>Ga0180432_10002509_pt1 | contig 27413 bp, 23 predicted proteins | sample SS_ome_10_FD_132414 | JGI IMG/M metagenome (GOLD analysis project Ga0180432, IMG submission 132414) | Hypersaline lake sediment archaeal communities from the Salton Sea, California, USA - SS_1_MS_2 metaG | ecosystem: Environmental > Aquatic > Non-marine Saline and Alkaline > Hypersaline >... | reverse complement strand
GAGAATTCGGGACAGACCCGAATTCCCACGCCCTGAAGCGTCAGCTGCACTCGCTAGCTGCAGCCCGTCCAGATCTCATTGACTGCCGCGATCCCGCGCCCGGAACGCCGCCCAGAGCAGAAGCGCACCCCCGACTGCGAAAGCCACCGCGGGGATGACGTTGAGGGCTACTGGCCCCTGCGCAACAACTCGCCAGGCGTTGATCGCCGCTACGATCCAGAAAAGAACACACGCCACCAAAATCCAGACCCAGGAGGATTGCCGAGCCATGTCGTTTTCCTCGTTTGTCATCCTGCCTAGCCCCAACTATGCACATCTTCCTCTACAGTAGATCTTCAACATGGCTGACGCGCAGGATAACACGCCTGGATGTCCGCCGCAAGAGCACACGCAGGCCCGCTTCCATCAGCCGGCTCCTCAACCAGCCCGTTTGGGAATCGCGTGCGCGCACCTATGCAATTGGAGGTTCGCCACCGCATCGTGAGTCGGGCGGCAAGGTTGTACGAAAAGACAACGGCTTAGCCCTTGAAATGTGGCATTGCAGGATCCGACCCCACGCCTACCTGAAACAATACGCCTCGGTTGGGCGTCTGCCAAGGATGGTACGGGATATTCGAAACATGGGTCGAAGTGAGCAAGGCCGGAAAACTCTCCCGGTTCGCGATCCGTCATTCCCTCAGATCTAGGGAGGCCACAAATGGGTAGGATCATGAACAAGCCATTCGTTCTCCTATGCCTTGCCCTGTGTTTCCACTGCTTTTTCTGTTGCCCTGCAATCGGCCAGGTAGAGGAGGAGTCTCCTCCGAAGACATTCACTGTAGTGACCGAAGTCTGGAGGACTCCATTCAAACACCAGTATAGATCAAACGCGTGCTGGTCGTTCAGCACCGCTTTGTTCCTCGAATCTGAAACCCACCGCCTAGGGAAGGGTGAGTTCGAGCTGTCACAGATGTTCATCGCGTACTACGCGTTCTTGGAGAAAGCCCAAGTCTATGCTCGCATGCACGGGGAAGGCGTTTTCCACGCCGGGGGGGTGGCGCACGATGCGGTGTACATCGTGAAGAAATACGGCGTCGTACCGTTGCGGGACTACAGCGGCCAGCTGGAGGCAGAACAGAATCACAGGGAAATGCAGAAGATCCTCAAGGGAATCATGGATTCGGTGATTGAGCTCGGTGAGAACGGCAACCTGTCCAGTTCGTGGATCGACGGTGAGCTCCACAGCAGATGGCTCGATGATGTGCGAGACGTCCTGGACAACCATATGGGTCCGGTTCCGGAGACGATCGAATACAACGGTCGCGTGATGACGCCCAAACAGTTTGCGGGCGAGGTCCTGGCGCTCCCGTATGATGACTACATCGAAGTGACATCCTACTCTTTCTTGCCATTCTACAGCAGCGGTGCGCTGACGATCGCCGACAACTGGCTTCGGTACGATGGGTTCTACAATGTGACCATCGATGACTACATTCGAATCCTCGACTATGCGTTCGAGAACGGATTCTCCGTCGTCTTCGATATTCACGTCACGAGAGAGCTCTACGCAAGTCACCAAGGCTATGCGGGGATCGATCCCGACCTCGAGGAGGATATCATTGATCAGGACGCGCGTGACACGATGCTCGAAGACTGGAGCACCTTCGACCAGCATCTCGTTCACGGCGTCGGCATCGCGAGGGACAACGACGGAGAGAGATTCTACATGACAAAGGACTCGGTCGATGAGGAGGGTAAGTACAGACCTATCGACTACCTGTCCGAGAACTTCGTGCGCGCGAAGGCGCTCTTCTTCATGATTCACAAGGATGGTCTTCCAAAGGACATTCGAAGAAAGCTCGGCGTCTAATGCCGAAATCTGCAGCACCCGACGAGCACCGTGGGACAGCAAGGTGACAGGGCCCGGAGCGACGTGCGACGGGGGTCTTGGCGACATCCTCCGAAACCTGTGCCTCCCCCTGGCCCCCAACACCCCCACATTTTCCTTCGGCCGTCCCCAAGCCCCTCTCGTCGCAGGATCCGCTGCTAATACTGCCGGGAATACTGCCGGAGACAGTCGGCCCCCGTCAAGATGACGGTATGTCCTGTGCATCGTGCGGGCCTTTTTCAACAGCCCCACAGACTACTCATTTCCCGAATGACTTGCGCGACTTGCGGTTGCACCACTTTCTCTAATGAGTAGTCTGTCCCGCTTTAGTCGTCCCGCTTTTGTCCCGACTTAGCCCTCGCGGGCGCGGGAAACAGCTGGATCGGTCTCGGGGAACAAGTCACACTTTTTCCGTTACATCTCGCCCGCTTGCATGTACTATGAGAGCCGATAAGTTTCCGCGCCCGGGAACGGCAATGGCTCACCGACTCTCCGGTGGTTCTGGCGAGGGACATCTGCTGAGGATCTGTATGGACACGACGCCCGAAGTACCAACCACAGACAAGGACTCTGATCAGTCGCGAGGCTGGGATTTCAATCTCCGGGTCTCACCCGACCGCATGGCAGTCCTTCTCGACTGTGACACATCGTCCGTCGACCTGAAAGAACTGGGGGAAGCGATCCGGGAGCGGATGTTGAGCATGGGGATCGCCGAACCTCCGGACGGCGAGCGACTGCTGCAACTGCTGACGGCCGCTGCCGGGAAAGACCCGAAAATAAGAGAACTGGGGCTGGCCGAGGGGCTGACGCCGGTTCAGCCGGTAGACGGCAGGATCGAGTGGGCGCGCGACTTCTTCAACCCCGGTTTCGTTGTGGACGAGGAGACCGGCAGGATCGACTACAAGCAGCGGGCGGCAATGACCTCCGTAATGGAAGGGCAACTGCTGGCCCGCTCTATTCCCCCCACGGAAGGGAGGGAAGGCCTTGATGTGCTGGGCAAACCGGTCAGGACCGCGAAACCGCGCCGTCCTCGGATCCGTGAGGGGAAGAACGTTCGTCACGACAAAGAGGAGTCCGCCTACTACGCCGCCGCGAGCGGGCGAATCCGCTGGGTCGACGGGGTCCTCTCGGTGGACGACGTCTACCAGGTAGGCGGCAATGTCGGCCCCACTACGGGTCACATCCTGCATCCCGGGGCGGTCGTGGTAGCAGGCGACGTCCAGGAGGGGTACAACATCGAGTCTCTGGGCGACATCGAGGTTCGGGGCCTCGTCGAGGCGGCGCAGCTCCGAACCAGCGGGAACCTCATGGTGCGCGGTGGCATGATCGGGGCGGAGGGACAATGCATCGTGGTTTCCGGCGACATTCATGCCAAGTTCATTGTGGACGCGGACGTCCTCGTCGGCGGGGATGTTTATGTCGAGAAGGAGATCATACGATCCCGCGTCATATCACGGGGATCGATCAGCATCCCCAACGGCAGAGTCGTGGGCGGAGAAATCCGAGCCCTCAGGGGCGTCGCGGCGGGGCAGGTCGGCAGTGTGGCCAACGTCTCCACGACTGTCGTCGCCGGGGAAGACGACTCGCTGGAGGAGACTGCCCCGACCGACAGAATGGAGATCGAACTCCTTGAGCGGAGGTTTGCGAGGAAATTCGGACGCCGCGGTCCTGATGTCGAGGAGATGGAAACGGCCCGGCAGGATCTGAAGGACGAAGTGGAGGAAACTTGGGAGGAGCCCCCCGCGCCTCTCGAGAACCGTGTCAAGGTGTGCAACAAGATCTTCCCCGGCGTCGCCTTCCGCCTTGGGGAGACAACTCTCACGGCCAGGGACGAGTACAGGAAACCATTCCAGCTGATCTACCAGGACGATCAGGTTCTCTTCGTCGAAGGCACCCAGCAGACCTCTCCACCGGACTGGCTATTCAGGATGGACGTAGAGTCCGAAGAAGAGGAGACGGGAGAGGAGACAGAAGAAGAGGAGAAGGGTGCATCTGACGGTGATGGTGCACCTCCCGAAGACCCGTGACCTGGCCCGCTGTCCCGCCGGACACCAAGTTCGTGATGGATTAGATACATCCCTCCGTAGTACAATCTCATCACATCAGGAGTCTGGACCCGACGGTCCCCGACGAATCCAAGCGTTTGAATCTCTGCCTTCCCAGGACCGGACCCGCCCCTTTGTCACATTGAGATTGACGACAGAGGCGGGGTCGACCAGAAAGGACTTCTTTGCCATGCTGGACCGGGTTCATATCGCAAGGAACTGGTTGCCCCGCTACACGGGCATGCCGCTGGATGAGTTCGGCGACTACGTGCTTCTGACCAACTTCCGCTACTACGTGACGAGGTTTGCCGAACAGTTCGGCTGCAATCTCCGCGGTGAGGATCGGCCGATGCAGGCCGCCACGAATTCCGACGGTCTGACCATGATCAACTTCGGCATGGGGTCGGCCAACGCGGCCACGATCATGGACCTTCTGAGCGCGCGCTCCCCCCGCGCCGTGCTCTTCCTTGGAAAATGCGGCGGCCTCAAGCATTCAACGGAGATTGGCCATTTCATCCTGCCCATCGCGGCCATTCGCGGGGAAGGCACCAGCAATGATTACTTCCCCCCCGAGGTGCCGTCACTTCCGTCTTTCAAGCTGCACAAGTTCGTCTCACAGATGGTCCTGGAGCATGGACACGAGTATCGAACCGGGGTCGTCTACACCACCAACCGCCGTGTCTGGGAGCATGACGAGCCTTTCCTCGATCGCCTCCGGAGTATGACCTGCATAGCCATCGACATGGAGACCGCCACACTCTTCATCGTCGGGCACCACAACCGAATCACCCGCGGCGCGCTTCTGCTTGTATCTGATGTCCCTCTGGCCGCAGAGGGGGTGAAGACGCAGGAGTCAGACCAGCGGGTGACGGAAGAGTGGTCCGACATTCATCTCCAGCTCGGGATCGAGGCGATGACCGAGATCGGCGACAAGGGCGAGCCGATCCGGCATTTCACGTACTGAGTGGCATCCTCGGATCGGGTCTCGCAGCACGCCGTTGACGTCAAGAACGCAGGTCGGGGGTCAGGTCTTGCATTGCCACACAATCGAGGTCAAGGCCTTGGAGGACCAGCAGATAGAGTGGCGCTGATCTGGAGAGACTGTCGGCTCTTCGGCGACCATTGCAGGGTGAACAAAGGCAGGCAGCTAGGCCTGCGAATGTGTCATTGCAGGATCTGACCCCGAACGCGGCTCCGAAGGTGCGTGGAAGCGACGGATACGCGCGCGACCGTTCCATTTGTTGGATCCTCTCCGATGGATACGACCTACAGAACCAGGTTCAGGAATCCTCCCACAACCAGGGCCGAAACCATCATAATCATTGCCGCCTTTGCCATGTCCCGAACCCCGAACTCCTTGAGCAGTACGGCGAAGGTGGCGACGCAGGGAAAGTACATCGCCAGGACCACACTGGCGACCACCGCCTGCTTCATCGAGAGCCCCAGGGGAACCAGCATTCCCACGGCCACGTCCTTCCGCAGGAAGCCGACCACGAGCCCCCCCACAGCCTCCGGTGGCAGACCCAGAACTCCCGTGATAACCGGCGCGGCCAACCCACCGACGAAATCGATGATGCGAAGCGTGTAGAGGACGTTCACGACGAATACCCCGACGAGAACCCAGGGCACGGCCTCTCGCAGGAACCACACGATCCTCATCCAGAGTTTCTTCAGAAGACCTTTCCAGTATGGGATCCGGTAGGGCGGCACGTCGATGAGGACCTCCGGACACTCGCCCTTCGTGAACCGATTGAGAAGCATTCCCAGCACCAACCACGCGAGGAAGAGAGTCCCGAAGACGCCTGCGAGCGATTTCGCCCCACCCGGCCCCACGAGTCCGACGATCATTGCGATCTGCGCCATGCAGGGAACGCAGATTGCCATCAGGGTCGCGGCGATGAATCTCTCCTTGCGGCTTTCCATGATCCTGGCCGAGAGAGCCCCGGGAACATTACAGCCGAGACCGAGCATCATGGGGACAATGGCGAGACCGTGCAACCCAAGACGGTGCATCAGACTGTCCATCAGCACGGCCAACCTCGGCAGATAACCCGTATCCTCGAGGAAGGAGAGGACGAGATAGAAGGCAAACACGTAGGGCAGAACCGCTCCAATGGGGACAAAGATCCCGGTTGTCAAGAGCCCGAACGATTCACCGAAGTCGATATCGCCATCGACGAGCCTCCCGATTACGAGATCGTGGATGATTCCGCGTCCGTCGAGACGTGCCGAAAGACGAAGCATGATCGGAACCCAGAACCTCTCGAACAACGGCTCGAACACATACCCGATCAGACTTTCGCCGATCAAGCGGATGACCTCAAAAGCTGCAACTAACACACCCAGCGCGACGAGGGTTCCCGTGAAAGGTCTGACCGAGGCATCTTCCAACCTGTCCAAGAGGGTGTGGTGACGGTGAGTGACCGTTTGAACCCGGTCCACAATCTTTCCGATCTCGCACCAGCGGCCCGCCTCTTCGTACTCGTAGGAGGAGATCCCCGCGTCTGGGATCTTCTCCACCAGCGTCTTCACACCCTCTCCTGTAATCGCCGTGGTCGGCACGCACGGAACGCCCAGGATCCGCTCCAGTTTCTCCACATCGATCTCAACGCCCGTATGTCTGGTTTCATCCCAGAGGTTGAGGGCTACAACCATCGGCTTTCTGTGCTTAGCGAGCTGGAGGGTCAGATTGAGGCTTCTCTCGAGATTGGTCGCATCGACGACGTTGACGATGACGTCCCCGCCCTCGATCATTCGAACAGCAACCTCCTCGGCCACCGAGGAGGCCTCCAGCGAGTACGTTCCGGGGACATCACAAATCTCGACTCTTCGACCTTCGATCCGCATGTGTCCCCGGGTATGCTCAACCGTTGTTCCCGGGTAGTTCGCACAGATGACGTGCGCGCCGGTGAGCCTGTTGAAGAGCACGCTCTTCCCAACGTTGGGATTTCCGACCAGTAGGATTCTCACACCACGTTCTCCCGAAGTCCCTTCGGTAGATATTGCGACTCAGTCGCAATATGGGCGAAAAAAAATACCGCCTCAGGCCCCGCGGATCATTCGGATTCCTCCGCTCCTACTTCCACCCACACTTTGCTCGCCACTCCGAATCCCAACGCCAACTGCGAGTTCCCGACACGGATGGTCACCGGACCCCGCATGAAGGGTCCGCTGGTCTTGGCAATCTCCCGCCCGGGCCGAATCCCCATGGCCAGGAGCCGTTCCTGCAACCCTCTCCCCGCCCGGACCCCGCGGACAACTCCTCTCTGTCCCGCGCGCATCTTCACGAGCGCAATCGTATGCCTCACTATGGATAACCTCCCGTCGCGCCTAGGATGTGCCAGCGGGATTTCCGCTCTGGATGATACAACTCAGGCGTAGACTCTGTCGCCATAGACGGCCAGAAGAAGAGTCACCCAATACGCTACTCCTTCTGCCGCCTGCACTCCTTGCACAGTCCGGTAATCTCGATTTTGTGCGACTCGTCCTCAAATCCGTGTTCCCGCGCGACCTGTCGCAACGTCCTCTCCACCGACGGCCGACGGAATTCGATCACCTTGCCGCACTCGGTGCATACGAGATGCTCGTGTTGGTGGGCCGGCGAGAGCTGTTCATAATGGGCGTGCCGGTCGACGAACTCCACCTCTCTCAGCAATCCGGCTTCGACCAGCAGCGGGAGCGTCCGGTAAACGGACGCTTTCGACACCCGGTGCCCCTTCTTCTTCCTGAGCTCGTAGTGCAGCTCCTCGGCTTCGAAGTGCCCTTTCATGGCCAGCGCCTGGCGCAGGATGAGCTCGCGCTGGGACGTGAGACGAAGCCCCTTCTGTCCAAGAAACTCGCCGAAAGCCTGAACCGCGGAAGACATGACCCCTCCTGAGACTGAATCTCAAAATCAATATAGCACATCCGCTCCGGATTGTCAACCGCCCGATTCGCAAGTTGCCCTCGCGCTGGGAGTTCACGGCTCCGGCCTGCGACAGAAACCGCCGACCTCTTTATGTAACAGTGCGTTATAGCACTACACCGTCCTGCCACCGGCCGCGACGGCGATCCGTTTCGTGCGGCACCGCGCTCTCAACAACCGGCTGTCGAGGGCTGTCGAGGGACAGCCCTACCGTAGTGTCCCTACCGTAGTAGCTCTACCGTAGCTTACGGTAGCTCGGTTTGACACGCTCGACATGCAACCCTAACTTGTGCTGTGCGGCCCGCCGGTTGGATTCCATCCGCGGGTGCCCCAAATCCGGAACGGAGGGAGCTCACAATGCGTGCGAGACGGATGCATGGGTTGGTCTTCTCGATTCTGTTTGCAGCCGGACTCTGTGGCATTGCGGTCCAGGCCGCTACGGCGCCGGTGTACCGGTTGAAGGAGGGAAGCCCCGTCATGGAGCGTTTGGATGCGAGAGAAGCGAAAACGTTGCCCAAGGCCATGTTCGGAGCGGGATGTTTCTGGGGAGTCGAATCGGCCTTTCGCGAGGTCAACGGCGTCGTGGAAACCGCCGTGGGCTACAGCGGCGGGATAACGGAGAACCCGACCTACGGCGAGGTCTGTTCGCACACAACCGGCCACGCCGAGGTGGTTCTCATCACCTACGATCCGGACCGGGTCTCCTACGAAGCGCTGCTTGACGTCTTCTGGAGGATTCACGATCCAACACAGCTCGACCGGCAGGGACCGGACATCGGGGACCAGTATCGTTCCGCCGTGTTCACCTTCAACGAGGCGCAGAGAAAGGCGGCGGAGGCGTCCGAAGAGAAACTTCGGAAATCGGGCGCGTTCGGAAAGAGGCAGATTGTCACCGAGATCACGCCCGCCACCCCGTTCTATCGCGCCGAGGAGGTTCACCAGCAGTACTGGGAGAAGAGCGGCCGGAAAGGATGTCCCCGCCGGTGAGGTCGCGTTCCTCCTCACAACCTCGAACCGGCCCGCTCTCCTACCTCCGGCTGCGTGCGCGGGGCGTGCGCGGGGCGTGCGCGGGGCGTGCGCGGGGTGGCGCGGCAGGGGCCGCGTTCCGCGCGACTCATCCGGCGCGAATCGTCAGGTCACGTCCTCGAGGAAGTTGTCCATGAGTATGGAGGCAAGCGCGCCCATTTCTCGTTCGCGTGTCGAGCATTCGGCGACCACCTTCTCCTTGACCTTTCCGCACTGCGACAGCTCGTCCGCATAGGTGTCCGCCCACGCGGCCGCGTCCATGCTCGTCGATTCCAGATGAAACTGTACGCCGACCACAGGGCCGCTTCGAAACATCTGGTTGCGGCAGGAGTCCCCCTCTACGAGAAGATCTCCCCCCAGAGGGATCGCGAAGGTATCACCGTGCCACTGAAACACGGGGAACTGCTCGGGAAAACCCCGAAGCAGAGGTTCGCCGGCCCCCGCATCCGTCGTTCGCACTTCGCAGCATCCGATTTCCATCCGTTCGGCCTTTCGAACCTGTGCGCCCAGGATTTGTGCAAGGATTTGAGCGCCGAAGCAGATACCCAGGCAAGGCGTGCCGGCGAAAACGGCACCTCCGAGATACGCGATCTCTTTCCGGAGAAAATCGGGCTTCCGGATGTCATACGCAGCGATCGGCATGCCGCCGACGAGCACGGCGTCCACCGTGTCCAACGGGGGCAGGGCCTCCCCCGCGTAGGCGCGAACGAGGAGAAGGTTCACGTGACGATCGAGGAGGAACTCCGAGTACCGGCCAAACCCTTCGACGCCGCAGTTCTGGATGGCAAGGATGTTCATCTCCGGGAGACTCCAGGGAACAAGGTGATGTCGATGCATCCACGGGCCCCATCCTCCGGGATCTCAGTGTATGCGGGATTCCGCCGCCCGTCAATGGCAAGACGTCGCTCGGAGCCGCCCGGCGATGGCGTTTCATCCCGCCCGCCCCGTTCTCAGCCACGCGGCCCAATCGGGACGCCCATTCGTTTCCGCCGTCCGCGCCGCGCCTTCCCAATCGTAGTTCAGCGTAATCGGCTCCACGTGCCAACCGGCATCGTCTTTCGACACCACACTGTAGCGCGCATCGGGGCCGCCCGCCTCCATCCGATGAGGGAAAGGAACGTCATCCGCGAAACAGGGACACCCGACACTCCCCGGGTTGACGATTTGTTTTTCGTCTGCAAGACGGATCACCGCAGGCATGTGATCGTGCCCACAGAGCACGACGGGCGCTTTGACCAAGCGTACCGCGTGCGCGATCTCATCCCTGGGTCTCGGAATCACACCTGTTTTCAGGACCTTTCGAAGCAGGTACTCATCGTCCCGCTCCGGTGATCCGTGGCACAGGAACAGATCGTCGTGGACCGTGAGTGTGGACGGAAGATTCTCCAGCCATCGAAGATGCTCCGGCTCCAGGCTCCGCCGCATCATACTTACGGTCACCGGAGTCGCTCGCCTCGCGGCCTTCTCCGCAAGGATCCGGTCCTCATTGCCCCGAACCGTTGGAATGTCGAGGTCCACGAGTATGCGGGCGGTCCCGCCCGGATCCAGGGGACCGTACAGGCTGTCTCCGAGATTGACGATGTGACGGATTCCCCTCCGCTCGATGTCCTCCAGGACAACCTCCAGCGCCCATCGGTTGCCGTGCACATCCGATAGTGCAGCTACCCGCATGGCGATTCCGCCTTTCACCCAAGCCCGCGACCACCGGGCCGGAATTGGACTTCTCCCGCGGATGCGGCCGTCCACCCCTCAGGGGCGAAGCCGATGAAAAGACTCTAGGGTGAATCGCTGGAAAGTGCAAGAATCAGAGTTCGTAGAGAGGAGCGTTCGAAGAATCCGCCCGGGTCGGCTCCCGATCAATCGTATGTGAAGTACGGTCGCCGGAACCCTAAGGTTCCGGCGGCTTGGTCCGAAAAAAGAAACTCGAGGAGCACGGGTTCTGTCGGCAAGTCGTCTGAAGCGATTCGGCCTGCGGGCCGCACCCGGCCCGTGCTAGGCCGTCCTCGGCAACCGGATCGTGAACGCAGTTCCCCGGCCCGGCTCCGAATTCAAACGGATTTCTCCCCCGTGCTCCTCGATGATCTTCTTGGTTACCGCCAGACCGAGCCCGGTTCCCTTGCTTCCTTTCGTTGTGAAGAGAGCGTCGAAGATCCGCTCTTGGTCTTCTTCCGCGATGCCCGGTCCATCGTCACGTACGGTGATCCCCGCCATCGACCCGTCCCCCGCTCGCAGGGTGCAAATCTCAACCGTCCCGCCGTCATTCACCGCCTCGATCGCGTTGGTCACCAGGTTCGAAAGGCAGCGAAACACTTCGGTGGAATCCGCCAGAACCGTTTCCGCCTCGGGATCCGCACTGGCCTTGAGTATCACGTTCTTCTCGGCCGCCACGGGTGACATCGTTCCGACGATTTCTTCCGTCAGAACATTCAGGTTGACCGGTCCGCACACGGGCTTCCGCCCCTTGGAGTAATTGAGCATGTCCAGCACCAGACTGGAGATTCGCTCCATGGCGCCCCCAATCAGGGGAACCGCCTCTTCCACGTCGTTCAGACTCTTCGCCTCTACGCCCATTTGGAGAAAGTAGAAACCGGCCTTCACGCTCTGCAGCATGTTCTTGATGTCATGAGACAACCCGGCCATGACCTGGCCGATTGTGGCCATTCTCTCCCGCTGCACCGCCTCCCTATGGAGCAGCGCGTTTTCCACGGCGACGGCGGTCAGCCGACAGATTCCCTCGGCCGCCACCACGCCGGGAGATGCCGGATCAGTGAACAACGGGTTGGCGGCCTGCAACACTCCCACGACGCGTCCACCGCTCACAAGAGGGATTACCAACAGCACAGAGAGATGGACCGCTCTCACAGTCTCCGGGACGTCCTCCAGATCCGGATCGTTGATGAAGAGCGACTCTCCGGCCCGGGCGACCAGCTCCGCGACCGGCTCCCCCTCCAGGCGAATGCCTCGCGTGATCTCCTCCGGAAGCCCCAGAACAACTGATGTGGAGAAGCGCTCACCGTCCCACAGCATCACGGACCCGACGTCGCTTCCCACTACTCTCAGCACCTGTTCCAGCGATCTGGCGAGAAGATACTCAACGTCGAAACTCCCTAGAATCGCGCTGATGTCGCCCAGCACCTCCTGCGCCATGCGTCGGTGGCAGGATTCCTCTTCCGCCTGCATCCAGAGTTGGAGTTTGACCAGCGCCGCCCCTAGGTGATCGGCCATCGCCAGCCACGGTGCCGAGTTAGACAAGCCCACGGCACGGACATAGAGATTCCCCACAATGTCACCCTGGAAACGCAGTTCGAAGTGTGTTTCCGACCCCGGATCGACTTCGGCCTCGAGCCCCGAAGGGCGGACCGCGGCCCCCTCCCCACCGAATCCCTGCGCACGGCCGTTCTGGGAGGAATCGCAGAGGCGGACCCGCCAGTGGACGGCGCCGGCGAGTAAGTCCACCACAGCGCCGCACGCCTGAGCGAGCTCGTCCATGTCCACGACGGAATGAAGCCTCACCAGAGAGGCAACCAGGTCATGGGTCCGGACATCGGTCACGATACGTCTCCAAGGTTGGAGAACAGGCTCTCCGTCTCGGACGACTTCTCGGAATAGCGCACCAGGATCTCCTCAAAGCCCTCTACGGGAAACGAGAGTGCCTCGAGGAGACACGCTTCTCTCTCCGGATTCTCGTCGGGCTCGGCTATGCCGACCCCCAGTCGGCGGGCACCCGCGTCGGCGAGCGACACCACCCGCACTTCCTGCGCAAATTCCTCTGGAACGTCATGGTCCTGGTGGTGAAAGCGAATGCAGCCGATCGTGAGCGGCGCCAAACTCCATTTCCGGGCAATCCGCTCTCCAACGCCGAAATGAGTGAAGCCGCTCAGACGAGACTCCCATTCACCGACCGTCTCGCCGCCGCTCGAGGGCGCAGGTTGCTGTCCTCCGGGTTCTGCGGCGGCCAGGATATCGGCCAGGATGATCTTGCCGATGTCGTGAAGCAGCGCCCCGACGTAGACCGCGTCCTTCTCGTCGTCCGGCCATCCCAGTGCGCTTGCGATCTCTCTGGCCAGTTCCGCCGACGCGTAGGAGTGCATCCACAGACCCCCCGCGGCCATCCCGTAGGCTTCCGCATCTCTGCTCAAGAACTTGAGCGTTGCTGCGGCCATGGCAAGACTCTTGACGGTCAGATGGCCCAACATGACCACCGCCTGCTGCAGGGAGGTCACTGCCGTCCTCGGACTGTAGAACGCCGAATTGGCGAGTTTGAGAAGTCTGGCGGTCAACACGGGGTCTTTCTCGAGACAGGACCTCAGATCGGTGGCCGCCGACTTCTCGCTGTTCGTGAGGCCGATTAGCTCGGACAGAACCGTCGGAAAGGGTGGTAGATGATCGATTCGAGATTCGATTTCCGCTGAAAACCTCAGGCGCCGCACGTTTCCCTGCAGATTATCGGACGCGGCTTCATCCCTCTCTCGCTGTGCGCCGCCGTTCGCGTGCACCCAGACCGCTTTCTGCGTCATCCCTTCCCCCCTCCCACCTTCCGGCCGGAGACCCGCCGGCTGTTCTCGCTGTCCGCAGGATGTTGAGAGGGAGCATCCTGCAGCCGACTTACTCCCCACGCGGTTTCGGTTGGTTCCCCGGTTAGGTGTTCGTCTCCATACTCGAGTAGAATTTCGACGCGCCGGTTCATGGCCCGATGTTCCTCGGTGTCATTCTCCGCGAGAGGACGAGACTCCCCCATGCCCATCGCCAGAAGCCGGGCTCCTTCAATATTGTGCCGAGAGAGAAAGCGAACGACCGACACGGCCCGGGCAATCGAGAGATCCCAGTTCGACGGATACCTCGAAGTACGAATCGGGAGATTGCAGGTGTGGCCGATCACCTTGACCTGGCCCGGCCAATCCTCGAGAAAGCGCCCGACCTCCCCGAGGATCGGGTCGGCCTCCGCCCTCACCTTCTCCTCGCCCAGATTGAAGAGCACCAGGCTCCCCAGCGTGAGCTCCAGTCTCGATCCGGTGTCCTCGACTCGAAGCATGCCCTCCAGGCCCTCTCCCATCATTTCTTCCAGATCTGATTTGAGTTCCTCCAGCTCCCGGCCCCTCATAGACGGATCTCCGACACCCACGCCTCCCTTACTGGGAAGAACACCCGGTCCCGCCTCCTGGAACATGCTGCTGCCGGCGGTTTCGGGCAACATGGAGAGGGCGCCCTTGACCGAGCCGATGGCCTTGCGGAAACGAGGGCCCTCAAGTTGCGCAAGGGATACCATGATGACCATAAAACACAGCAGGAGCAGCATCAGGGCGATGAAGGTCTGCTCAAAAGATTCGTCGGCCGGCTCGGTCTGCTGCTTCCTCTTCACGGGCTTCTCTCACTCAGCTCTCGAAGGTGATCTGAATGTCCACGCGCCGATTTCTCCTGCGCGAGTCCTCGTCCACGTTCGGCACGCGCGGGTAGAACTCGCCACAGGCCACGGCCGAGACGGTGTTTTCCAGAATGCCTTGGCCGACGAGGAATCGAACGACTTCGGCCGCCCGGGCGCCGGAGAGTTCCCAGTTGGAGGCGAACCGCGCCGTATGGATCGGGAGATCGCAGGTGTGACCCTCGACGAGAATCTCGCACTCCCGCTCTCGAACCACGTCGGAAACGGTGCGCAAGAACGGCCGAATGGTCGAATTCAGATCGGCCTGGCTCTTGCGGAACGCGATGGGTTCGGACAATCGAAAGACGACGCCGCCCTCGGTCGGTTCAATCTCGACCATTGCATCAGCGGATTCGCCGTCCAGTGTTTCCTCGGACATCCCTTCCGCCGACTTGCCCCCCCCCGGAGTGAGAGCCGAGTGGAGAGACTTCTCGATCTGGGCCCATTCCTCCCGACTGAAACGACCGCCGGCACCGAACAGCGGCACGACCGAGTTCTGCCCGGGGAGCAGCCCGTGGCCCGCGGTACTCACCAGGCTCGCTCCGGACTGTCCGGGAAGAACGGCCAACATCCTCTCGAGCGCGCTTTGAGCGGTCTCCCACTGGCCGGGCTTGTACGTGCAGGAGGCGTAGATCATGACGTAGAAGGTGAGCAGCAGGGTGGCCATGTCACCGAACGTGGCCAACCAGGACGCCGGTTCCTCCTGCTTCGGGCGTTCCTTCCTCATTTGGCGGCGCCCTCCAGGACTTTCAGTTCACTCCGGACCGCCGGCGGGAGGAATGTTTTGAGCTTTCTTTCCACGAGCCTCGGGTTGTCCCCGGACTGGATGGATTTGACGCCCTCGAGGATCAGCTCCTTCACGAGCATTTCATTCTCGGAGATGGTCTCGAGTTTGCCGGCGAGTGGAAGGCAAATCAGGTTCGCCACCAGCGTTCCGTAGAACGTCGTGATGAGCGCGACCGCCATTCCGGGCCCAATGCTGGAAGGATCGTTCACGTTGCGCAGCATCTGGATCAAACCGATGAGCGTGCCCATCATTCCGAACGCCGGGGCGTACTTGCCCATCTGCCTGAACATGTCTCGTCCGCGGCGGTGCCGGTCCGAGAGCAGCGTCAGTTCCATCGTCATGAGGGTCTCGATGCGTTCCGGATCCATTCCGTCGATGGCCAGCTCCATCCCCGCCCGAAGAAAATTGTCATCGACCTCCTTCAGGTCCTTCTCGAGCGCCAACAATCCGTCTCGGCGTGCCTTCTCGGCGAAGACCACCATCTGCCGAATGGTCTCCTCGGGTTTATGGCTCTTACGCATGAAGGCGTTCCGCACCACCTTCATCACGCCGAGGAAGTCCGACATCGGGTAGTTAATGAGCGTGGCCGCAATCGTCCCCCCGATGACGATCATCAGAGAGGGAATGTTGACGAAGGTGGCCATCCCGCCACCCATCAGGATGGAAACGATCAGGAGGGTGAAGCCGGCAGCGATCCCGATGATGGTCGCCAGATCCATATGGCAGCCTTTCCTGCGATGCGACCGGGGTTCACACCGTCTCTGCGTGAGCGCGGCGCCTCAAGGTGTAGTGTTCCACTTTCTCGGCGACCTCGGCGACCGCCTCCCGCACAACGATCCTCTTCCCCGTTGTAAGCGTGATTACCGTATCGGGCGTGGCTTCCAGGCTTTCAATCAGCTCGGCGTTCAGAACGATCTTCTCGCCCTTGAGGAGAGTCAGTGTGATCACAGAACAGCGGCTCCCTTTCAACGAGATCGCAACGTGAGCGGCAACCTGGACGGGTGGCGTCGAAAACAGGATGCCGTGCTTTGCCGTATCCAAACGTCCGGCGCCGTCGAGCGCCCGGGCTACAACCCAAAGGCCGACAAGACCTCTTCGGCCAAGGCGAGGCGGGTGTTCGTCAATTCATAGAAACCCGAATCGATCCGGTCACGGATCCTCGCGAAGCGGTTTTCCTCCGGTGGACCAACGCCGGTGATCTCCCGCTCGCGCGCCGGTTGTCCCATGTGGAGATCACGGGCTTCGGTGGAAATCTGGACCGTGTCCTCCAACCCGGCCGACCCGCGTTTGGCAGCCGACCGCTTTGCGGCGTCCTGCAGCGTTGCGTTCTTTCCTCCCGGCAGGACATGGGCGATTTCGTGTCCGACTCTCATGGTATCCCTCGGTTTGACGATTGCCGAGCATCCCCGGCCGCCGTCGAGTTTCTCGCGGCTAGCCCTGGAGCCAGGTGGCCAAATTGGCCAGCACTTGAAGCATCACCTGTTGTGTATAGGTGGCCTCCTGGAGAGCGCTGTACTGTTGAATGAGTTCCTCCTCCTGGAGGTCCTGGTATGCTTCCAACCTATCGATGCGGTCGTTCAGCACATCGATGCGGTCGTTGACCCCGTCCGTACTCGTCCAGATGATCCCCGATGCAGCCGTGTAGTCGTCCACAAGGTCCTCGAGCCGCACGGCAATACCGTCGGAGGAGTTGAACAAGTCCTCAACGGCATCCAGATGATCCTGAAGAGCCGTTACGAAATCCTCGCTGTCGGAGATCGAGAATTGACCATTCGCACCCGAGCTGATTCCGATCTGGGAGAGGGCCGAATACGTTCCCCCCTCCACCGATGACACCGAACTCGCCATCAGGGATCTCATGTTCTGCCAGAGATTCACGTAGGAGTAGTCACCGGCGAGGTCTCCGCGCGCGTAGGTCGTGCTGTCCACCGAGATCTTGGAAGCAAGGTATTCATAGGTTTCGTTGTAGGCATCCAAAAACTCTTGGACTTTTGCCGTTAGCTCGTCGGTGTCAATCGCTACCGTCAACGATATGTCGGCGTCGGTGTCCTCTTGCTCGGCGAGGAGGTTCAGCGTCACGCCCGTCAGCACGTCGCTGACCGAATTGGTGGATCGGATGATGTTGATGCCGTCGACGGACAATTTCGCATCGAGTTCGTTGCCTCCGAGGTCGGCGTAGATGTATCCCCCCACGGTGTCCGTCGCTTCGCTCGCGTTGGTGACACCCAGCGCGGCCAGCAGACCGTCGGTGTCCGTGAAGGACATCTTGTTGTCGGTACCGGCCTCCGTGCTGACAATGTATAGCTTGGAGGTCTCACCGGTGTCGTCGATCTTGGAGGCTCGAACGGGAACGTCCGTGACGTCGTTGATGGCTGCCGCAACGGCGGCAAGGACATCCTGGTTCGAGTCGCCCGAGTCGATTGTCACACTGACGTCATAGTCGGTGGCGTCGACGGTAATGGTGAAACTCTGTGTCCCGGCGAAGCTGCCGCTGAGACCCGTTTCCGCCGAGGTGTAGCGGTTCGAGAGAACGGAGTGAGCGCGGGCCAGCTGCTGAACGTGGATGGTGTGGCTCATCGCCACGGCGCCCGCCCCGGCCGTGGCCGTCAGAACGTCGGCGTCTCCGGAGGTGGCGGTTTTGGCGCCGAACGCGGACAGGGTTCCGATTTGCGACAGTTCCTCCGACAGGGTCTTCAACGACGAAAGCTTGGATTTCAGGTCGGAGTAGATCGCCGTCTTGACCTCAAGGGCGTCGCGCTGTGCGAACAGGTTGCTGATCTGCTCCCTGGACGAAGCGAGATAGACGTCCAGATACTCTGCCAGTTCCGCCGTGTAGACCGCTCCGACCGAGCTCATACGCTCGTGTTCTCCTGCTGAAGATTTCCGGCCCCCGATTCCAGCCGATCAACGACTACTGCCCATGATTCGCGGAGTTCCGAGAGAATCTTGATGGCTTCCTCGAATTTCTTCTCTCTGATGACGTCCAGACAGTACTCGTAGACACGGAAGAGAGGCCCGCTGATATCGTCGTAGTCCGGATTCAGCGCCCCCATGAGCTCAACAACACCGCTCTTGGCACGCATCCAGTCGCCTCTCCGGCAGCACGCGATGATGAAATCATACGTCTGGAGCACCAGCTGCGCCGGGGTGGCACCCTCAATCTGGTTGGCGCTGTACGTCTCTACCGCTTCACGAGTTGACGGGGGGCATGCGATCGACATCGGTCCCTCATTCCTCCCTGTTCGGGGGTTGTCCGGTCACCAAGATCGAGGAGACACCCGGGGAGCACGGCTCCCCGGGTGCTCCCGGGTCGCCGGCCCTAACCAAGGATCAGCGACAACACTCCCTGCGGCGCCATGTTCGCCTGGGCAAGCATGGCCGTCGCGGACTGCTGCAACATGGTGTACTTGATCAGATCCACCTGTTCGGACGCCATGTCCGCGTTGAAGATCCGGTTGTAGGAGGCCCACTGGTTGTTGATGGAAACGGAGATGTTGGCTTCCTTGATCCCGACTCTCAACTGCGTGGATCCGAGGGACTGGAGACTCGTGTTGATGGTCGAGACGGCCGTATTCACGTTGCTGAGCGCCGTCGAGGCCGTCGACGCACTGCTGACGTCGAGATCGCTGTCCGCAACGCTCAGACCAGCCGCCGTGTGAGCCTGCGAAATACTGAAGCCCAGCGTATCCGCGGACGCCTCACCGACCTGAAACACCTTGGACGTGTACGATCCGTCCAGAAGAACGTTGCCGCCCCACGTCGTGGTGTTCACGATGTCGTCGAGCTCTGAGGCCAGGTCGTCGAGCTGACTCTCGACCGCCGTACGCTCGGCCGTCCCCATCGTATCGCTCGTTGCCTGGAGAATCTTCTCCTTCATCGTGAGAAGGATTTCACTGATGCTTTGGACACCGCCCTCGGCGGTGGAGATCAGGTTGTTCACGTCTCCAATGTTGTCTCTGGCGACGGCCAAGCCCCTGGCCCTCGACTCGAGACGCTTCGCGAAGACCAACCCGGCAGGATCGTCTCCGGCTGCATTGATCCGCTGGCCGGTGGCCAGACGGAGCTGGTGGAGGGTCACCCTCGAGTTGGCATCCCGCAATGCTTTCAAAGCGTTCAGGGCGGCCACGTTGGTGTTGATACGAGACAGGTCAGCACCCGCCATGCCGTAACTCCTTTCCCAAGTGCGTAGACTACATCGGCGTCCTTGCCGCCACATTACGATTGACCGTCCCTGATCAACCGCTTCCCGACTGGTTGCGAGGGGTGCCGGGGAGTTTACCTCCCGCGGGCTCTCAGAATCCGACGACACCTCCTTTCCGTAGACGCTGCAGGGGAGGAGGTCCGTTCAGACACGAACCTCTCGCTGCTTTGGATGCTTGCTTTCAGGTAGCTGATCGCAAGTCTCCCGCAGAACTTTAGTCCCCCGCCGCACCCTGTTCCGGAAAATGTCGGGAAGAAGCACTCATGGGAACACCGTTCCGTCCTTCTGTACGGCCAACGTTTGCAAGATGTGCTCGAGCTCGGTCAGAATCCCCCATCTTCTGATACAAACCCGCCAGGCGGCGGTGCGCTTCCGCACATGTCGGTTCCAGTTTCAGGAGCCGCCGGTAGCTGTCGGCGGCGCCCGGAAAATCTCCGGCCTTGATTCTCAGCAATCCCTGGCAATCATAGAGAATCGCTTGCTTTTGTCGGTGAATCGCAGCATTCATGGTGGTGAGGGCTACGTCGACGTCTCCTTCCTTGGCCTGGAGAAGCGCCAGATCTCGCCAGGACGCGGCGTGATCGGGATCCAGGTCGACCGCCCTCTGGAGATGCGTCCTTGCCGCGTCCGAGGATCCCCGGGTGAGGGCGATTCTCGCCATCAGGCGCCGGCCGGCCGCGTGCTCGGGCGCGATCTTCAACAGTCTGTCCGCATCCGCTTCCGCATCTCTGAGCCGGCCGGACCGGAGGGAGGATTCGCCGCGAATGAGATACGCCCGGGCCCGGTCCGGCTCGAACCCCATCAGGGAGGGATTCGTCCGGCGGGCCGGATCGTCGCATGCCTTGAGATACCGGTCCACCATTCCAATGGCTTTCCGGCACTCTCCCTTCCGGCACTCGGCGGATCCGAGAATCAGATAGGAGGTGAGCGCATTCCGATTCCACCGGAGCGCGTCCCGTGCCGCCTCAATTGCCGGATCCAGATCATTCAGGCTCAGGAGCGCGCTGGCAAGATTTTGGAGCGCCGAAGCCCTGTATTCCGGTGGAAGCTCTTCGATCTCCAGTGCGCGTCTGTAAAACGTCCGGGCGGTGGCCGGATCCTCCAACAGAGCGTAGGTTTCTCCCAGGTGATACAGGACAAAACCGTCTCCCGGTCGCTCCTCGAGATCCATCTGGAGGAGCATGAGGTTGCGCTCGAGTTTCAGCCGCCGCGCTGCATGGTCTACGGCGTATCCGTCGTGTTCGATGTCGAGGTCCGAGTGGCGAATGCGAGCGCCGGCGGCCTCAAGGGAAGGGTGGATCTGTTCGTGAACGCGTCTCTGGAACCGGAAATCGGGACGATTTCGGAAGAGTCTCGGGAAGGCATGTACGAATGTCTGTTCCCCCAACCGGCCGGCCTGAGGACTCCGAATTCGCACGAAATAGGCGTCCGCCGGGGCCGTCATCAGGCGTCGGAGTCGGCGCCCCTGATTCGGAGCGAGTCTCTCGTCGGCGTCCAGGCAGAGAATCCAATCGCCTAGAGCAACGTCCAGGCCTGCGTTCCTGGAGTGAGAGAAATCGTTGTTCCAAGGACTCTCAATGACCCGGGCCCCCGAGGACGCGGCGATTTCGACGGTATCATCGGTCGATCCTGTATCGACGACCACGACTTCCGCGGCCACCTCCCGCACGCTGTCAAGGGCGACGCGCACACGGTCCGCCTCGTCACGGGTGATGAGGCAAACCGAGAGAGAGGGGCCGGACTGTTTTTCGGAACCGGATCTTTCACTCGTCCCGTGGACTCGTTTCGGTTTCAACGTTTGCTCCCGCGTCGAGCGTCGCCAGTCGTGACCGGGCCTCTTCACAGTCCGGTGCAACGCGAAGCGCCTGCCTGTACCATTCGGCCGCCCCCCCCGAATCTCCCAGTCGACCGTACCAGCCCCCGAGGGCCAGGTACGTGTCGGGATCGTCCGGTTTCTGTTCCACCAACTCCTGGTATAACGTCAATCCCTCGGCCACCGCTCCTGTACTCAAACACAGATCTCCGAGATTCCGCCGGGCGTCCCGGTTTCCCGGATCCTTCGCAAGGACGTCCCGGAAGTAGCGTTCGGCTTCCTTATCCCGGCCCTGCTCGAAAGCCAGACACCCCAGGTTGTTCTTCGCCGGTGTAAACTCGGGTCGCACCCGGAGAATCGCCTTCCAGTCTTTCTCGGCCTCTTCGTGCCGTCCGCCTTCCGCCAACAGCAGGGCCCGGCAGTGCAGGGCCTGGGTGTAGTCGGGCTTGTGCGCGAGAGAGGTCTCGATGCGTCGAAGCGCTCCCTCGAAATCACCCTCGCCGACGAGCCGGTCGACTCCCGCCATCTGGACCACCGCTTCTTTTTCTACGGGATCCGCTTCCGAGACAACCCCCCCGCCGTCGAAATGAACGTAGCTTCCGAGGATGCACGCGCTTTCACGTTCCCCGTCCGCCATCCGGTGGATGAGATCCGTCCAGGCGGCCGCCGACCGGAATTCGGGAGACAGCCCCCCGCAGCGGACGTAATCTGTGCGCCGCACGAGCAGGCACCAGCCGCCCAGATCCGCCGTAGCCCTTCTCGTGGTCCCGTTCTTCTGCGTGTTGTTCGCCGTGAATCGTTCAAGCCCGTCCTCGGGGGATGGGTAGCCGGGCCGAATGCGCTGCACTCCGTCGCCGTGGTTGGAGCGGGGCGCCAGCAGTCCCCAGGGCCCCTCTCCTGAAGCCTTCAGGAGCGCTTCGGACCACGCGGGGGCCCCTTGAACGTTCGAGGAAAGCACAAGAACGAACGGGGTCGAGGCCCGCCGAATCTCCCGGTCGATCTCCCGGAGGAGATTCTCGGTCTCGACGACCCGAATTGCCGCCCCGTCCTTCGTGAATGTCTCGAACCGGTCTGCGTCCTGGCAGAGAATGCGCACACCGGCCTGGCCCTGCACCCCGGCCAGGGCCATCCGGGTTCTCTCCGGGAACACGTCGGGGCCGTCCTGGAAGACAACGACCGTGGAAACGGGGGGCGCCGGCGGACGATCCCCCCGTTGCGCCCCAAGTACGGGGGCCCACTTCCGGAGGAAGATCTCGGAGTTCCTTCGAACGAGGGATTCGTAGTCCACGTTCATCCCGCGGAAGGTCGCACCTCCCTCGTGGTGGACAAACACGTCCTCGGCGCACGTCACCCGATATCCCGCCAGACGCAACCTGAGGCAGTAGTCGTCGTCTTCGAAATTCCCGATTCCAAACCGCGTGTCGAACAGGCCGACTTCCTCGATCACGCGTCTCGGCATCGCCATGCACATCCCGACGACCTTGTTCATGTCTCTCAGTCGTCCCCGTTGCCTTCGGTGCAGAGATTCACTGAACCGGTACAGCGATTCCTCGTCCTTGTATTTCACTGGAATTCGCTGTTCCGTACTCGCGTAGTTGGTCAGAGGCGCAACGACTCCAACCCGTTCATTCTGTTCCAGGTGTCGGATGAGTCGCTTCAACCAGCCCGGAGTGACGATGCAATCGTTGTTGAGAATCACCACGTAGTCCCCATAGGTGTTCCGAATGCCCTGATTGACGGCTTCCGCAAACCCGAGGTTCCGGTCATTACGAATGCACCGGAAGTTGTTCTGTTGGGCGTCGTACGCGACCGGCTCTTCCGAACCGTTGTCGATGATCAGCAGTTCGTAGGGGATGTCCGTGTTTTTGCGAATGCTGGTCCAGCAGTTCGTCGTCAATTCCAGGTGGTTATAGACGGGAATGACGATGCTCACTCGCGGCACGATGTCCGGACGCTTTGCCGGCCACTGATAGTCCCCGGCTCTCGTTTTCTCGACGTCGGGATTCGGCGGCTCCCGCCGGCCTGCGTCGATATCCTCGAAGATTTCCTCCCAGTACTCCTTGGCGGTCTCGTGGCTGTACCGGGCGGCAACCAGAGCTCGGGCGTGTTCCGCAAGTGACCTCTGAAGTTCCGGGTCTTCGTACACGCGCAGGACTTCATGTGCGAAGTCCTCAGGGGTGTCCGCCACGAGGAGGTCTCTTCCGTGAACGAGGCCCATCCCCTCCGCCCCGATAGACGTGGACACCTGTGGAATGCCCGCGGCCATGGCCTGTCCGACTTTGCCTTTGAGTCCGGCCCCGTAGCGCAACGGCACGACGCACACCCGGCATTGTTGCAGATAGGGGAGAATCTCCGGCACGTACCCGGTCACGATCACGTGTTCTCCCGCAAGTGCCTCGACGGCGGGCGTCGGCCCGTTGCCGACGATGTAGAACTTGACGTCGGGTCGCTTGCGGTGGATGAGGGGAAGAACGTCTCTGACGAAGTGGACAACGGCGTCTTCGTTCGGCTGGTGCTTGAAGTTCCCTACGAAGACCAGATCCTTTCTGTCGGGCTTCCACTCAAGGGGCGGAACCGGATGAATGTCGGTCGAAATCCCGATTCGAAGGGAGGGTTCCTCGGCGAGGAGCACGTTCCGATCCCGTTCGGTCACCGTGAGGACCATGTCCGCCATGCGGTACCACTCGAGTTCGATGCGGCGCACCTCTTCCGCGTGCCAGACATCCTCGTCTTTTCCCGACACCTCCGCCCTCCGGCGTTCCCTCAGAAACGCCACATCAAACGAGTCGATGATCAACAGACTCTCCGGGGAATGTGTTCGAATGTCGTGGTAGTACTGCGCGGCCACGTGGTAGAACCCCACGATGACCGCCTTGAAATGATTCGACCGCAGAAGGGTCGGGACGTCGATCCACAGGGGACCCGCTACCTCGCAACCCAGCTGCCTCAATCGCAGGGTGTCCGTGTGGAATACGGTGATGCCCGCTTCCTCCAGAGGATTGATATACTTGATTCCGCCCTGACCGTTCCTCGCCAGGAAAACAACCTGGTACCGTTCACTCAGAATCTTGAGCGTATGGAACCACCGCATCTCTCCTGCGGCCCTGTCGAAGAGCGGCAGAAACGGCTGGATGACCAGGATTTGCTCCTTACCCTCCACGCGCGGAATGTCGAAGACATTCGCCCGTTGCTTGGCTAACTCGTGTTTCCATTTCGCGATGAATTTCGGCTTGTTCGTCTCCTGCAGTTCGGTGGATTTCGAACGTCGATGAGGAGCGCCGAAGCTCGCCCCCTCATGGTGAATCACCGTCGCCGAGGGCTCATAGACGACGCGGAAGCCGGCCTTGCGTGCGGAAAAGCAGAGGTCCGTATCCTCCCAGTAGGCGGGCGCAAACCGCGTATCGAAGGGCCCCGTCGCATCCAAGGTCGCCCGCTTGACGAACAGGCAAGCGCCCGAGCAGTAGTCTACGTCCCGCACCTGGTTGTAGATGTAGCGATCCGGGTCGTCGTGCTTTCCGATTTCTCTGCCGGAAGCGTCCTTAAACATCTCACCTCCCGCCGCCTGGAGTCTGCCGTCCGGGTAGATGAGTTTCGCTCCGACGATTCCGATGTCTTCGGCCGAGTACGCGCGCTGGATCAGGGCATCCAGCCAGCCCGGCGTCACCTGGGTATCGTTGTTCAGCAGGAGAACATCGCAGTCGCCATAACGGTCCATCACGAGATTGTTGCCGTGGACGAAGCCCAGATTCTCCTCCGTGGCGATGTGATCGACCCGTTCCCCCAGCTCGCGCAGGTAGTTGCGCGTCCCGTCCGTCGAACCCTGATCCACCACACACACGCGGTATTCCCCACGCGTGTTCTCGAAGATACTGTCGAGACACCGCCGAAGAAGATTGACCTTGTTGTAGCTCAGAATGGCGATGACGAGCGCCTTCGGCGCCTTCGAGGCCTTCGTCGGTCCTGCCATTTCGCGTCTCCCATTCAGGTTGAAGTTGCCGGGCATGTTGATCCAATGGGTCAGGGCACGTCCACTCTCTGTTTCTGAAGCGAGGCGATCAATTGGGTCTGCGCCTGCACCGTCCGGTCCAATTCAAGCGCCCACTGGGACCGTTCCTCGAACTCTTCCTGCAGTGTTCGAATGGTCTTGTCTCGCGCCTCAAGAACCTGTTTCAGCTCTTCGACCCACCGGGTCCGGCCTTCGAGCTCGGACTGGAGATCATGAACCTGCTTCAGAAGCCCGGACCGATCTTCGTCCTCGGAACTCATGTCGTGTCCCATTCCATACAGGCGCCCCGCGGGCATGGAAACATCCGTGTCGGCCTGGCTGCAGCAGACGGCGATGAGATAAGCGCATCGGTCGACATTGGCGGCCGCCGGCACCGGCCCTCCCCAGGCGGACTCTTCCGAGGGGAGCACCAGGCGAGCCTGCGCCTCCACGGCGGTTTCGGAAGTATGCGTGCGGGCCGGGAAAATTCCCAAACCGTCCCACGGACTCTGCGCGTAGTAGGCGATCCTGGGGAACCGCCGATCGAGAAAGCCGCGGAATTCATCCGGGGTATACTCCCGCACGTGGTACGGGTTCTCTCCGTGTTCGCCGCCGGCGGCGTAGGTGTTTGCATTTGGAGTGGAAAGAACGAAGACTCCACCAGGCTTCAACAGGCGATGCATTTCGCCCAGGAACCGTTCCGGTTCGGCGAGATGCTCAAACAGTTCAAAGGCCACGATCACGTCGAACGCGTCCGCTTGCAGTTCCGTGTTCAGGGCGTCGCCTGCCTGGAACGCCAGGCCCTCATACTCGAAATGCTCGCGGCAATATGCGATGGTTTCCTCGGACCGGTCGATTCCCAAAACCGACCTCGCCCCTCCATGCGCCAGGTGGTAGCTGCCGTAGCCGCTGCCGCACCCGGCATCCAGCACCCTCTTGTCGCCGACGAAATGGGAGGCGAACATGTATCGGGTCACGTGCTCCAGGAACAGATGTTCGTACCCCACGGCGCCGGGGACCCACCGTTCTCCCGTGAATTCCATGCGATATCTCCTTCCGACCATCGTCGTATCGTAGAATGGCGATCTTTGTCCCGAGGGCCCGGGTCGTCCCCGGCGGCTATCCCGCCGGCGCCAGCATGGTCTCTTCCACGGAGGCGCCCGTCGGCACCTTGCATTCCAGGGCTCTGTGGGTCGCGTCCAGCACCGTCTCGACCCCGATCCGATCCATGCACCCCGGAGACTTCACGCAGTCCGTCCGATAACAGCAGATGCAGTCCATCTCCGCGGCGATCCGTTCCCCCTGTCCATACATATCGATCTCCCAGGGCGACGTCGGGCCGAAAAGGGCGACCACCCGCTTTCCCAGAGCCAGGGCTGCGTGTAAACCCAGCGTGTCGCCCGTCACCACCACGTCGCAGAGATCGATCAAGGCAAAGTACCCGCGAAGGCCGTGATCGCCTCCAGAATCGACGGCAAACCCGCCGCTCGTTGCGGCGATCCAGCGGTTTGTCTCTCGCTCGAGCGGACCGCCCAGCAACAGCACGCGTCCGTCGAAGATCTTCCGGAGCGCGGCGGCCAGATCCAGAAAGCGTTCCCGGGGCCATCGTTTTCTCGGCCACCGGCTGCTGGCTCCCGTGTTGAAGCCGACCAGCCGTGTCTCAGGCCCAAGTCCGGCGAGCCGGGCAAACCGTCCGGCGGATCTTCGTTCCTCTTCGCTCAGTCGCAGGACAATCCTCTGTGACGCCGGCCGCACACCGCAGATTCCGTGGAGGTGTTCCTGGTAGGTCTTCCGGTTCATCCGCTTCAAATCGTCCCTTGCGCCCAGTTCGAACCACTCCACCGCCTCGCGCGTGAGCGGGCGGACCTGCCCGTTTTCGCCCAGGACGTATCCGCGCTTGTCCCTCCCGTTGGCGAGGGATGCCAGAGCCGAGCTTCTCTTGGAGGCGTCCGGATTGAGGACCAGATCGAACGATTCCACCTGGAACCGCGCCAGTCCCTCCGCGCTCATCGTCAGTGTCTCATCGACATACGGGTTGTTCTCCAACACCGGGACGGCCGCCTTCGAAGTCATCCATGTGATGTGGCTATCCGGACTGCGGCGTTTCAACGACGGCAGCAGGCATGTGGTGCGCAAGACATCGCCCAGCGCATCCAGTTTGACGATCAGAATCCGTTCGCCCACCTCTTCGAAGTGGCTGCAGGAACGGCAAACCGTTTGATCGCGCTTATGAAACAGACAGGGGCGATCCCCCGGGAAGTGCCGGCAGTTGAGGTTGACCTGCATCCGTCCTCCCGACCCTCAGCGCCGGATCTCCGCTGCCTCATGGGTCTCGACGTCTTCCCTTCGGTCGTCATCGATTTCGG
>Ga0180432_10002508_pt1 | contig 27414 bp, 20 predicted proteins | sample SS_ome_10_FD_132414 | JGI IMG/M metagenome (GOLD analysis project Ga0180432, IMG submission 132414) | Hypersaline lake sediment archaeal communities from the Salton Sea, California, USA - SS_1_MS_2 metaG | ecosystem: Environmental > Aquatic > Non-marine Saline and Alkaline > Hypersaline >... | reverse complement strand
CGTTCTGGCGAGACCGGTTCGGAGATGACTCCGATGTGCAGGGAAAATCGATCTCCCTGAACGACACGCCGTTTACGGTGGTTGGCATCCTTCCGCCAGAACTCCGCGTCCGCGGCCTGGGCATCTTTGCCGGCTCCGGAGACTACCCCGTGTGGATTCCAGTGGGCGCAAACAACGCACGCCTGAGGGTCAACGACCACAGCTTTGACGCGGTTGCCCGTCTCAACATGGGTGTGACGCTCGCTCGCGCACAAGCTGAGGCGGAGATGCTTCTGCGAGGAGACAGGAGCGCGGAGGAGATTGGTGCGCGTCTGGTCTTCCGGGACGAGTTAGAGGACGCCGGATTGAGGCGACCGCTCTGGCTGGTCCTGACCGCCGCTTTGGTGTTGCTCATGATAGCGTGCGGAAACGTTGCAGTACTGCTCGTCGGGGAGTTCTCCGGCCGCCAACATGAGATCGCCACACGACTGGCGGTTGGGGCGGGTCGTGGGCGCGTAGTCCGTCAACTTCTTGCCGAAGGTGTTCTGCTTGGGATCGTTGGGAGCGTCGCGGGCGGAGCGTTGGCCGTTGTCGGCACACGTCTGCTGATCGGACTTGCACCTCCGATTCCAAGACTTGAATCCGTTGCCGTCAACGGTCCGGTACTCCTATTTGGAGTGTGCATCGGCATTACGTCCGGTATCGTCTTCGGGTTGGCGCCGTCTTGGAATGTGTGGAGAGGCAAGATCCAGCACACACTTCAGGCCAGCCGGGCAATCGGCAGCGCTCAGGGGTCTATGTTATCGCTCGGTGTCGTTGCAGGCGAGATCGGGCTGACCGCTCTGCTGCTGGTATCGGCTGGATTGCTGGGACGGAGCTTCGCAGGCCTCCTGGCGGTGAACCCGGGGTTCGATTCCGCTCGGCTTGCTCAGGTGTCGGTGCGCCTGCCGGTCGGGCAGTATGCTGAACCTGAATCACGGATCGCGGTGTTCAATCAAATGGCCGCTGAACTAGCCGCAACTCCCGGCGTCACCGCCGTCAGCGGTACCACGTCGCTGCCTTTCCTGGGATTTCCCAGTCTCGTCTCTTTCGGCATTGAGGGTCAAGCAGAGCCGGAAGGAGGGAGTCGGCACACGAGTCCGAAGATGGTACTGGCCGGTTTCCACGAAACCATGGGAATCCCGCTCCTCGCAGGGCGCACGATAACCGAAGCGGATCGGGCAGAGCTGGCGTCGATCGCGGTGGTGAGCGAGACCATGGCCCGTCGCTTCTGGCCGGGGGAATCGCCTTTGGGGGCAAGAGTGCTCTTTGGAGACACGCTGACGGTGGTGGGGATGGTCGGAGACGTCCGTCACGAGTCGATGGACGCCGAGTTCGTGCCCACGATGTATGTGCCCTTCGTCTTGAACCCACGACCGAACATCTCGTTCATCGTGCGTGCGGAACTCGATCCTGAAGCCGTACAAAGTCAGCTGCGGGGCGCAATCTGGGCCGTTGATGCGGATGCGCCCGTAACCCGCGTGAGCACACTCGAATCATTGATCTCGCGCTCTGCAAGGAACGAGAGATTCAGGACCATTCTCATGATCGTGTTTGGTGCGTGTGCTACCATGCTGGCTGCGGCGGGTGTGTTTGGCGTAACCTCACGAAGTGTGGCGCTCCGGATGCGAGAGTTGGGAATCAGATTGGCCATCGGCGCGCGGGGCACCGAGTTGATCAGGCTGTCGCTCGGCAGAACACTGCTGGCCGGTTGCGGCGGAATCGGCGCTGGCCTTATTGCGGCGCTCTGGCTCAGCCGGGGCTTGTCCCGGTTTCTCTTCGGAATCGAATCCTGGGACCCGGCCACCTACACATTTGCGGCAGTGACCCTGCTCGGGTTCAGCCTGATCGCCAGCGTTCTTCCCGCCTTGCGAGCGGCGAGGATCGATCCGGTCCAAGTATTGAGGAATGAGTGATATGAACTGGCTTCTGCGGAAGCTCCTGCGCTGGAGTCTGGGGAGAACCGATTCCCGAGTGCTCTTGAGTGAACTGGACGAGGGGTATCGCAAAAAGGCGGCAGCGGATGGCAGAGCGGCAGCAAACCGGTGGGGACGGTGGGAGATGGTTCGTGCACTCGCAATGGCCTGCCTCTCCCACAAGAAGAGGCGCTCAGCGGACCGCGCTCAAACCTTGCGGATCCGCGCGGTCGGTTCGCTCATGCAGGATCTTCGATTCACGCTGCGGTCCTTCGGCCGCAAACCGGCATTCTTCGCCGTCGTATTGGCGCTTTTCGCCCTCGGCATCGGTGCGAACACCGTCATCTTCAGTGTGGTGGACGCGGTAATCCTGCGGCCACTTCCGTATCCTGAATCCGAACGTCTCGTTACGACCTACCAGACAATTCCCGACTGGCTGGAATCCGACAACCCGGGTCTGAGAGCGGGATGGAATCGGCTGGGTATGTCATATCCGGTATACGAAGACTGGCTCGAGATGAATGAAGTCTTCGACGCGCTCGGCATCTATGCCCGCAAAACGTACGTGGCAACAGGAGGAGACCGACCCGAGTGGATCACGGGTAGGGCGGTTTCGCACGGCGTGTTCGAGGCTTTGGGCGTCCGACCAATGCTCGGCCGTCTGTTTGTGCCCGAAGACGACCAGGTAGGCAGTCCGCAACTAGTGGTTCTCAGTTCCGGGTTGTGGCAGCGGCGGTTTGGATCGGATTCTGGTGTCGTGGGCCGGACGATGACTCTCGACGAGCAGCAATATGAGATCGTTGGCGTGATGCCGCGGGGGTTCTACTTTCCTGATGCGAGCGACAATGAACTGTGGACCACGTTCAGCGATGCCGATCGACAGCGCCAACGAACCAACCAATTCGCGCAAGGCATCGCCCGTCTCAAACCGGGCTTGACGCTCCAGTTCGCCCAACAGGGGATGGAGGTTGTGCAGGAGCGACTCGCCGACCTGTACCCGCACCCAAGCAACCCGGATAGGCGATATGGAGTGCAACTCATGTCGCGCAAGGAAGTGGTCGTAGGCGACGTTCGCCCGGCGCTGCTGCTGTTGTTCGGTGCTGTGGGATTGGTCCTCCTCATCTCCTGCGTCAACATCGCGAGCCTGTTGCTAATCAAGACATCCGAGCGCCGCAGGGAGCTTGCTGTTCGGTCTTCGATCGGCGCAGGGAGATGGAGGTTGTTGCGACAGCTGCTTACTGAGAGTCTGTCCCTTTCTGTGGTAGGAGGCGTATTAGGCACCTCGTTGGCCATGGTGAGCGTGGGTCCGTTCGTGGCGCTACTCCCGTCGGGGACTCCAAGGCTTTCTGAGATCGGTGTTGATATGCGAGTACTGGCATTCGCTGCTGGGCTTGCGGTGATGACGGGAACGTTCGTGGGGATGCTGCCTGCGCTCGCGGTATTCCGCACGCCGCTCAGTGCCGTGTTAAAGGACTCTGGGCGAGGTACCTCGGGTGGACGGTACCGCAACCGCACGCAGGCAGCACTGCTGGTCTTCGAGGTGGCTCTCACCTTCGTACTTCTGGTAGGCGCCGGGCTCCTAGCCAAGAGTTTCTGGAGGCTCACGTCAGTGGATCGCGGTTTTGAGGCCAGCGGTGTGGTGACGATGAGTATCGATCCTCGTGGTGGTCGCTACGAATCTGACGAAGCGGTGCAGGCGGTGTATCAGAATATCAACGATGCCCTGCGAGCAGTACCGGGAGTTACTGCGGCCGCCGTTTCGGTCGTTGGTCCTTTCATGGGAGGATGGTCGAACGGATCGGTCGTCGAGACCGATGCAGGAGAGGTTGAGACCAATCTCTACAGAAACGAGGTTTCCGCTTCGTATTTCGAGGTGATGGGAATCTCGCTCATCCGAGGTCGCCTGTTTGCGCCGGAAGAAGAGGCCCAAGTCGAAAGTGTGGTGGTGGTAAGTAGGGGGCTGGAGCAGACTTACTGGCCAGGCGAAAGCGCAGTCGGCAAGAGAATAAGGTTCGGGAGAATCACAAGCGAGACACCGTGGCGCACTGTCGTCGGGGTCGTGGCTGATGTCCGTCGCCAGTTGGGCACGGAACCCTATCCCACTGTGTACGGTACCGTGGACCCCTACCACCGCAGAAGGAACGTTCTTCTCAAGGTGGCGATACAACCCACGGCCGTGATCGCCGCGACACGAGAGGCAGTCAATTCGGTCGATCCCGAGCTGCCGATAGCCAACCTGAACACTCTCGAGGAACGCATGAGCAGGTCGGTGGCAGGGCCGCGGGTTAGATCGCTGCTCATGGGTTCGCTCGCGGGGATTGCTGCAGTGTTGTCGGTGGTCGGTATCTTCGGAGTACTAGGGTACTCGGTCACGCAACGGACCAATGAGATCGGAATCCGGATGGCACTCGGCGCGGCAACTACGAATGTGGTTCGCAACGTAGTCAACCGGGGGCTTGTGCTCTTGGGCAGCGGAGTAGCGATCGGTCTGATCGTCTCACTCGTTGCAGCCCGTGCCATCGAGGATTTCCTGTTCGAGGTCGAACCGATTGATCCGTTGACGCTGGCTTCGGTGACAACATTACTGGGGCTTGCCGCGTTGGCTGCGAGCTACCTGCCGGCCCGCCGAGCGGCGAAGGTCGATCCGGTCGAGGCGTTGAGACGGGAGTAGGAGAAGTTATTCGGTACGTAGAGCCAGCACCGGATCGACCCTGCTGGCACGGCGCGCCGGCAGATAGCTGGCGCAGGCCGCAACTGTTATAAGGATGGCCGCGACGCCAGCGTACGTGGCCGGGTCAACCGGCGCCATGCCGTAAAGCAGGCTCGACATGACCTTGGAGATTGCAGCCGCACCTGCAAGTCCAGCCGTAAGACCGAGCACTACCGGCTCCAACGCTTGACGCACCACCATCATCTTTACATCGGAGCTGTCTGCTCCCAATGCCATGCGCACACCCACTTCCTGCGTCCTCTGACTCACCCTGTGTGCAACGACACCGTAGATGCCTACGACCGCGAGAACTAGCGCGACTGCCGCAAACACCCCCACCAAGAGCAAGTAGAACCTCGGCCTAGCAAGCGTGTCAGACTGCAGACCCTCGATAGTGTCGAACTCCAATACGAAACCGGTCAAAACATCTGAGTATGTGCCCCGGATTGTGGGAATGAGGGAATGTGGATTGTGCGTCGTCCTTACCAGCAGGTTTCCACCCAGGCTCAGCGCATACACGACCGCCTTTGGATCGACTGACGTATTGAACGTTGCGTCGTCCACACCGCGGTCATCCACGTCGCCGACAACTCCGACGATCTCAAGGTCACAACACTCCCAGAACCCGATCCGCTTACTAATGGGATTCTGATCGGGCCAGTATGTGCGCGCCAGAGTCTGACTAACCACAGCCACTCTTCCGCCCGCTCTGCCCAACTCTCTATCGGGGAACCCTTCTCCTCGAAGCAAGGGTATCCCCATGGTCCGGAAGTATGTGGGACCTACCTCCGAGTGCCTCGTGTACCTCGGCTCCTCTGATGCTCCTTGTATCCGCAACGGGAGAAACCCAATACCACCATGGAGCGGCTGCAATGCGGCTGTCGTAGCGTCGATAACGCCGGGTAGCTCGCGCACCCGGGTCAGTATCTCGCGAAAGACTTCCGCTCTTGCTGCGGCGCGTGACGCGCACTCCGGATGAACCGGCATCTGACTGCCGAGTACGGGATGGTGGCTTCCAGCGTGCACCTTCACGACCAACACATTCGCGGGATCGAATCCACGATCCACCCTGCTCAATCGCATGAGGCTTTTCAATAGAAGACCGCTCCCGATCAGCAGCACGACCGCGAGCGCTACTTGGCTGGGCAGCAGCAGCCTCGAAACTCGCCATCTTCGAACGCTGGGCGACTCAGATCTACCGCCCTCTTTCAGTGCATCGACGAGTGACCTATGCGAGGAAGCGACCGCGGGCGCGAGACCGAATGCTAGACCCGCAAGCAGCGAAAGCACGATGGCAACGCCGAACGCCGGCATGCTGACGCCCGCCTCCGGCGCCCGCGGAAGGTTGCCGGGAACAAACAAGATCAACAGCTGCGTTCCGAAGTAGGCGATCAGCACACCGACCATTCCGCCCATCGCGGCGAGGAGCAAGTTCTCTGCGAGAAGATGGCGGATCACGCCCGCGCGTCCGGCGCCGAGAGCGGCCCGGGTTGCGATCGCTCGAAGCTGCGCCGCACCTCTCGCAAGCTGGATGTTGGCTACGTTGGCACATGCTATCAGTAGTACCAATCCAGCTGCGCACATCAGGAGCGTCAACTCACTTCCAAAATCCCGATACAAGATGTTACGCAGCGGGGAAACCTCGGCAGTCCAGCCGGCGTTGGTTTCGGGATGCGTTTCTTCTAGACGGGCGGCAATCGTGCGCAGTTCCGCTCCGGCTTGTTCCACACTAACATCTCGCTTGAGACGAGCGATCACCTTGAACATGTGAAACCGCCGCCCCATCTCGAATGCTGGAATGTGGAGCGGCAAGTAGACATCTGCTTTGTGGAAGTCCACCGAACCCCACTGGCTCAGCGGTGGTATCTGGAATGCCGGCGGTAGAACACCAACGACCGTCGCATATGCACCGTCTACCGCGATACGCCGTCCAATTATGTTGCTGTCCGCCGCAAACGTGCTGCGCCACAATTCGTTACTGATGATCACCACTTCGACCCATCTACCGGACCGGTCGCCAGCCGGTGCACGCTCGGACTCGAGGAACGTACGTCCCAACACGGGGCGCACGCCGAGCACGTCGAACAACGAGCCCGAGACGCTCCAGGCCCCGACTCGTTCTGCTACATCTGTGTCTCTCCCAACGGTCACTGTTCCATCTTCGGCATAATCCAACAGGTAGGCCATGTTGTCGAATGCGGTGCCTTGATCGCGGTAGTCGACATAGTTGACGGGATTCACGCCGAGGTCGGCATATGCCAACTGGCCGCGTGCAAGTGCTTCAGGGTTGGCTTCCCAAATCTGCACCAATTGCTCGGGTTCTTCGAATGGAAACGGTTCCAGGAGTACTGAGTGGTAGACGGTGAACACGGCTGTGTTAGCGCCGATTCCGAGTGCCAGGGTCAAGACAGTAGCCGCGGTCACAATCGGTTGACTTCGCAGCGCGCGGAGCCCGTACCGCAGGTCTTGCACGAAACCGCCAACCATGTGGCTGAGTCTTCTGTGCCTCTTTCGCCGAAGGCTGAGCCTAGTGCACGCGCTGCGGGTACTAGCAGTGTCTCCGAACATCCGACTTGCTTCGGCTCGCGCGTCGCACTCGCTCAACCCTTGCTCCGTCATCAACTCATCGGTAAGGCGGTCGATGTGGAATTCGATCTATGCATCTACGTCGTCGTGCACGCAGGACGTGTCGTCGGATACGCGCGTGTACTTCCGGACGCCCCTCGGCAGGCGTTTCACCGCGATGCCTGCCGTGCCGGATGGAGGATCCTGCCGACGGCGTTTGCATAGCGCGTCCACCGCTCAACCTCTGCGTTCAGGTGCTTCTTACCCTTCGCCGTCATCCGGTAGTATTTGGCGCGGCGATTGTTCTCTGTTAATCCCCATGATGAGGAGACCCATTTGCGGTTTTCGAGGCGGTGCAGAGCCGGGTACAACGCGCCTTCCTCAATCTGCAGCTCACCCTCGGTTTCCTCGCGAATCCAACGCCCGACGCCATAGCCGTGTTGCGGTCCATCACTCAGCGATTTCAATATGAGGACGTCGAGAGTGCCGCGGATTAGATCGAGCGATTCTGTTGGCATCAACACCTACCCTAAGGTTCTTAGGTAAGGTGGCTGATGTTTTTTGGATGTCAATGGAGCTACTTGTCAGCATACCCTGCGCATTCGGCCTGTCGTTAGATGAAACTCGACGAACATCATTCCGTATGTTATGGTGTATTCACATATGTCTGACTCATACATATAGGACTCTACATGCTCAACTCCCAGCTCAAAAAGGGCAGTGCCGAACTCCTCGTGCTATCCGTATTGGAGCAGGAACAACACCACGGATACCAGATCGGCAAGCTCATCGAACGCAGGTCGGGCGGCAAGCTGCAGTTCCAGGCTTCATCCCTCTACCCAATACTCACGCGGCTGGAGGAACGCAGTTTGATCAGCGGCCGGTGGGTAGAGCAGGCCGGCAAACGGAGGCGCAAGTTCTATAGGCTCACGGCCAAGGGGCAGAAAGCACTTGGCGCGGCTCGAGCAACCTGGACCGACTTCGCGGGTGCAATGAACCAGGTGCTGGAGTGGGACCATGCGTGACTGGAAGCGTGATATCCGCGAGCGGCTTGATCTGACCGGCGTCTCGGCGGAGCGGGAGAACGAGGTGATCGAGGAGTTGGCCTCTTACGCCGACGATGCGTACCGCGACGCAATTTCGCGGGGCCACCCGGTTGACGACGCGGCGGAATTCGCTCTGCGGCAGGTGGGTGATTGGAAGCGTCTGACTGAAGATTTCTCTGGTTCAGGACCGTCAGCTCGATTGCGCGCAGCTGCGCGGAAGGTGGAGGACAGGGAACGTGTGTTGAGTCGGCGGCGCGGTGTAATTGGGTTCGCGGCAGACATGGTGCAGGATATCCGGTTCGCCGTTCGTACGCTCAGACGTCGTCCTCTCTTCACGTCCGTAGTCCTAGTTGCGCTGGCTCTCGGAATCGGAGCAACGACTACGGTGTTCTCCGTCGCGGATGCAGCACTGTTGCAAGACCTGCCGTACCAAGACGCGGACAGGTTGGTATCAATCTGGACGGAGCGGCAAGATTCGCGAGGAGATTGGCAAACGGCCTCCCTCTATCCCACTGAGCACCAGGCGTTGGAGGAAAACGTCGAAACTCTCGACGGAGTTGCGCTCTACTTCTACGCCTCAATGACACTTCGAGGGGAGGGCTATCCTATCGACCTCATGGTCGGCGAGGGCACAGCGGGACTCTCGGACGTAGCCGGAATACGACCGCAGCTAGGTCGTTGGTTCCATCCCGACGAGCTTGGCCCATTACCATCGAATGTGGTCGTTCTTGGAGACGGATTATGGCGCAGCGAATTCGGCGCCGACCCCGATGTGATCGGCCGCACGATTACGCTCGACCACGACCAATTCACGGTGATCGGGGTGATGCCGCGCGAGTTTCGCTTTGAAAACGACTTGTTCCGGGAGTCGCGGGGGTTGCTCAGCTCCAGGGAGACGGGCGAGCGCCCTCTGTGGGTGCCGAATGGCCAGAACTATGGTGGCCGTAGCAGACCGGATTGGTACTATGCCCGAGAGGGGTATAGCTTCGAGGCCATAGCGCGCCTGCGGCCGGGCATCAGCCTCGAGGCAGCGCAGGCCGACGTTGAAGCGGTCCTCGCCGGGCTCGATCCTGTCGGGCCGATCCGCGTCAAACTCGCCTACCGCGAAGACCTCGATGTTGCAGGGTTGCCGTCGCAGGTACTTCTCCTTGCCATTCCCTCACTACTGCTACTGCTGATCGCCTGCGGGAATGTGGCAACGCTCCTACTCGGCGAGGGTTTGAATCGACAGACGGAGATTGCCACGCGAGCGGCGCTGGGCGCAGGGGTACGTCGAATAATGCGATTGCTTCTTGCTGAGAGCTTTCTGCTGGGAATGGCAGGTAGTGCTGCCGGGGCGGCCGTTGCCTACGGTGCCACCAGGCTGTTCGTAGCGATCGCACCTCCAGGATCGGCGGCGTCTGAACTTCAGCTCAACACCACTGTGCTGTTTTTCGCGTGTGTTACGGGAATCGCAGCTGCGTTCGTATTCGGTCTTTTCCCCGCTCTCACCATGGGGTGGTGGTCCAGGGGTGACGTCACACAGCGCATGCGTGGCAGAACACTCACGCGGAGCCGTCGCGCAACATCGGTAGTCGTTGGACTCGAGGTGGCGCTCACAGTCATGATTCTGGTTGCTGCTGGATTGTTTACGCGTACCCTATGGAATCTGTTCGCCGAGGACACCGGGTACGATCCGTCGAACCTAGTTGCTCTCCGCACTGCAAATGATGAATCGCCGAGGCCGGAGCGGCCGCGTATCAACCAGGAAGTGGTTGAGCGGATCGAGGCGATACCGGGCGTTGTGGGCGCGACAGGGAGCTGGTCGGTACCGATGGTGATGGGGTTATGGCGTGAGGAACTGGAAGTCGAGGAACAAGACCTCGGGGATGGCCAGAACCTGCCGAGGGTTCGGTATGACATCGTATTACCCAACTACCATGACGTGTTGCGTATTCCTCTCCTCGCAGGTCGGTATTTCACCAGCACTGATGGTTTGGATGGCAACAACGTGGTTCTCATCTCAGAGACGACCGCGAGGCAGCTATGGCCGGATTATCCACCGATAGGGCAGAGGATCCGCATGGGGCGCGACACGACGTGGTCCACGGTCGTAGGGGTTGTGGGTGACGTCAAACATAGTGGTCCGGGCGAAGCGGCGTTTTCGCCGGTCTACATTCCCTATTTGCAGAGTCCCAACCGCAATGGGATGCGGTTTGCCGTAACAGTGCGAACCGCTATCGATCCAACCGACATCCTGCCGCAACTCGCGGCAGCGGCGCGCGGGATCGAGCCGAACCTACTGGTCAAGGAAGCGTTGTCGATAGAAACAGTCCTGCAACGCACTGCCACCGACCAGCGCTTTAGGGCGTTGATGGTAGTGATGTTCGGCACGTGTGCAGTCGTACTTGCAGCGGTGGGCATCTTTGGTGTCGTGGCGAGATCGTTGGCTTCACGCACCAGGGAGTTAGCGATCCGAGTGGCGCTTGGCGCAAGGCAAACGAACCTCGAACACCTGATCCTACGGGGCAGCCTCCGCACAACCGCAGTCGGCATTCTGGGAGGGTTGCTGGGTGCATTTTGGGCCAGCCGGCTGCTGACCCGATTCCTGTTCGGCGTGGAGAGTTGGGACCCTGCCACCTACGCGGCGGTCCTGCTTCTGATTATCGGAGTTTGCGTAATAGCCAGTTATCTACCCGCGCGGAGGGTGCTGGGTATTCAACCTGCGGAGGTGTTGAAAGGGGAGTGAGGAGGCCGGCGTGCCTTTTGAAACCTATTTCTATCATCCTCGTAGGAGTAATGACCTAGCCGCCTGTCTCAGGGAGAGTGGGTCATGGGAAACAGACTGCGGGAATTTGAGGAACTCGTACTTCTCAGCGTGCTCGTCGCCGGCGAGGACGCGTACGGAGTCTCCATTCAAAGGATCCTGGAATCCGACGCCGGCAGACCGGTGTTGTTGGGACCGATTTACACTGCGCTCGATCGCTTGTCGCAAAAAGATCTGGTGAGATCCGAGTTCAGTGAGCCCTCCCCGACGAGGGGTGGACGCAGAAAGCGGCTCTACCAGTTGACGCCGGCTGGAGTTGCGGCCGTCTCAGAAGCCCGTCGTGCACGTGAGACCATGTGGGCGAAGGTGGATCCCAAAGTCCTCGAGGAAGGTGGATTGAAATGAGAACACCTCCGAAAATCGCGCTGAGCTTGCTCAACTTTTTCTGTCGAGGAAACAGGCGGATGGAGGTGACGGGGGATCTCCAAGAGGCATTCTGCGGATGGAGCGACGCGTACGGTCTCACCGAAGCACGGCGGAGGTTCTGGAGGGAGATCCTCATGCTTCCTGTGTGGAAAGTGATCGGCAAGTGGCGTGGTGTCCGACGCGGAAACCGAGAGTTCAAATCCAGCCTTCAGGTGCAGGGTCCGAGTCAGCCTGAGAAATCGGGACACCGATGGCAAGGCCTCTCCGACGCGCGGCAGGACTTTGCATATGCGCTGAGGCGTCTGCGGCAAAATCCGGCTTCAACAGCAGTTGCGGTTCTCATCCTGGCCTGCGGCGTCGGCGGCAACACGACGATCTTTACCATCGCGGATTCGATTTTCCTAGACCCACCCCCGCTCATCTCGAACCCGGATGAATTGGTAAGGCTCGACGCCAGCGTAGCCGAGTTCGGTTACTACGACTTCGAGTTCTACCGCGAGCATGGAAGCGCGTTTCAGGATGTTATGGCATTCGGCGGATTTCCTGGCACACGGGGGCGCAACCCTAGGAACGGTGGAGAGGTTGCTGTCGGCGAGGGCAACGACCGTGTCCAGGCGAGTGCCTGGGTGGTTTCGAACAACTACTTCACCATGCTCGGCGTCCCCCTGCTGGGAGGCGCAGGATACACCGGCAGGGTGGGCGAGACGCAGATCGATCGGCCGGAGGTTGTAATCAGCCACGGATTCTGGCAGCGCCAATTCGGGGGTGATCCGCGGTTGACTGATCGTTCCCTGTACTTGAACGGAGTACCCTTCCGTGTTGTGGGTATCGCTCCCGCGGAATTCAAGGGAGTCAACCCGACACACCAGGTTCCCGACCTGTACGTACCGATCATGGCGGCCGGTGCCATCAGCAGAGGTTTCGAAGAAGCCCTCGAGCGGTTTTCGGAATCCGGCAGGCCTCAGGCCTCACGTTTCCTCCAGCTGGTAGGTCGGCTTCAACCCGGTCTCAATGTCGCGACGGCCGCACCACAGATGGCAATACTGCAGGATCGGTGGAATGCAGAATTCACCGATTGGGCGACGGAGGTTTACGGTAAGGGATACCAAGTAAACATCCGAAGTCAGTTTCATCTGACTCCTTGGGAAGCACGCCAGGCCAGGCAAATGTTGACGTTTCTGTGGTTCGTGGTCGGTGCGGTGTTCTTGATAGCATGTACCAACCTGGCGATTCTCCTGATAGCCAAAGCAGCAGGTCGGGAAAGAGAGATGGGAATACGTGCGGCCATAGGCGCGGGGCGCGGTCGTTTGTTGAGACAGCTGCTGACGGAAAGCTTGATTCTCGCGGCGATTGGAGGGGCTCTTGGAGTCTTGCTGGCGTTCCTATCCACGGATGCCGCTGCAGCCACACTGCCTTGGTCCGTAGCATTCGACCTTTCTCCGGATGTCACAGTGGTAACGTTTGCTGTGCTTCTATCGACTCTGGCGGCACTTCTTTTCGGAACGGCCCCGGCGTGGATGCTATCCAATGTGAACGTACTCGAAGCATTGCAGCGACCGGGTCAGGGACGTGCGCGGGCGGTGTTCCGTGGTGGGCTCGTTGCGGGACAAACCGCTTTGTCGATCGTTCTCCTCGTGGTGGGAGGACTTTTCGCGAGAAGCTTGCACCAGGCTGAGGGAGTCGATCTCGGGTTCGAACCGGAGAACAGACTTCTTCTGAGCATGCAGTTGGACAATCACGGGTACTCTGAGGAACAGGGCATTGATTTTGTCTCAGGAGTGTTGGAGCGGTTGAGAGGCATGCCCGGAGTTCAGGGGGCCACAGTGGCGACGAGGATGATCTTCCGCCCACGCATGCAGTGGACATTTGTAGTTCCCGGAACGGCCTTCGCCGAGAATGGCCTGTGGGCTGGATTGAACATGGTTGGTCCGGACTACTTCGACCTACTTGGAATTCCGATCATCGCTGGTCGCGGCGTTCAGGTAGGCGACACGAAAGCGACACAACCGGTTGCTGTGGTCAATCGGCTATTTGCGGAGCAGATGTGGCCAGACCGGAATCCGATCGGCGAGACTTTAACCTTGCCAGACTTCAGCTTCACTGTGGTGGGCGTTGCCGAGACATCCACGGTTTGGAGGTTGGGAGAGAATCCGGTGCCGTTCGTCTACTTCTCTCAAGCTCAGGTCTTTTCTGGCAGGATGACTTTCCATGTGGCCACTGGACCGGACCCGATGACGTTGGCGGGGTTGGTGGAGAGCGCCATTCGGGAGTTCGATCCCAACCTAGCCATCTCCATCAACACGTTAGAAGGGCTGAGGGATGACCAGCTCGCCACGCGCCGTGTCTGGACCGTATTTGCGGGGTTGTTTTCGGGAATCGCTCTTTTCCTTGCCATGGTTGGCTTATATGGCGTTCAAGCGTCACTTGTAGCACGACGTACACGGGAGATCGGCATTCGAATGGCATTGGGGGCCCGAGCTGTTTCCGTAGTACGGAGAGTAGTGTTGGGGAGTCTGGTCATGGGTTGTGTGGGTGCGGCCTTGGGCGTCGGATTGGCTCTCGCGGGAGGTGGACTGGTCCAAGGTTACCTGTTCGGCGTAACTCCACAGGACCCGCTGGTTTTCATGACCGTTGTTGTAGTGCTCCTGGTGGCGTGCATCGTTGCGAGCCTGGTCCCAGCGGCCAGGGCCAGCAGCGTGAATCCGGTGGAGGCGTTAGCGCAAGAATAGCGGATGCTTAGACTGTTTGGCTGGACTCGATTTGAGCGGCATGAAGTGACCTTTTGTGCGACCGACCTGGTGCCACTATTAGGAGGATTCGTACTCGAGTCACAGCGGTTTTCGAATACGGCTCTGGTACTTCGTGTCGAGGTTCCAGCGAATAGGGTTGTTGAGTTGGGTGATGGCCTCAGAAAATGTGGCGTTCATCTCGACACCGAATCGAGGCTGGCGATCGAGACATATGAAAAACCGGAACTTTCTGCGGCTGGCGACGTAATTGGTACACTACACGTGAGATTCCTGCACGACGAACCGGACCTGCGTATTGAAACACCCGCTGTTCCAGGTTGAGATGAGTGTGGCGAGTGACGGTCCGAATCAAAGCTGATAGCTTTGACATAGTCGGGAGGGGCTATGTCCCGTTTCATTCACACACCGGTGACGTTCACGCGCGACGAAGTACATAGGATCCGAGAGCTGATGGGCACGCGCGATGCCGAAATTGACTGCCCGCGCTGTGGTGAAATGCTGGAGGTGGTTGGGCCGATCGCTGGCGAAGAAATACGGGGGCACATATACCAGGTGAGCTGCCCACCCTGCCACAGAAGCGCGATCATCACTGATGCACCAGGAACCGGCCGGCCGGCGGAGTAGCGTGGCCGAGGCTAGTTCCATGGTCGCGCGTGTGGTCGAATGGAAGAAAAAAGCTGGCGCTGTCTTTTGGAAAATCGCGGATAGGAAGATCCCCAATGAGTGGCTGGTGTTCATATTGGGAGGTGCGGTTCTCCTCGCCTACGTGTTTGTGTTGTTCTTCGGAACCCGACCTCGTAAGTGAAGTATTCCCCGGGTTAGATACTCAGACTTCATTCTCCTTACTCCCTACTCCCCCAGTCACTATTTGCTGAGTATTGAAACACTTGCCGTGAGAATGAGTACTATTACAGATACCCGTAGTTCCTATAGCGATCAGATATCGCATAACACGTGGAGTGGTATTCGGATTCCGCTCGGCATAGGATTTCACATGCAGCACCGTATAGCAGTACCAAATTTCCTGGCTGTAGCAATCGGCTGCGTTTGCCTGTGTTCGTGCGGCGTTGAGCAAACAGTGGAGATTGGCGATGAGGAGTTCGATCGAGCTGGCACGCTGCAGTCAGGCGGCATTACCAGGAGTTTCGAGATACACCTCCCGCCGAATTACATGTCGACTTCGCCACCAGTCGTGATTTTGTTCCACCGTGCCGGAGGCGACGGTTTCGACATGAGACTCCTCTCATCATTCGATATCGAATCCAACTACTACGGTTTTCTAGCTGTCTATCCGTACGCTGTAACAGACTGGGCTTACGGATGCGATTGCACGTCTGCCGAGGCTGACAGTGTCGACGATGTGCAATTCGTTCTAGATCTCCTGGACACTCTCGAGGTCGACTACAACATCAACCGTGACAGCGTGTTTGTGGCAGGGTTTGCGGAAGGTGCGCTGATGGCGCAAAAGGTGATTTGCGACGCAAGTGACTCGTTCGCAGGTTTGGCTACCGTTGGCGCGACAATGTCCGTTCCCGTTGCCGAGGTCTGCGCGCCGTCACGTGAGATGCCGGTCATTATGGTACACGGAAAGCAGGACGACGAATTTCCTTGGGATGGTGCCCCGAACCTGGGTGCACTGTCACTGCTATCGGCAGATTCCACCGTTGGGTTCTGGGCGACACAAAACGGTTGTGGCGATCGTGTCGCCAGTGAGTACGTGGGCTATGACACGTACTACAATTTCGACGTTTACCGTGAAGGGTTCGAAGCATGTCCCACGGGCGGCAACGTCGTCCTGTATAGAATGGACGGCGTGGGCGCTGTACACGGCTGGCCGAACGGCGGGTTCAACGCATCGAACGAGATCGCGTATTTCTTCGCTGGTGCTGCGGCGGCTAGCGCGGCAGCAGTGTATTCCCCCCGGGAATAGCCCCCGACGCCAGCCGAGTCGCAACCGATTCTCCAGCTGACGTGACGCCACTAGACCACAGTTGACACGACCGGAAACAACAACACCTGCTTCGAGGTGCCTGGTTTGGAATCGCCCGATCTCGAGCATAGGCCGCTCACCGAGGTCAGGGTCGTGTTTCCAGCATCAGCCCCTCAACTCTTCTCCTTCGCCCCTAGCTACAATCGCCGTACAGGTGAGGTCGCCGAGTACGTTGACTCCCGTGCGGAACATGTCGAGGAAGCGATCCAATCCGACCACGAGAGCTATGCCGGCCGCCGCCTGCGGTCCCATTCCGATCGCACCCAGCACGATGAGCGTCGTGACGAGTGAGCTACCTGGGACACCTACCCCTGCTACAGCGGCCAAGGTAGATGCCACGATGATGGTTACATACTCCGCCGGGCCAAGCGAAACGCCGTATACCTGAGCAATGAACGGAACTGTCAATCCCTTGTACAGGGCGGATCCGTTCATGTTGAGAGTGGCGCCGACCGGCAACACAAAGCTCCGGACTTCCTTTGAAATACCAAGGTTGCGTTCTGCTACCTCGAGGCTCACCGGAAGGGCGGCGTTTGACGATGCGGTCGAGAATGCCAGCAAGGGAGCGTCTGCCACATGCTTCAAGAACGCGAATACACTCACTCCTGCAAGGCGCAGTGCCACCATGAGCACCCCGAGCCCGTGAATCAACTCGCCCACGATTATGAGGATGGAATAGAGAAACAGTCCCCGAAGCAATTCGAGTCCGAACCGGGCCATGGCGCCGGCGATGAGAACGAATACTGCGTATGGTGCAAGCTTCATCACCCAGTGGATGATCACGCCCGCTGCCGAGTTTACCCCTTCCATCACCGCAACCATCGGATCGCGTTTCGCAGGTTCCAAGACTGACGCCGCCGCACCGAAAACGAGCGTGGCAAAGATGAGCGGCAGCAAATTCATGTCCGCTGCAGCGCGAATCGGATTCGTGGGGATTATCTCGACGATCTGATCCTTCAGCGACACGTCCTCAGCCGTGGCGGCCGACGCATCTGCGTTTTCCCGGTAATCAGCAGCTATGCGATCACGTACATCCGTTGCGAGCCTGGCACCTGGCTTGACCAACACACTCAAGCCAAGACCGATCGACGAAGCGATCAGCGTGGTAACGAGGAAGTAGACGAGGGACCGAATGCCTATTCGCCCCAAGCGCCGGATATCGCCCACGGAACATGTGGCGACGAACAGGCTTGCAACGACAAGTGGAACGACGACCATGCTGATAAGTCGGATGAAAGCCGTTCCCAATGGTTCGAAGGCAAGCACCGCTTCCTTGGTGCCCTCCGACCCCGACGCTTGAACAGCCATTCCCACTACTGCACCTATCACCAGTCCAAAGAGTATTCTCGTGGTGAGCTTCAAGGCGGGGCCTCCAAAAAACGCCCTCTCGTCTTCAGATATGGTACGAGACCGCCTGCATCCAAGAGCTGGAGCACGAATGGTGGCAGTGGTTTGGCGTCGATCTCCGTGCCAGACGACTCATTGACGACCGACACGCGACGCTCGTCGACCCGCAACGACAATTCGTCTGCTTCACATACTCCTGAAGTGTCGCATTCCACAGGTAAGAGCCCGTTGTTGATTGCGTTCCGGAAGTACGTGCGCGAGAAACTCTGAGCCAGCACAGCCGGGATACCGGTGGCCTTCACGACCGTTACCGCCACCTCCATTGCGGAACCGCACCCGAACGACTCGCCTGCCACGATGATGTCGCCTGTACGTATTGAAGCCGCGAATCCGGGGTCTACCACCTCCAGAAGCCATCGTTTCAACTCGTGCGGGTCGAGGCTTTCCTTTTTCCTGCTCGACGAGATGATGTAATCGGTGTTGATGCGATCTCCGAGCCGTCGCGCCCGACCGGTTAGAACTCGCATCACGTCACCTCGCGTGGATCGACAACAAGACCGGCGCCGGCGGCGGCTGCACACGTGAGCGGTGACGCCAGGTAGATCGCTGCCGACGGTTGTCCCATCCTTCCTTGGAAATTGCGGTTAGCCGTGGACAAGACGGTTGCGTTCGGCGGAGGGATGGGTGGGGAAGTTCCACAACAGGGCCCGCACCCCGTCTCCGTCACTATCGCGCCAAGCGACTCGAATCGAGCTAGGCTGCCGTCTTGCTCCAGCGCGCTTCGTGCCTTTCCGGAAGAGGGCGTGACCACAACTGTAACCGTGTCTGAAATTCCAACGTTTTCCAACACTCGGAGCGCCACCTGGAGATCGTCCGCCTGACCACCTATGCACGTGCCCAGAAACACCCAGTCGATCGGCGTCCCTGTCACCTCTGGTACGGGAACGCAATTGGCTGGGTCGTGTGGGACCGCGACAAGCGGTTGCAGGGTGGAGCAGTCGATCTGCAATTCGTCGGAGAATTCTGCGTCATCATCGGAACACCACTCGAGTGTTGGGAATACGCCGATCTTGGCACCGGTTTCTGCTGACATGTTCGAGATCACCGAGCGCGCGTCTGGAGAAAACGATTCTGCCGCGGAACCCACGAACTCCAACGCCTTGTAGGACGCACCTTCGGAACCAAATCGATGAACGATCTCCAGGCCAACGTCCTTGGCGCAAACGGCAGGCGGCAGACTCCCTCGGAGTTCGACTCGTATTGTCTCCGGAAGCCGGAGCCACACCTGTCCGGTCAAGAAAGCGGCTGCCAGGTCCGTGGAACCAATGCCGGTTGCAAACGCCCCAACTGCACCGCACGTGACCGTATGGCTGTCAGCGCCGACGACCAGATCACCTGGCCGAACTCGCCCGGTTTCCACGGCGACGCGAAACCCGATTCCCTCACCGACGGCGAGCAGTTCCACTCCGTGTTGCGAGGCGAAGGCCGCCATAAGGTCGTGAAAACCCCGAGTCGCTTCCGACGTAGGAGGCGAATAATGGTCCTGCGAGAGGAGTACGCGATCGGGGTGCAGTACCGTACTAGCGCCCATTTGCTCGAATAGGTCGATTGCCGTCGGCGTCGAGCCATCGGTGCCGAGTATCATATCCGGGTAACACACCACGAAGTCGCCGGCGTGCGAGAGAGTCCCCGACTTTGCCGAAAGGACCTTCTCAGCGAATGTGCGGCCTGCCATCAAAACTCGGCTAATGCGTCCAATGTCTTGTCAACGTCAGACATGCGGATGTCACCCATGTGCCCGATCCGGATAGTGTTGGTCTTGAAGGTGCCAAGCCCAACGGCGATCAAGATGCCGGCATTGAGGACGTGTTCTCGAATATCGTCCGGGTCGACGCCCTCAGGAACATTCAGCGCTGTAAGAGTAGGAGAACGTTCCTCGATCGCAGACCCAGCCAGGGTATATCCTAGTTCCGCGGTTCGTGTGCGCACTCTGTCTGCCATGGCCGAGTGTCGATCGAACACCGAATGTAGGCCTTCCTCGTGGATCATCGTCTCGGCCTCGAGGAGTTGGAATACTAGTGACACAGGTGTCGTTCCCGGCGTCTCTGGGAGCGCTCGATTCATGATCTTGCGGATTGCGGCAAAGTCGAGGTAAGCCCGCGGCATTCCGCCGTGTTCGGCCATCTTCCAGGCTCGGTCTCCCACAACCGCAAGAGCCAACCCCGGACTCGACATGAGGCATTTTTGTGAGGAGGTGACGGCAAAATCCAGCTCCCACTCGTCGAAGAGAAACGGCACCCCCCCCACCGAACTGATCCCGTCGACGAGTGCGAGCGCACCGTTCTCACGAGCCACCCTGGCAACTTCCGCAACAGGGTTCAATACGCCGCTACTCGTGTCGGATTGAACGACAGTTACGCCCCTGATGCCGGGGTGCGCCTTCATCGCATCCGCCACTTCATCCGGATCAATATTCCGATTCCAATCCGTCCCCACGCGGACCACGTTCAACCCGTACTTTTCGGCAAACCCGGACCACATCTCGCCAAAAGTGCCGTTGGTGCAGCAAATGACCGAGTCCCCGGGCAGGAAGAAGTTCACGATAGCTCCTTCCATCGCCGCCCTGCCGGTGCCGTGGACAGGAAGAATGTCGGCAGCCGGCGCGCCAAAGAGAGGTCGCGCCAACTCCACCATCTCCGCGAGCGCCGCGGAAAACTCCGGTGTCCGGTGGTGAACGACGCGAGTGCCCGCCTGCAGAACTCGGTCTGGAATGCGGGTGGGCCCTGGCGTCATGAGCAAGGGTGGCGCCCCCGTACTCATTGAATTACTCCCTTGTTCCTGAGTGTATCGTCGATCTCCGGTTTGAATAGTTCGCCTGCTTTGATTGCCTCGATTCTCTTCTTCTCCCGCGCCTCCAATTCCTCTACCTTCCGCAACACTTCCTCGGCAGTTTCGCGAGGCACGACCACCAAACCGTCCTCGTCCCCCACCACGATATCTCCCGGCATCACGACCGTGTTGCCGCAGGAAATCGGAACGTTGATTTCACCCGGGCCATCCTTGTCGCTTGCTCCTGGGGATACGGTCCGGCTGAACGCGGGGAACTTCAACTCCCTGAGTCCATCTACGTCCCTTATCGCGCCGTCCACGACAATGCCGCCCAGCTTAGCGCCAACAGCCGTATGGCCCATGAGTTCGCCGAACACCGCGCTGGTCGTGTTCCCGTTAGTGGACACCACGACAATGTCCATGGGCCGCGCGACGGCGAGTGCCTTGTGTACCATGAGGTTGTCACCCGGGCGGGCATCTACGGTCACGGCCACGCCGCTGAGGGGCATACCTGTACGGCTCTTGATTCCCGGGTCCATGAAGTGAAACCGCCCCATCGCGTCAGCGAGGTTCGATGATGCTCTGCCGCGGAATTCGGCCACCAGGTCTTCGGGCGGCCTCGCGCAGCCGGTGACGATTCTAAATCCGAGCTTTCCAGTTGTGTTCACTGAACCGTTTCCTCTCTCAACCAATGCGATTTCGCATTCCGATTTCGCTCTGACTCAATGGCCGGGATGGTATTCGCGTTCCATGTTACCTTCCACCTCGTCACGGTAGAACCACACATCCCTGAGGTCGCCAGTGGCGTACCGTGCCGCCTGGTCGTCGAAATGAGGCGACGAGGGATCTCCACTCTGGCCGCCCGCCGTGATGGCTCTTGCACTCACGCGCTCGCCGAACTCAACCACAGCCACAAAGCTGTTGCCGGAAGTCCCGTACCACTTCTTCGTACCCTCCCGAGCGCGCGCTCCGTAGGAAGCCAACGATCCCCACCGGCCGGACGCAAAGCCCACAGGTATGCTCGGCGCATCGTCGTCGAACGGATGCACGATATCGCCGGTGAGCCGTTGAAAACGGTTGATCTCACCCCAAGGGGTGCGCCATGTGCCGAAATCCTCCTCGAGTTTGGCTGATGCGGCCGCAAGAGCCTCGAGGTGCTGTGCCCTAGTTACCCGATTGCCCATGTAGTCGTACACCGAAACCCCGGCGCGCCGCGCCGCGGCAGAGGCAACCTGCATCAACTCCTGACCCCAGAAGATCGCGAGAGAGGTTGGCACTGACTCCACTCCGAACCTCAGATCCCAGTTTCTCAGCATCTCTGTTTGTTCCGTGACCTGCGTTTTTACCGGGTTGGAACTCGAGGTACGGTCGTATGCCCTTACTAATGCCGGGATTAGATCCTCGAATACGGTTAGATAGCTGTCGTAAGCGGCGTCTATGAGCGTCTGCTTGGTGAAGTCGTCCTTGTCGTCCAGCACCCGAATAGCGTGCCTTCCCCGGGCATTCTCGCCGGAGTATGACATGTAGGCAGGGAAATCCGCCTCGCGCGGGCTGTGCTCTCCCGCCGCCGAGTATGGCCAGTTGTTCGTATTCTGGATCCAGCCGTTCGGTGGGTTCAGCAGGTGCGGGATCTCTTCCACGGTGTGAAGACCCTGCCATTCCGTGGCCGGATTGCTGCCGTCCACAGGTTGCCGCCAGTTGAATCGTGTGTCGCGCCGAGGAATGAAGTTGCCATGGAAGTACGCGATGTTGCCGTCGGCGTCCGCGTACACGGTGTTGTTGGAGGAGTTGGTGTTCAACTCCATGGTCGTATAGAAGCTTTCGTAATCCGTCGCCTTCGTTCGCGTATACGATTGCGTTAACGCCTTGATAGGCTCCTGCATCAGCTTCACGGCAACCCACTTCCCATCCAACTCCCGCACGATCGGCCCATGATGGCTGTAGTACACCGTCACTTCCTTCTCCTCCATCCCGCTCTCGGTTCGGTACGGCAACTCGATCTGCTTCTCGGTCAACCGACGTTCTTCTTCACCGTAACGGTAGTAGAACCCGTCCTCCTTCTCGACGATCGTCTCCAGGTATTCGTCCATGAAGTCGGAGCCGGTGGACGTGTGCATCCACCCGAGTCGCTCGTTGAACCCCTGGTAAATGAAGAACTGCCCCCAAGTGACAGCACCGTAGGCGTTCAATCCCTCATCGCTCACCAAGTGGAGTTCGGCTCTGAAGTAGAACGATGTGTGAGGGTTGATCCAAAACAGGGCGTTCCCCGATGCGGTGTTAGACGGTGCGATCGCGAAACCGTTCGATCCTCTGGGTTCCTCGAATAGGTCTGTGTTTGCGGCAGCGAGTTGCTGTTCCTCTAAGCGGTCCCCGTAGAACTCCTCCAAACCACTCAGCGAAACCCTCTCGATGTCCCCGCCAATGCTTCCCTCGGTGAAGGTCAGGGCCATCCAAGGCTCGAACCTCGTGATTACTCGCGGTGTCACATCGGGGTTCTTGTAGAGGTAGTAGTTCAGTCCGTCGGCCCAGGCGTCCATCAGATCCTTTAACCAATCCGGGCTCTCCGCGTACAGGGCCTGCATCTCTTCGGGATCGATGAAGAGCTTCATGCGCAGGTCGCGGTATAGCTCGCTCTCACCCTCGGCCTCCGCCAGGCGGCCCATCGCGTTGATGTAATTGAGTTCTACGCGCGGGAAGTCGTCTTCGCACTGGGCGTAGATCATGCCGAATACGACGTCGGCGTCGGTCTCACCGTAGATGTGCGGAATGCCCCAGGTGTCGCGGATGATGGTGACGTTGTCGGCTCGCTGCTCCCAGCGCGCGACCTCGGGGTCGCGGGGGGCGCATGCGGCAATGATGATCAACAAAACGAAAGAAAGATTTTTCATTGTCGGAAACGGGCTCCATGTGGTGAAGAGGGGAATCCGGAGAACGCACGCTCAAGAGACGTAAAGGGCAGCGTTCAGTCAAGTCGCGGCATAGGAATTTCAGGCTTTGCGGCGAGTTCGACTCTGGCTAGAAGAGTACTAGCCGTAGTAGCGTTGGAGCACCTGTCCCTTTGTTGGATATATGGATGTGGGCTAGCAGTTTGTCGGGCTTTCGGGATCTAGGTTGTTGAGTAGATGGTTATTGCATTCGGTCTTCCCTGTCCAGTATACTCGGCGTCATGAGCATACGATTCGTGAATGTCGACCGAGATCAGCGGATGTTGTTGCCTCCGGATCTGCGGGAATGGGTCCCGAAGGACGACCTGGTCCATTTCGTGATTGAGGCGGTTGAGAAGTTTGACATGCGTTCATTCAAGGTGAACGAGCGAGGTACGGGCAGCGCTCAGTATCCGCCGCACATGATGTTGAGCCTTCTCATCTATTGCTATGCGAACGGCATCTTCTCATCACGTCGCATTGAACGGGCTACATACCGGGACATTGCGGTACGCTACCTGACGGGCGACACGCATCCTGACCACGATACAATCTGCACGTTTCGGCGGGAGAACTTCGCTGCAGTGGCGGACTGTTTTGTCACGGTTCTGGAGTTAGCGCGGGAGTTGAAGCTCTTGAAGGTTGGTACGGTCAGTGTGGATGGCACGAAGATCAATGCTAACGGGAACAAGAGTCGGAGCATTCGATATGACCGGGCGGGTGAACTTGTTGAGCAGTTGAAGCTGGAAGTGGCTGAGTTGCTGGAGCAAGCCGAGCGGAGCGACCGGGGTGACGAGGTAGACGGCCAGAGCCTGCCAGAGGAGATTGCACGTCGCGATAGGCTTCGGGAGAAGCTGGAGCAAGCACGTGCGCGTATTGAGGAGCGCGCCAAGGCGAAGGCGGATGAGGAACGCAGTGATTACGAGCGAAAGTGCAAGGCGCGCGAGAAGCGGAAGGGCTCGGCCAAGGGATGCCGTATCAAGGAGCCGGATCCGACCCCAGAGCCGGAAGCGCAAGACAACCTGAGCGATCCTGACAGTCGGATCATGCGAAAGAACAAACGTAGCGGCTACGAACAGGCCTACAACGCGCAAGCCGTCGTCGACGCCGACGGCACAGCCAGTTGGTGTTGAGTGCCCGTGTGAGCCAATGCGCTTCGGACCGCAACGAACTCGTACCCGACATTGAAGCTATTTCAGAAACCGTCGGATGTCCCGAGACTGTTTTGGCCGACAACGGTTACCTGAATGAAGACAGCGTTCGCCAACTGGAAGGTGATGCGGACGAGCCTAAAATGAACGTGTTGGTTTCTGTACATGCCGAGGCAAAACACATTCGCCGCAAGCACGATTTCCGCAGGGCACAGGCGCGGTCCAGCAACCACCGCGGGTCGCGATTCACAAAATGGTAGAGAATCTGCGTCCCCGTGTGGCTCATCCCCACTTCGTGCGCGTCCGGGTAACAAAGCAGAAAGCGCACTTCGGCAGCGTCCCAGTCATTTTCGATCAGACCGAGTTCGTTACCGACCTATCGGTAGGGCTTTGAGACCAGCGTCAGGCCTTCGTCAGGGAGGATCCTGTCATACTGCTCGGGGGGCCAGCTAAACATTTCGCATATAAGGAACCGAGCAACGTGCTGATAGTCCACCGACCAACCGGGCAGGTGAAACTTCTGGATAGGGTTGGGAGTAATAGCGAAGCGGAAGACAACCACAACGGACGGCACCGATGCGTGTACTAATCGTCAGTCTCTTCTGTCTCTTCCCGGCAGCAATCCACGCCCAGGCAATCAGGGGCGTTGTCCTCGACAGCGTATCGAGAACAGCGGTCGATCGCGGGTTCGTAGTCCTCCTGGACAGTCTCGACAATGAAGTTGACCGCACCCAAACCGACCGCGCTGGACACTTCGAGTTGGAGGCCACGGAATCCGGGACGTATCGCGTCAAATCGCTGCGTGTGGGATACCGGGAGTGGACATCACCTCCATTGCCAATCGGTCGCGGTGAAACCGTGGATTACGAAATGCTGGTGGCTGCACTCCCGATTCAGCTTGCCGCGATTGAAGCGACGGAGGAAGACCGTTGCGACATCGATCCATCCGAGGGAACGGCTACTGCGGCCCTGTGGGGAGAGATTGAGAAGGCTCTCAGCGCGGCTGCGTGGACCGCCAACACCCGGGGGTACCGCTTCTCCACACTATTCGTGACGCGTGAATCCGACGTGCGAGGCAGCCGGATCGGATCGGAACAGCAAACCAGGCATTCGGGAACGTACACAGCCCCGTTCTTGAGCCAGTCAGCCACCGAGCTATCCAGAACGGGGTACATCAGGCCGCACGAAGATGGCACTTCCACCTACTACGCTCCGGACGCCGACGTGCTGCTGTCCGACATCTTCCAGCAAGAGCACTGCTTTTCTGTGGTGCGCGACCAGCGAGACCACGCGGGCCTCGTGGGGCTCGCGTTCAGGCCGGTAGACGGACGAGAACTGGCTGATGTGGCGGGAACACTATGGCTCGACGAGGCGGCATCGGAACTGCGATATCTCGAGTACCACTACACAGGCTTGCCACGTTCGATCCGAGATGATCGAATTGGCGGGTATGTGGAGTTCATGCGCCTGCCGACAGATGCGTGGATCGTGAGCGGCTGGAACATTCGAATGCCCCTGATATCGGCATACAACTACATGGATCGGACGCGGGATTCGGTCCTTACCGGATTTAGGGAAAACGGCGGTGAGATAACGCGCCTCACGGAGCGGGATGGGACGGTCACTTTTCAGGCGGACTATGCGTCCCTGATTGGTGTCGTTTTCGACAGTACGCGCGGTCAGCCGCTTCAGGGAGCATTGGTCACCGTCGAGGGAAGCGGCGATACCGCGCGCACCCGCTGGGACGGGTCATTCTTCCTCACGGGCCCATACGACGGCGAGTACGGATTGCGCTTCACTCATCCCCGAACCGATTCGCTCTCGTATCACGCGCCCAGCACCACCATCCCGATGGCCAGGGGCCAGACATCGGTAGTCGAGCTGGCGATTCCCGGCGTTCAGACGTTGCATTCCTCCCTCTGTGGTGACGATGGGAGGGCAACCAATGCTTGGACGATCGTGGGCGCCGTGCATGGGCAGGAGTCCGGCGCTCCAGCGCGCGATGCCGAGGTTTTCGTGTCGTGGCAGTCTTCGCAGGTCAACGACCAATTCATGCAGGGAATCGACTTGGACGCGACCGTAAGAACAGACAGTTCCGGCATCTTCACCGTATGCAACGTTCCCGCTGGTCGACCGCTAACCCTGTTTGCAAGGAAAGGCGACCAGGTAAGCGACCTGGCGGACGTGATGTTTGAGGACGGCTTGGCGATGGTGGGGGGGAGTGTCGTCGAACCCGTTGCCGACGGAATCTGGTCGCAGCAGATGACGCTGCTGGCTGACGGGTCGGGCAATACCGGAGTGAGTGGGACCGTGATCGACTCCGAGACGGGTTCGGCAATCGCGGGGGTCGAAATCGGCGTTGTCGACGGAGACCGCACGACGCTGAGTGACGACTCCGGATTCTTCGAGTTGACCAGGCTTGCCCCCGGCACGGTGCGGCTTGCCATGCGGCACATCGGCTACCACCAACGTATCATTCGGATCGAGAATCTGCGCCCCGGCCAGAGGCTGGAGATGCCCCCCGAAACTCCCCAAATGGCACCGGTCGAGGTCGCCCTGCTAGATCCCATAGTGGTCGCCGGAGAACGTACCGAACTGCGTGAAGTTCGGCTGCAGCCCTTCTTCGCACGGCGGGACGAGGGCTTCGGAGAATTTGTGATCAGGGAAGAATTCGAAGAGTGGCATCCACTGGAGGTAACTGACATCCTGCGGCGAGTGAGCGGTGTCCGTGTCTTGCCCAATCCGCACTATGGAATCTCGGGAGACTCCCAGAAGTACCTCGTCCGGACGACTCGGTCGGTTGTGAGTGTCAGGGGCGAATCTTGCCCACCTTTGTATTTCCTCAATGGAACGTTCATCGGAAATGCGCGGGACAACGATATCGACGTGGTCCTTTCAACCAACAACATCGAGGCTATTGAAACCTACAGCGGTCCCTCTCAGATGCCGTCAGCCTTCAACATGACCGGATCTCGCTGCGGCGTTATCGTATTCTG
>Ga0180432_10002507_pt1 | contig 27422 bp, 34 predicted proteins | sample SS_ome_10_FD_132414 | JGI IMG/M metagenome (GOLD analysis project Ga0180432, IMG submission 132414) | Hypersaline lake sediment archaeal communities from the Salton Sea, California, USA - SS_1_MS_2 metaG | ecosystem: Environmental > Aquatic > Non-marine Saline and Alkaline > Hypersaline >... | reverse complement strand
GATCCCGTCACGACCGTCCAGCGATCGGCGGCAACCCTCGTCGGCATATCGTCCGTCTTCACCATCGGCTCGATTGCCAACACCATCCCGGGACGGAGACGTACGCCCCGCCCCGGCGGACCGTAGTTCGGAATCTGAGGGTCCTCGTGCAGCGCTCTACCGATTCCGTGTCCGACGTACTCACGCACGACGAAGTAGCCCGATTCCTCGACAAACGACCCGACCGCGTGCGAGACGTCGGACAAGCGATGGCCCATTCTAACTTGTCCGATCCCCTTCCACAAGCTCGACTCGCCGACTGTGAGCAGCTTTTCCGCCTCCGTGCTCGGCGTTCCGATCGGAATCGTCGTCGCCATGTCGACGCAGAACCCATCTCGCACCAACCCGATGTCGATCGAAAGAATGTCCCCCTCTCGGAGGACTCTCTCCTCAGATGGGACACCGTGAACGACCTCTTCGTTCAGCGACGCGTTGATCGTCCCCGGGAACCCCGCGAATTTCGGAAACGCCGGCTCGCCTCCGGCCTCTCGGATTCTCTGCTCGGCGAGGCGATCGAGGTGCGCGGTCGTCCTTCCGGAGACGGCCTCCTCGCAGAGCTCGCCTAGAATCTCTGCCAGCAACCTACCGTTCTCCCGCAGGATCGAAAGCTCCGACGGGGACTTCAGCGCAATCATGCACCGAGGACCCTCAGGATCTGCGCGTAGACCTCGTCGCTTCCCGCCCGCCCGTCGAGCTCCGTCAGAAGCTTCCTCTCCCCGTAGAATGCAATGAGCGGGGCCGTCTGCTTCTCGTAGACGTTGTAGCGATTGCGGATCACGTCCTCGCGGTCATCGTCGCGCTGAAAGAGCGCCCCCCCACAGACTTCGCACTTCGCCGGGTCGGACGGAGGGCGGAACGCCAGATTGTAGATGCGCCCGCAGTCTTTGCAGACCCGCCTCGCCGTCAGCCGCGCGACAACCTCGTCGCGGGACAGGTCGATGTTGATGACGCTGTCCAACGGGCTGATCGTCTCAAGCGACTTCGCTTGAGCGACCGTCCGCGGGAACCCGTCAAGGACGAACCCCGAACCCGCAGCGGCAATCCGCCCGCCGATCATACCCATGATCAAGCCATCAGGCACGAGCTCGCCGCGATCCATGACCCCCTTCGCCTCCCGTCCAAGGTCGGTGTCTCGGGCGACTTCGTCGCGCAGGATGTCCCCGGTCGAGAGGTGAACGAGTCCCGTCTCCGCAGCAATCCGCTTCGCCTGCGTCCCCTTCCCTGCCCCGGGGGGGCCGAGGAGGACGACCCGCGTGAGGAGGCTCACCCTCTTCTCCCGAGGAGTCGGCCTGACTTGGTGAGGCTCTCGTAGTGCCGCATCACGAGGTGCGCCTCGATCTGCATCAGCGTGTCGATCGCGACGCCGACGACGATCAGAAGCGACGTCCCTCCGACGAGGAACATCGATTGCAGATTGCTGGCCGCCGAAAGGATGAACGGAAGGACGGCTACCGCCGACAGGAAGAGCGCGCCGACCAAGAGAAGGCGGTTGAGAACCCCTCTGATGTAGTCGGACGTCGGGCGGCCCGGACGAACTCCTGGGATGAATCCGCCAGACTCTCGCACGTTCTTCGCGATGTCGTCGGGGTCGAAGACCATCGAGCTGTAGAAGTACGTGAAGAAGAAGATCAGCAAGACGTAGATCGCGATGTAGAGTGGGCTCCCCGTCGTGATGAGATAGACGTACGGCTTCGTCGCCGGAATCGCATTCAAGATCGTCACCGGAATGCTCAACAGCGCCGACGCGAAGATTACCGGGATGACCCCCCCCTGATTGACGCGCAGAGGAAGGTGCGACGAGTGCCCCCCGTAGATGCGTCGACCCGACGTTCGTTTCGCGTACTGGATCTGAATCTTTCGCTGTCCCTGCTGGACCATCGTCATTCCGGCAATCACGACGATCAGCAACGCGATGAACGCGAGTCCCCAGACCGGATGCGCGGAGCCCGTGCTGATCGAGACCCACATGTCGCGCAGGTTCGTCGGGAATCGCGAGAGGATGCTGACCATGATGATCAGGCTGATCCCGTTCCCGATTCCGTTCTCGGTGATCCGTTCGCCGAGCCACATCAGGAAGATCGTCCCGGTGGTCAAAGAGACGATCGATGTCACGTAGAACCAGATCGTTCCCCCTCCCGATGCCGCGCTTCGGATCAGCGACACCATCGCCGCCCCTTGGACGATCGACAGCAAGACCGTCGCGTAGCGCGTGTATGCCGTGATCTTCCGCCGGCCCTCTCGCCCCTGCTGCTGCAACTCCTTCAGCTTCGGAATGACCGACGTCAACAGGCTAAAGATGATCGACGCGTTGATGTACGGCGTCACGCCGAGCGCGAACAGCGAGAACCGTTGGAGGGCGCCGCCGCTGAACATGTTCATGAAGTCGAAAATCCCGCCGCCCTGCTGCGCGAAGAACGCGCGGAGCGCCTCCACGTCGATCCCCGGGACGGTGATGTGTGTACCCAGACGGACGACGACGATCGCGCCGAGAGTGAACAGGATCCTCTTGCGAAGCTCGGGGACCTTGAACAGGCTGGAGAACTTCTCCCACATACCGATCAGATCACCTCAGCGTGGCCACCGGCGGCTTCAATCTTCCGCTTCGCTGTCTCCGCGAAGCGGTGCGCGCGAACGGTCAGCGGCTTCGTGATCTCACCGCGTCCGAGAATCTTGATCGGCGCGTTCCGCCCCTTGACGAGCTTCATCTCGCAGAGGACCTCAGGCGTCACCTCATCCCGTGCGTCGAACCGCGCCTCGAGAGTGTCAACGTTCACGCAGGCGTACTCCACGCGATTGACGTTCTTGAAGCCTCGCTTGGGAAAGCGCATCCAGATCGGAGTCTGTCCACCCTCGAATCCAACCCGGACCCCGCCTCCGCTTCGCGAGTTCTGCCCCTTCGTCCCGCGTCCGCTCTCGTGTCCTCCCCGACCGGAGCCGTAGCCCCGCCCGACTCGCTTCCGCCGGTGCGTACTCCCTTTCGTCGGGCGAAGGTCCTCAAGCCTCATTCTGCTCACGCTCCCCGACTACCTGTTTGACGCCGCGCAGCTCCTCAATCTCCTTCCGGTTGCGGAGCCGCGAGAGACCGTCGAGCGTCGCCCGCGACAGTGTCAACGGATTCGTCGTGCCGATCGACTTGGTCAGCACGTCCTCGATCCCAGCGAGTCGGCAGATCGCGCCGACCGTCACTCCGGCGATCACGCCGGTGCCGGGGAAGGCCGGCTTCAGAAGGATCCGTCCGGCCTTGAACTTCCCGGTCACCTCGTGAGGGATCGTCACGCCGTTCAGGTTCACCTGCACCAGGTTCTTCTTCGCATCCCGAATCGCCTGGTGAATCGCCCGCGGGATCTCCCTCGTGCTCCCAACACCGACGCCGACGCGTCCCTTTCGGTCGCCGACGACAATCGTCACGCGGAAGCGAAGGTTTCGGCCACCCTTCGTCACCTTGCTCACCCGGCGGATGTCGACGATCTCGTTCTCGAACTCGTCGTGGCTGATCAAAACTTCAAGCCTCCTTCGCGACACGCGTCGGCGAACGCGGACACGACGCCGTGATAGGGATACCCTCCCCGATCGAAGACGACGGCACGGACGCCCTTCTCGATTGCGCGAGCCGCCAGGCGTTTCCCGAGCGCCTTCGCGGCTTCGACATTCGCCCCTTTCACGTCGTCGCGCCCCTCGCGGTCGAGCGTCGAGGCGTATGCCAACGTGCGCCCCGTCTCATCGTCGATGATCTGGGCGTACAGGTGTCGGAGCGTCTTCGCGATGCAGAGACGCGGCCGCGCCTCGGTCCCCGTCACCCGCTTCCGGATTCGCCTATGGCGCTTGACGCGCTCAGCCCTTCGATTCGTCCGTTGCATCTTCCCCCAACTTCCTACGCAGCCACCTGGCCGCCCAGCTTGCCGGCCTTCTGCAAGACCTGCTCGTCCTTGTACCGAATCCCCTTGCCATCGTAGACGTTCGGCTTTCGGAGCGCGCGGATCTCCGCCGCGACTTGCCCGACCTGTTGCTTGTCGGGACCGCGGAGGATGATCTCGTTCGGGTTCGGCACCTCCGCCTCTACCCCCGTCGGAAGCGGATACTCCTTCGGGTTCGAGTAGCCGAGGTCGAGAGTGATCACACTGCCCTGAAGGCGAGCCCGGTATCCGAGGCCTCGGATGACGAGCGTCTTCTCCCATCGTCCCGACACCCCGACCACCATGTTCGAAAGGAGGCTCCGATACAGACCGTGATACGCCCTGTGCGATTTGCCGTCGCCGCGACGCGAGACGATCGCTTCTCCGTCGCCCACAGCGATCTCGACCATGTCCGGCCGGAACGCCTGCTCGAGACGCCCGTGCTTCCCTTCGACTGTAATCCGCCCGCCACTGACGCTGACCTTCACCCCGTCAGGGATCGCGACCGGAACCTTCCCTACCTTAGACATCGCTTTCGCCCACCTACCAGATCTCGCAGAGGAGCTCGCCGCCGATGCCACGCTCCTCCGCCTCTCTTCCCGAGAGGACGCCCTGAGACGTCGACAGAATCGTGATCCCCATCCCCCCGAGCGGCTTCGGGATCTCCGCGGTCGCCACGTAGACGCGCCGACTCGGCTTGCTGACCAGCCGCAGAGCGTGGATTGCACGCTCCGCATTCGCACGGTCTCCCTTGTACTTGAGCCCGAGGCGCAACTCCGGCCGAGGATTCGCATCAACGACCTCGTAGCCCTCGATGAAGCCCTCCGTCTCGAGGATCCGCGCGATCGCTTCCTTCATCTTTGAATGCGGCATCGCCACTTTCGCGTGATGGCGATCGTTCGCGTTGCGGATCCGTGTCAGCATGTCGCCGATGGGATACGGAATCATCGTCCTCACCAACTCGCCTTCTTGACGCCTGGGATCTCCCCGAGGTGCGCCAACTTCCGGAAGCACAACCGGCAGATCCCGTAGTCCCGGATGTACCCGTGCATCCGTCCGCACAAGGTGCAGCGGTGGTACCCACGGGCCGAGAACTTCGGCTCTCGCTTGCTCTTGTTGATCAGTGCTTTCCTAGCCATCGTCGCTCCCTACTCGTCGTGGAATGGAAGACCCAGTCCCTTGAGCAGCGCAAGTCCCTCGCGGTCGCTCCGCGCCGTCGTCACGATCGTGATGTCCATCCCCTGGGTCTTCACGACCTCGTTGTACTCGATCTCGGGAAACGGCAACTGCTCGCTCAGGCCGAGCGTGTAGTTCCCCCGACCGTCGAACGCGGACGCCGACAGGCCACGGAAGTCCCGGATCCCTGGCAGAACAGCGTTGAACAGCCGATTCAGGAACTCGTACGCCCGGCCCTGTCTGAGGGTCACCTTGCACCCGATCGGATCACCTGCCACCAGCTTGAAGTCGGACACCGACTTCTTCGCCTTCGTGACGACCGGCTTCTGCCCCGCGATCTTCGTCAGGTTGCTCACGGCCCCTTCGAGGATCTTCGGGTTGTCCTTCTCGCCGACGCCCATGTTGACGATGACTTTGACGACGCGCGGGATCTCCATCACGTTCGACAACCCGAGCTCCTGCTGAATCCTCGGTGCGATCTCCGTCTCGAACCTTTCCTTGAGCAGCATTATTCGAAGATCTCCCCGCACCGCTTGCACCGGCGCATCTTCACCCCGTCCACGACGGTGAACCCGATCCGCGTCGGCACGTCGCACTCGGGGCAGATCGGCATTACGTTCGACATGTGGATCGTCCCCTCACGCTTCACGATTCCCGGCTCTCGCAGGTTCTGGGTCGCTCGCTGGTGTTTGGTGATCATGTGTACGTTCTCGACAATGATCCGGTCGCTGTCTGCGTAGACAACAAGGACCCTCCCGATCTTGCCGCGATCGTTCCCCGCGACGACCTGAACTCGGTCTCCCTTTCGAATTCGCTTCATCGCGTCCCCTTTAGAGAACCTCGGGCGCGAGCGAGATGATTCGCATCATCTTCTTGTCACGCAGCTCTCTCGCCACCGGCCCGAAGACGCGCGTGCCGATCGGCTCACCCTGCGGATTGACCAAGACGATCGCGTTGTCATCGAAGCGCACGTAGGTCCCGTCCTTGCGCCGATGCGCACTCCGCGTCCGCACGATCACTCCACGCACGATCTGCCCTTTCTCGATGTCGCTCGTCGGAAGACGTTTCCGGACGGACCCGACCACGATGTCCCCGATCCCTCCGACGCGCCGGTTCGACGGGCCGAGCACGTTGATGCAGCGGACGAGTTTCGCGCCGGAGTTGTCCGCCACTTTCAGCATCGTCTGCATCCGGATCATGCTCGCTCCTCCGACCGCTCGAGAATCTCCACCAGGCGCCAACGCTTCATCCGGCTCAACGGACGGCACTCCTCGATCCGCACCAAATCGCCGATTCCGGCCTCCCCGCGCGCGTCGTGCGCGTGGAACTTCGTGTGCCGTCGGATGTGCTTGCGATACCGCGGATGCAGGCGACTCTCCTCCACACGGACGACGATCGTGTTCGTCATGCGATCACTCACGACGCGTCCGATCTTGACCTTCTTCATTCCGTCGCCTCCCGCAGCCTCTTCTCGGCCGAGACCGTCATGACGCGCGCGATCTCGCGCCGCGTCTTGCCCAGCTCGGCGGTGTTGTCGAGCTCGCCGGTCGCCCGCTGGAAACGCAGGTTGAACAGCCTGCGCTTCAGCTCGCCTTCTTTCTGCTCCAGCTCGCCGATGGAGAGCTCCCTCAATTCGCCCGCGTTCATTCCTCTCCTCCGAGAACGACTCGCCGCTTCAGTCTCGTCTTGATCGGCAGCTTATGGTTGACCAGTTCGTGGATCCGCTTCGCCTGATCTTCCCGCACTCCCGAGATCTCGAACAGGACCCGCCCCGGACGCACGGAGGCCACCCAGTGATCGACAGGTCCCTTCCCTTTCCCCATTCGCGCCTCGGCGGGGTGCTTCGTGATCGGCTTGTCGGGAAAGATCCGGATCCACACGCGCGCGCCGCGCTGTGTTGTACGCGCGATCGTCGTTCGGCAAGCCTCGATCTGCGCCCCGGAGATCCACGCCGCCTCGAGCGTCTGAATCCCGTAGTCGCCGAACGCGATCTGGTCTCCTCGCGTCGCCTTGCCTCTCCGCCGGCCGCGATGAGTCTTCCGGTATTTCGTTCGCTTCGGAAACAGGAGCGCCACGCTACCTCACCTCATCCCCACGGCCGCGGTGTGGGATCTCCCCGCGAAAGACCCACGCCTTGACGCCGATGTTCCCGTACTTCGTCCTCGCCTCCACAAGCCCGTAGTCGATGTCGGCGCGGAGCGTCTGAAGGGGAATCCGCCCTTCCTTCATCGTGATCGAGCGGGCGATGTCCCCTCCACCGAGGCGTCCGCTCACCTTCAGCTTGACACCCTCGGCACCGGCTCCCATCACGCGTCGCATTGATTCCTTCATCGCCCGTGCTGGCGCGATCCGGTTCTCGATCTGCAACGCGACGTCCTGAGCGACGAGGCGCGCTTCCAGGTCCGGCCGCTCCACCTCTTGGATCGACACCTTCACGGTCCGCCCGGTTAGCTCCTCCAGTTGTCGTTGGAGCTTCTCGATCTCCGTGCCGCCGCGGCCGATGATGATCCCGGGCCGCGCTGAGCGGACGACGATCGACACGCGGTCCTCTTTCGATCGCTCGATGTTCACCTCGGCGACCGCAGCCCGCCTGTACCGCTCCCCGATGAGGTCGCGAATCCTCTTGTCCTCGGCGATGTACTCCTGCGCGAGCCTCGGGTTGAACCAGTTCGAGACCCACTTCCGGTTCACGCCGACTCGGAACCCGACCGGATGAACTTTGCGTCCCATCTACTCACTCCCCCCGTCGCCGACGACGATCGTGACGTGACTCGTCGGACGGCGGATGATGTCCGCCCGCCCGAACGCACGCGGGCGCAACCGGCGCAACGCCTTGCCCATGTCGACGGTGGCTCGAACCACGTACAGGCTGTCCACGTCCACGTCATAGCCGTCCTCGGCGTTCGCGATCGCGGACTCCAACGTCTTGCGCACCGTTCTTGCTGCTTTCTTGCTCGACATTGTCACGATGCGAAGAGCCTCGTTCACGTTCTTCCCGCGAATCGCGTCGACAACAAGACGCGCCTTCCGCGGCGAGATGCGAACGTATCTGGCGACGGCACGTGCTTCCATCATTCTGCTCCCTAGGTCAGGCCCGGGGCCCGCTTCTTCTTCATCCCGCCGTGACCGCGGAATGTCCGCGTCGGCGCGAACTCACCGAGCTTGTGCCCGACCATGTTCTCGACAATGTAGACGGGGACGTGAATCTTCCCATTGTGGACCTTGATCGTTAGCCCGACCATCTCCGGCGTGACCATCGAGGCCCGTGACCACGTCACGATCTCGTTCAGATCTCCCCGCTTCGCCTTCCGAATCTTCTCCTGAAGGCTCTCCTTGACGAACGGACCTTTTTTCGTCGACCTCGGCATCCTTAGGCTCCTCAGCGTCTTCCTTGACCGGCACGTCGCACGATCAGCGCCGACGACTTCTTCCGCTTTTTCCGCGTCCGCCCGCCCTTGGCCAGCTTCCCAGTCGGCGAGACTTGCGGGCGCCCCACGTGCGCACGTCCCTCTCCACCGCCGTGCGGGTGATCGACCGGATTCATCGCGACGCCGCGGACGTGGGGCTTCCGTCCGAGATGGCGGACCCGCCCAGCCTTTCCGTGCTTCACGTTCTTGTGATCCGGATTCGAGACCTCGCCGATCGTAGCGCGGCAATCCGTCGAGAAGATTCGCACTTCGCCCGAAGGAAGACGGATGTGCGCCCGCGTTCCTTCCTTGCCGATCAGCTTCGCCGACGTCCCCGCGGAGCGCGCAATCTTTCCCCCGCTCCCGGGTGAGAACTCCAGGTTATGAATCGCTGAACCAAGCGGGATCTTGTGGAGCGGCATCGCGTTCCCCACTCGCACTTCCGCGTTTTCGCCGGCCTCGACCGTCGACCCCAGGTCGAGTGCGAGCGGCGCGAGGATGTAGCGCTTTTCGCCGTCCTCGTAATGAAGGAGTGTGATCCACGCCGAGCGGTTCGGGTCGTACTCGCGCGTAACGACGCGAGCCGGCACCCCATCTTTGCACCGCGCGAAGTCGATGATCCGGTAGCGACGCTTGTGTCCACCTCCGCGGAACCGCGCGGTGATGCGACCCTGCCGATTCCTCCCGCCTGTCTTGGCGAGCGGGCGAAGGAGGCTCTTCTCCGGCGCGACCGCCGAGAGGTCGCTGAAGTCCGGACGCTCTGCGTGCCTGCGTCCGGGTGACGTTGGTTTGTATCGTTTCAGCGGCATCCCTACCTAGCCTCCCATGATCTCGATCCGGTCACCGGGGACCAGGCGGACGATCGCCTTTCGCCACCTCGGCGTGCGGCCGTGCATCTGACTCAGCCGCTCCCGTCGCGGCTTCCCCTTCCGGTTCGCCGTCCAGACCTTCTCAACGCGCACCTTGAACAGCTCTTCGACGGCCTTTCTGATCTCCACCTTGTTCGCTCCGAGAGCGACGCGGAACGCGTACTTCCGATCCTCCATCTGCTGCCACGTATCCTCGGTGAGGATCGGGGCGATCACGACGTCCTCCGGATGTTTGTACCCTGCCATCGCTACAGCCGCTCCCTCAGTTCCTCCACGGCCCCCATCGTCAGGACCAGATGCTCGTGCCGGAGGATGTCGTACACGTTGATCCCCCCACAGGCGATGCACTTCGCCGACGGCAGGTTGGTGAACGACTTCCTCGCCGCCCTGCTGTACTCGGACGTCGCAACGACGACCAGAGCGGTCCCCGTCACCCCGACACGCATCAACAGATCAACCGCGGCCTTCGTCTTCGGCTCCTCAAACGAGACGCGGTCGACCAGAATGACATTGCCCCCGAGCGCGCGATCGGAGAGAGCCGACCGCAGCGCGCCGGCGCGCATCTTCTTCGTCAGCTTTGTCGCGTAGCTGCGCGGCTTGGGCCCGAAGACGGTTCCGCCGCCGACCCACAACGGGCTCCTTCGCGAGCCGGCCCGTGCGCGACCTGTTCCCTTCTGGCGCCACGGCTTCTTGCCGCCGCCGCTGACCTCCCCGCGCGTCTTGGTCGAGTGCGTCCCCTGTCGGCGGTTCGCAAGCTGCATCCGCACAGTGCGGTAGAGAAGATCGGCGTTCACCTCTGCGCCAAAAAGCCGCTCATCCAACGACGCCACTTGTGGCTCTGCCGCCCCGTTGAACGTGTAGAGCTTCGCCTCGCTCATCATCATGGTCGCCCTACCTCGAGGATCGAGCCCCGCGTTCCCGGAGTCGCTCCGCGGACGATCAACAGGTTCTTCTCCGGATCGACGCGCAGAACCTGCAGACCTCGGACCGTCACTCGTCGAGCCCCCGTGTGTCCGGGGAGCTTGCGCCCCTTGACGACTCGCCCCGGCTTGACGCAGTTCCCGACCGACCCAGGACGCCGATGGAAGTGCGAACCGTGAGACTTCGGGCCGCCCGCGAAGTTCCACCTCTTGACGACTCCCTGGAACCCGAGCCCTCGCGAGATGCCCGAGACGACGATCTTGTCACCCTCGGCGAAGAGATCGACGCCGAGAGAGTCGCCGACGTTGTGCTCCTCCGGATCGTCGACGCGGATTTCGAACAGCCTTCGGTGGGGAGCGACGCCGGCCTTCTTGTAGTGCCCGGCGAGTGGCTTCGTCACCTTCGACTCCGCGACTTCTTCGTGGCCCAGCTGCAGCGCATCGTACCCGTCGCGCTCCGCCGTCAGAATGCGGACGACCGTGCAGGGTTTCGCCTCCATCACCGTCACACCGACGGCCTGGTCGTCGACGAACACCTGGGTCATACCAAGCTTGCGCACTGGGATTCCTCGAGCCATTTCCTCCAACCTCCGCCTGCTATAGCTTGATCTCGATGTCGATTCCCGTCGGGAGCTCGATGTCCATCAGAGCGTTGATCGTCTCCGAGGTCGGCTCCTTGATGTCCAACAGACGTGTGTGGATCCGCCGCTCGAAATGCTCCATCGAACGTTTGTCGATGTGCGGCGATCGGAGGACCGTGTAGACCCGTCGCTCCGTCGGCAACGGCACGGGACCGGAAATCTTCGCGCGCGTCTCTTTCGCCGACTCCACAATCTTCCGGATCGAGGTATCGACAAGCTCGTGGTCGTACCCACGCAGTTTGATGCGAATCTTTTCCCTGGCCATGTCTAGTACCCTCTGCTCTTGACGATCTTCTCCTGCAGCCCCTCCGGGACCTTGTCGTATCGGACCACACGCAGGGAGTACGTCGCCCTCCCCTGCGTTAGAGAACGCAGCCGCGTGGCGTACCCGAAGGTCTCAGCCAGCGGCACCGACGCAGAGAGAATCTGCACCGTCTCCCTTGGCTGAAGCTCGCGGATCTCCCCGCGCCTGCGAGCCAGGTCCTCCATCACTTCACCCAGGTACTCGCTCGGCGCGATGACCTCGCCCTCCATGATGGGCTCCAGAAGGCCAAACACTGCCTCCGCGTACGCCTTGTGCAACGCCGCGGATGCGGCCGCACGAAACGCTAACTCCGACGAGTCTACCGGATGATAGGAACCACCGATCATGGTGACTCCGATATCGGCGAGAGGATACCCGGCGACTGGCCCGTTTGTCAACGCTCCTCGCACCGCGTTCTCGATGGCGCTTCGGTACTCCTTGGGGACCTCGTCCTCGCCCGCGGTGCAATCGAAGGCAATCCCGCTTCCCCTCGGCAACGGAACCATTCGGAGCACGACGTGCGCGAACTGCCCGCGCCCACCGATCTGTTTCGCGAATCGCTCCTCGACCGTGATCGGCTCAGAGAGCGTCTCGCGATACGCGACCTGCGGCTGTCCGACGTGGGCGAACGTCCCGAATTCCTCCTGCAAGCGCCGAATCAGGATCTCGAGGTGGAGCTCCCCCATTCCTCCGAGGATCGTCTGGTTCGTCGTCTCATCCGTCTGGATCCGGACCGTCGGATCCTCCTGCGCCAGCTTCTGCAGGTTCTCGTGGAGCTGCGCGAACTCGGCTTCGGTGCGCGGTTCGACGGCGATGAAGACGACCGGCTCAGGGAACTCGATCTTCTCTAGTAGGATCGGGGCGTTCTTGTCGCAGAGCGTATCTCCCGTCGACACGTCCTGCGAGCCAACCATCGCCACAATATCCCCCGCCCGCATCGACTCCAGCGGGTCGCGCCGATTGGCGTGCATGCGAAAGATCTTCGTGACCCTCAGCCCCTTCTCGGTCGACGCATTGAACGCATGCCCCCCCGCCTTCACCGAACCGGAATAGACGCGAACGAAGACGAGCCGCCCCGCGTAGCGATCGGACGCCACCTTGAACGCGAGCGCAGCAAACGGTCCCTCCGGATCGGCGGCACGCTCGTCACGTCCGTCTGCGCTTCGAATCGGCGGCACGTCGAGCGGAGCCGGGAGGTACCGCACGACCGCATCGAGGAGGGGCTGCACGCCCGTGTTCTGGAACGCCGAACCTCCGAGAACTGGGACAAGCCTCCCCGCCAGGCAGCCTTTGCGAAGGACCTCGTGGAACAGCGTAGACTCGACCGGTTTGCCCTCGACGAAGCGCTCCATGACGCGATCGTCAACCTCGGCGAGTCGCTCGATCGCGCGCTCGCGGAACGCCGCCGCCCGATCTCGGATCTCGGCGGGCATCGTCCGCTTCTCGACGGCCGCCCCGAGCGAGTGCGCCTCCCAGACCAGGTACTGTTCCTCGACGAGATCAACCAATCCGAGGAGGCGTCGGTCCGCGTCCCGGTGAGGCAGGCACAGAGGAACCGCGCGTGCCCCGAGCCGCTCTTCGATCATCGAGACGGTCCCCTCATAACTCGCCTCCACCCGATCGAGCTTGTTGACGAAGGCGATCCTCGGAATTCGATAGCGGTCGGCCTGCCTCCAGACCGTTTCGGATTGCGACTCGACCATCTCCACGCCGGAGAAGATCACGATCCCTCCGTCGAGAACACGGAGGCAACGCTCCACCTCGGCGGTGAAGTCGACGTGGCCCGGCGTGTCGATGATGTTGATCGCGTGATCGGCCCACGTGCAGCTCGTCGCTGCGGACGTGATCGTGATCCCGCGTTCACGTTCTTGGGCCATCCAGTCCATCTCGGTGTCCCCGTCGTGGACCTCGCCCATCTTGTGGATCTGTCCGGTGTAGTAGAGGATCCGCTCTGTGGTCGTCGTCTTCCCCGCGTCGATGTGCGCCATAATGCCGATATTGCGCACCCGATCGAGGTTCACGGGGTGCGGTGTCGACATGGGCTCCTCGTTCCTTCGAATCGGGGGAAACGCGATCGAACGAAAGGGGTGAAGGACGCGCTACCAGCGATAGTGGGCGAACGCCTTGTTCGCCTCGGCCATCCGGTGAGAATCGAGTCTCTTCCCGTAGGCCTTTCCCTCCTTGCGAGATGCATCGAGGATCTCCCCCGCCAGTCGCTCGGCCATCGTGTGCTCGCCGCGATCGCGCGCCGCGGAAACGATCCAACGCAGGCCGAGTGCAATCTGCCGATCGGGCGGAACCTCGTAGGGAACCTGGTAGTTCGCTCCTCCAACGCGACGGGTTCGAACTTCGAGTCGCGGGGAGCAGTTGGCGATCGCCTCGTTGAAGACATCGAGGGACGCTGTATCGCTCCGCTCCTCGATCCGCTCGAGAGCCTCGTAGACGATGCGCTCGGCCAGCGCCTTCTTGCCGTCGAGCATGACGTAGTTGATGAGCTTCGCGAGAAGCTGGCTGTTGTGACGAATGTCGGGTCGAACCGCCCGTCCTGGAATCTTCATGGAGTCCTCTCGCCTACTTCTTCGCCCCGTACTTCGACCGGCCTTGACGCCGCCCGCTCACGCCCTCGGCGTCGAGCTTCCCACGCACGATGTGATAGCGGACCCCGGGGAGATCCTTAACCCGGCCGCCGCGAACCAGGACCATCGAATGCTCCTGAAGGCTGTGTCCCTCACCACCAATGTAGGCCGTGACTTCTTTTCCGTTGCTTAGGCGAACGCGCGCGACCTTCCGAAGCGCCGAGTTCGGTTTCTTCGGTGTACGCGTGTATACGCGCGTGCAGACACCGCGGCGCTGCGGGCACTCCTCAAGCTGCGGGGCGCGCTTCTTCTTCGCCTTTTGCCCCCGACCGTTTCGAATCAGCTGATTGATTGTTGGCATCACGTCTCCTGGGAACTGCGGCCGATTATAGATTCGTCCTCGCGCCGCTTCAACTCGCCTGGATCGTCTCCTCGATCGGCGCCTCGTCCTCGGCCGGCTCCCCTTCGCCGACCCCGTCAACGTCAACTCCGAACGCGGACACTCCGGGCACTTGGAAGCCGGTCCCGGCAGGGACGCGCTTCCCGACGATGATGCTCGGCTTCAAGCCGCCCAACTCGTCGACTTCGCCGCGCAGCGCCGCCTCAGCGAGCACCTTGGTCGTCCGTTGGAACGACGCGGCCGAGAGCCACCCCTTCGTCTGTAGGGCTGCCTTGGAGATCCGCAGAAGCTCGCGCTCTCCGTCCGGGAGGCGCTTCTCCACCAGTGGAAGCTCCACCGTTTCGTCGTTTCGTAGGATCCGGGCGACAACGACTCCCATCTTCCGTGCCCCAACGATCGCCTCTTCTGTCAACGGGTCGCCCGCAGCCGCAAGAAGGTGTCCGCCAGCGACGATGTCCTCCGCGAGTCTCTCGCCGATCGCGTCTCTCCTTGCACGCTCAGCCTCCTCGTTCTCGAGGGCCAGCCGCTGCACTTCCTGCCTGAACTCTTCGAGCGGCACGAGGTCCCCAAGGAGGAACCGCGAGTCTCCTCGATCGACGACCCGAACGTTGTTCAGGATCTGCCGGATGATCACTTCGAGGTGCTTGTCGTTGATGTCCACACCCTGCTGCTTGTAGACCTTGTGAATCTCGTTCAGCAGGTATTCCCTCGTCTTGCGCACCCCTGCCTCGTCGAGGAGTGTGAGCGGGGCGATCGCCCCCTTCGTTAGGGGGTCACCCTTCTCCACCTTCTCGCCAACGCGGACCGTAACGGCCTTGTCGATTTTGACCACGCTCTTCGGCCGGAGCCTCACCGCGGCGACGCCTGCCTTCTTCTCGATCGACTCGATCACCACCGAGCCCGTGTGCTGGGCCTCGAGCTCGAGCAGGCGCTCGCCGCTCTTGACGAGATCTCCGTGTCCCCGCGTGAACCGGAGATCCGACGTTAGCGGGATTCTGAAGCCTCCGCCGTCCGGGTTGTAGACGAGAATGCAGTCCTCAAGCACCTCCGCCTTTCCTTCGTTCTCCGCCGCAACGAAGATCGGCTTCGACCGAGAGGTCAGCTGCGTCCCCTCCGACACCTTCTTCCCCGCTTCCGCCATCAGTCTCGCCCCGTACGGAATCCGGTGCTCGATAGCGTTTCCGTCGTCTCCAACGAGTTCAAAGACACGTTCGTCTTCCACTGAGATCTTCACGACGCCGCGCCGGTCGGCAACGATCGGCTCGACGTTGAAGCGACTCGTCAGCGCGTCTCCGGCGACGATCCGTTGCCCCGATTTCACCTTCGGAGAGGCGTTCGAGGGGATCGCATACGACCGGTCCCCGGCTTCCACGTCGAGCAGAAAGAGTTCCCGGCGATTTCCCGATTCCAACACGTACACTTCACCGGCACACGGAGCGCCCGGGTCGATCAGGTCCTCGGCCTCCACCTCATCCCCAACTTCGGCCCGCAACAGCACCGCAGGCAGGGAGACCGTCCTCGATTCGCCGGTGACCTCGATGCGGTCGCCTCCGGTCGCCGTCGATGAGATGTCGGTCACCGACCCGTCGAGCGGCGAGATGCCCGCTTCGCCACCCTTCGTCGTTTTGCGCGCCTCGAACAGCTCTTCCGCGCGCGGGAGCCCCTGCGTGATGTCTTCACCCGCGACGCCGCCGGTGTGGAACGTACGCATCGTCAGCTGCGTTCCTGGTTCGCCAACCGACTGAGCAGCGATCACGCCGACCGCGGTTCCCGGGCTGACGGGCGTGTGATTGCTCATGTCAAACCCGTAGCAGAGCTGGCAAATTCCGCCCACCGTCTCGCACGTCATCGGCGAGCGGATGACGATCCGCGGACGAACGCGGACCTCCTTGATCTTCGCATCCTTCAGTGTGTCGAGAAGGTGCGGAGTGATCGTCTCATCGGCTTTCACGAGCACATGTCCAGATTTCGGATCAGTAATGTCCGCGACCGACTTGGTCCCAATCAATCGTTCGCGTTGCGCGGGGCCGCGGAGGGGAAGATCGCACTCCAGCTGGCCCAGATGCGCCGCGATGTCATGTGTGATCCACTGGTTCGCTTCCACGAGCACTTCGCCGCTCGACGGATCGACGACCGCCTGCGCGGCGACGCGCCCGTAGGTACGGTCCTCGATCGACTCCATGATCTCCGTCTTGCTGAATCGAAGCGGCGAGATTTCGACGCCTTGCGTCGTCCCGCAGTCGATCTCGCGAATCAGTGTATCCGACGACGCGTCGACCAAGCGGCGCGTCAAGTACCCGGAGTCGGCCGTCTTCAGCGCCGTATCCGCCGCACCCTTGCGCCCGCCGTGCGTGGAGATGAAGTACTCCATCATGTCGAGCCCCTCACGGAAATTCGAGATCACCGGTCGCTCGATGATCTCGCCTGACGGCCCCGCCATCGGGCCGCGCATCCCGCAGAGCTGCTTTACCTGATCCGGCCCCCCCCGCGCGCCGGACGTGACCATCCCGTAGACCGAGTTGAATTTGTGACTGCGAAGATTCTCCATCGTGGCGTCTTCGACCTCATCGACCGTCCGACGCCAGATGCGGATGACCGCGTTCTTCCGCTCCTCCTCCGTCGCCAGCCCCATCCGGAACATCGTCTCGATCCGTTGGACGACGGCGTATGACTCCCGAACGATCTCCTCCTTCTCGGGCGGAATCAAGCAATCCCTAAGAGAGATCGTTAGACCTGCCTGGGTCGCGTACTTGAACCCGAGATCCTTCAGGTTGTCGAGAACCTCCGCCGCCTTTTCCCACCCGTACCGGTGATAGCAGGTCATGACCATCTGCTTGATCGCGCGGCGGTCGAGGACGTTTCCGTAGTCGCGAACATCATCGGGAAACGCGGTGTTCAACTCCGCCCGGCCGAGCGTCGTCTCGACGAGCTTTCCGTCGAGCCGGATCCGGGCCGGACTGTGAAGGCCGATCACGCCCTCTTCGTGCGCTCGTCGCGCCTCGTCGATATCCCGAAACGCCTTGCCCGCCCCCGGTCCCTCGGCATCCTCGAGCGTGAGGTAGTAGTACGCGTAGACTGGGTCCTGCGTCGGCAGGCTAAGCGGCTCGCCGCTCGCAGGGGAGAGGATGTTCCTCGGTGCCGACATCAGCTCGCGCGCCTCCCGGATCGCCTCGGGCGACAGCGGAAGGTGCACGGCCATCTGGTCCCCATCGAAGTCCGCGTTGTACGGAGGACAAACAAGCGGGTGGATGTGAATCGCCTCGCCGTCGACGAGGACGGGCTCGAATGCCTGCATCGAGAGCCGGTGAAGCGTCGGCGCGCGATTCAGAAGGACGGGGTGCTCCTTGATCAGTCGATCGAGGATGTCCCAGACTTCCGGCATCTCTCCCATGAGGGCCCGGTTCTTGATCTCGTCGAAGTCGGAGAACGTCGTCGTCTCGAGGTAGTGAAGGATGAACGGCTTGAACAGCTCGAGCGCCATCTTTTTCGGAAGCCCGCACTGATGCAGTCGAAGCGTCGGATCGACGACGATCACCGCCCGCCCCGAGTAGTCCACACGACGTCCGAGGAGATTCCGCCGGAGACGTCCGTGCTTCCCGTGGATTCGCTCGGAGAGCGACTTGAGCGGCCGGTTGTCGCGCCCGCGAATCGGGCTCTCCTTCTTCTCGTTGTGGATCAGCGCGTCGACCGCCTCCTGGAGCATGCGGCGCTCGTTCCGGAGGATGACCTCGGGAGCCCCCATGTCGATCAGCTTCTTCAAGCGGTTGTTGCGGTTGATGATTCGCCGATACAGGTCGTTGAGGTCGGTGGTAGCGAACTTTCCCCCTTCAAGCTGGATCATCGGCCGGAGCTCGGGCGGAAGGACCGGGATCACATCGAGGATCATGTCCTGGGCGTTGTTCCCCGAGGAGCGAAGCTGGTCCACAACTTCGAGGCGTCTCACCAGACGACGCCGATTCCCGGCCGCCGTCTCGCGACGGTACTGCTCAGTTAGCTCGTCGTGAAGCTGGTCGAAGTCAAGGGCCTCGAGAAGCCCCTTGATCCCGGAAGCTCCCGTCTCCGCGAGGAAACCGTCAGGATAGATCCGGTCGTAGGCTCGGATCTCGAGATTCGTCAGGCGGTCGCCAATCCGAAGCGGGACGTCCGGATCCTTGATCCGGATCACCACGAAGACCAGGCTGTCGAGGATCTCGCGGTCGAGGACCTCTCCCTTCACCGCGGGGCCGTACCGATCAACGAGCATCTCGAACGCCGTCTTCGAGCAGAGCTCGTCCACGGGGCGCTCGACGAGCACCGCATCCGCTGCGACGTCGTCCCCGTCCTCGACGAGCAGGTCCACGTCCCCTACGATGGGGTACTCCTGCGAGCCGATCACCAGGGATCGGAACCGCTCTCCGTTGGTCAGCTGCCGATCCTCGATCGTCACGCGCCCGCCCTCTTCGGCGAGAACCCTCGGAGCCGACTCGACGAAGTAGGCTGCCTCGACCTCAAACCGGAACGCCCCCTTCAGAATGTCGACCTCCGACGAGTAGAGCGTCTCCCCCGGGCGAACCTCCTTGCAATCCGACGAGGTCACCATGAACAGCGCTTGTTCCATCGGCTCCGTTTCGTAGTAGGCGATCCGCTGAAGCTCGCGCTTCTTCAGGCCGAGCAAGCGGCTGAGCAGGCTCGAAACGCCTTTCAGGAACCAGAAGTGGACGACGGGGCTCGCCAGCTGGATGTGCGCCATGTTCACCCGCCGCACCGACGAGTCCGTCACGAGGACGTGGCACTTCTCGCACGTGATTCCCTCGTACTTCTTCCCCTTGTACTTGCCGCAGGCGCACTCATAGTCGTTCTCCGGCCCGAAGATCTCCTCCGCGTACAAACCGCCCCGCTCCGCTCGGTGCGTGCGGTAGTTGATCGTCTCGGACTCCGTAACCTCTCCGTGCGACCACCCGAGGATCGCAGAGGGCGGCGCAAGCTGCAGCTTCACGCGCTTGATCTCATCGCCTGAAATCACTTACCTCACCTCGCACAGGACTCGCATCACGTTGCGACGGAATCTCGAGAGACCCGGATGGGTCTTTCGCTTGACTTCGCGCTCTCCCCTGCACCTCGCTCACGACACGAGGTTTGCTCCACTCCGCCTGCTCTCGTCTCCCCGGCTCGATCCCTTCGCGCGCCCAGCGGCCGGCGCGCCAAATCGAAGCTCCACCATCCGGCTCACTCGTGTCGGCGAAGCACGCGCGCAATTCCAGAGGCTCCACGCTGCGACAACCGTTGCTCGCATCACATGTTAGCACACGCAGAAAACCCCACGGGACCCCTTCGGTTACCCGTTCGAGGTCGCCATCTTGCTCTCTCTCGCCTCTCGCCAGGGATGGGCCGGATTCCCGGCGTTCCGCTCTCCTCTCACGGACACGGACCAATCCCTCAGAATGCAGAGTATACCCTCGCCCCGTACACGTTCAACCGATGCGAAGCACGGCGCCGTCAACCGGTGCGACCTCTACCCCGTCCACCACGGCAATCTCCGAGAGAGACCCGAAGGGCGGCACGCTCACCAGCACCCTCTCATCGTCGTTCTCGAATCGGTAGTAGATCGGGATCGATCCCGCGACGTCTCCGCCGACGTGGGTCGCTGTGATTCTGGCCGCCAGCCGGATCACGTCCTCCTTCGCTCCGTCTTCCTTCTCCTCCCATCTCGTTCGCACCAGCGTCATCGGCCCATGCGGAGCCGCAGTGTACACGCGCAGATCCTGAGGCAGGAATAGGTTCTGAAGCTCTCGCTTCTCCTGCTCATCGAGTGCCACGACGACCTTCGCATCCTGCTGCAACTCGTAGTACAGGGGGAAGTCGAGTAGTCGAAGCTCATTTAGTGTAAAGCACGTCTCGCGAGAGAGGTGGGCCACACGGTCCCCGAACCCCGGGAACGTCAGCTTGCAACGATGGCGCGAGGCAAGCGGGTCCTGCAAGCCGAGGCCCAACCGCCCCGCCCACTTCCGGAGCAGCTCTACCTGGCCGCTCCGAGACGCCCGACGACCCGCGGGATCACACCATCCCTTCAGGTCGGCCGGCGGCTTCATTGGATCGTCCGCCCAAAGAGGGCGGAGAACGCGGCCGGACAACCCGAGGTCCTCGGTCATCTCGCACAGCGCGCGTCGGCTCACTCCGTGCTGGCCCGCAACCTCCCCCGTCACAACGTATTCTGATCCTGTTCGCTCCATGTATCGAACGGCCCGTAAGAGCAGAATCCTTCGGCAACTCAGGCAGCTCCGATCAAGCCGAAACCCCTCCCCGAGACCTGGGTCGATCATCCGACGGTACTCGCGCTTGAGAGATTGCGTCCGAAGCGGAACGCCCGGCCACTCCTCCCTAACCAGATGCCGAAGCTCCTCTGCCTCTCGCGCGAGTGGCGAGCGGAAGTGCAACAGACAGACGCCTTCCACACTTGGGTGTCTCTCCACCAGGCGCGTCGCTACGCGGCTCGCGAGGCTTCCGGAGAACAACGAAAGAACTCTGACCACGCCCTGACCCCGATTCCCCCGAATTCGCCTATCTTCGTGGCTCGATCAACCCGTAGTTGCCATCCCTCCGGTGATAGATGATTGCGACCTCATCACTCTCAACGTCGACGAACACCAAGAAGTCCTTCTCGATCGCGTCGAGCTGCAGTGCGGCTTCCTCCGCAGTCATCGGCTTGTGGAAGTACGTTTCCGTGCGAATGATCCGTTTCTCGGCCACCTCTTGGGCCAACCGCTCGCCAGGCGAGTCGTCCGCACCGCGCTCCTTGACCTCGTGCAGATGGTCCTTGAATCTGACGAGCTGCCGTTTCAGCCGATCGATCGCTCGGTCGATCGACGCGTACATGTCGGTCGATTCCTCGCGAGCGCTAATCCGTTTCTTATTCGTGAGATGTGCGTGGAAATCCGCAATCTGTCGCTGCTTCTCGACGGAGAGGACGACGTCGACGCTGACGATCCGGTCAAAGAACCGCTCGAGAGCTTCTGTTTTCTCGACAACGTACGATCGCAACGGCTCACTTGTGTCCGTGTGCCGTTCGGCGATCTTGATCTTCATCCCTTCCCGTCCCCTTCCAACGAGATTATAGCAGAAAAGGAGAAAGTGGTCAATCCTCCGCCGTCCAAGACCGATACCCCGGACCTGGCCTACGATCCCGAAGCGGCCCCCGCAAGCCTCGCTTGAAGACACTGCGCCACCGCGTGAAGACCATGCTCGCCAATGTCAGGCTGATAGACCCCGAACTCCTTCTGGACGAAGGTCTTGAGACTGCTCCGATATCGCAATCCGTCGCTTCGTCGTTCACGTTCGATCAGGCCTTCTTCGAGGAATTCGCGGGGCGGCTCGTCCTCGATCAGCCCCTTCGCGCAGTGCGTCCACGCGGCGAGCTGATCCACCGTGTAGGAACCAGGAGAACGCCCCACTAGAAACGCGAGGACCCTTCGCTGCAACACATCCTTCCTCCCGACCCGCGAAACCAGCCGGTCGATGTGTCGGACGACAGCAGGAGGAAGCGCGAGACCGTCCTCTTGGACGCCTCCCTCGATGTCGATCACGGGCAGGTCTCCATCGCCGAGCCGCACCGACGCGGCCGCCCTCCCGCGCGACACTTCGGCCGGATGAGCGGACGCCGGAGGGCTTACCGAGTCGATTGGAGGAGCCGACGCGCCGTCCGCCGCCGCCGTGCCGGGAGCCTGCACCCGGATGTAGCCGAGCGTCCTCGCGATGTTCTCCAGCTCCTCGACGTCTCGAGCCTTTCGATCGAGCTCCTTCTCCAGCTCCGCAATCCTTGCCTCGAGCTCCTGTTCGCGCGACCGCTTCTTGGTGCCGCCACGCGCTCTCTCTATCGCCTCGATGATCGATGCGCTGACCTGCTTCAGCTCCGGCGCCGCCACCGCCTCGAGGGACGGGGTGAATCCACCGTGGAACGTCGTCCGCTCGCGCACGTAGATCGGCCGAATAGTGTCCCCGCTGATGTGGATGCAATCGCCGGTCTCCAGCGAGCCAACGATCTCCTTGACCTCACCCTTCCGCCAAGGGAGAAGCTCGCCGTAGACCCGCATGTCGACTTCGTGAACCACCCGATGCAGGAAGAGGATTCCCGCCTGGCTCAGGACGTCCTTGTCGACCTTGGCACTCCGCTGGGAGACGATGATCGCGCCGAGTCCGCGCTTCCGCCCCCTGAGAGCGATCCGTGCAATCAGTTCCTTCAGTTCGGTCTTGACCCCCTGCGGGATGAACTCGTGAGCCTCCTCGATGCCAATGACGTACGGCCGACGGAGACGCCCCGCCAACTCCCACAGATTGGACAGGTATGCCTTCAGGATCTCCGTCCGCTCATCGGTCAGGAAGCCGCTCAGGTCGAGAACGACCGGAACGTTCTGCTTCATGCTCACGTGTGCGATCTCGCCGGCCGAGTCGGCATCGATCTCGATGTCGACTCCATCTCCGCACCCGACTACGAGAACCTCGTGCTTCTCCTTTAGACCGAAGTACTCTCCCTCAATGTCCACAATCGACATCGGATAGCTGTTGCGAAGGAGTTCCTCGAAGATGACGCCCGCGGTGTTCGATTTGCCCGATCCGCGAATCCCCAGGATCGCGATGCACTGGCCGATGATCTCCTCAAGATCGAGATCGAGATCCTGACTGACGTCAAGCGGCGTTCCCATGACCACTTCTAGCCGCGCACGGCCGGCCCGCTCCTTCGCGAGAGATACCGCGAGGCTATCCCGACCGAAGCCCGCCGCGCGAGGGCGCGTGTCCCCTCACCCGCCCCCGTTCTTCCCCCCCGGCCTCCGCGCGATCGACTTTCGCGCCGCGTCGATCGCCTCCTCGCGCGTCGTGATCTCGCCAGCGAGAATTCGATCGTGCAATCTCGTCAGGAGCCGTCCCAGACGCGGCCCCGGATCCATCCCGAGTTTGATCAGCACGTGACCGTCAATCAATTCGCGCGCTCGCTTCACGCCGCAGACTCGGTCGATGTGCTCGATGACGCGAAGCGTCTCCCTCAGGACCGGACCCCACCCGGAGGAGCGATGCGCGCTCGCCTCGCAGTCCGCAACCATAACCTGAAGGAGATCGAAGAAGAGCGGGAAACGCGCGTTCAATCGCATTGCCTCCGGTCGTTCGCCGCTGCTGACGAACCGAACTTGCTTCCCTCGCCCCATCGCGGGGAGCGCCGCGATCCGCATGTGGTTCTTCACGAGAAAACTCAGGCGCGACGCGGACTCCTTCCCCAGACGAAGCCTCTCAGCGATCTCCCGCGATGCCTTCGCCCCGATCGCGCAGTGCCCGCCCATGTTCACCCCACCGCTTCGACGAAAAGCGCGCGGCTTCCCGACGTCGTGAAGGACCACCGCGAGCTTGACGATCGGGTCCTCGACGAAGCTGTCCGCCTTCCTGATCGCCTCCATTGTGTGCACGAAGACGTCCCCCTCCGGGTGATAGACCTCCGGCTGCGGGACACCCTTCATTTCCAGCATCTCCGGCAGGATGTGCTCCAGCAATCCGAGCCCGTCGAGAAGCGCGAATCCCTGCGCTGCACGCGGCGTCGCGAGAAGCCGAAGAAGCTCGTCGCGAATCCGCTCCTTCGAGATCGACTCGATCCGCGCCGCCTCCTCGCGAATCGCGCACGCTGTCTTCTCTTCGAGCCAACCGTCGATCTGACAGACGAAACGCACAGCTCGCAGGAGGCGGAGGAAGTCCTCGCGGAAACGTCTTCGCGGATCACCGATCGCACGAACGCGCCGCGAGACGAGGTCCTCGACTCCTCCCACGAGGTCGATCACTTCGCCGCCTTCGGTCGCTGCGAGCCCATTGATCGTCAGATCGCGCCGCTCCACATCCCCCGCAAGTTCTCGGACCATATCGACGCGCCCCGGCCAGCGACCGTCGTACTCGCTTTCGACGCGGAACGACGCGACCTCGTACGTCCGCCCCTCGGGTCCGACGATCACCAGAACGCCGAACCCATCACCGACACCGATGATCGCGCGATCCGGGAAGGCCTCGCGGACCTCTTCGGGAAGAGCCGACGTCGCGATGTCGACGTCCTCCGAAGGGAAACGAACGTCTCGCCCCATCGCCGCCTGGAGTCCGTCGCGAACGACGCCCCCAACCAGGTACGCGTCGTGGCCCGCCCCGCGGAGTCGCTGCAGGATCGTCCGCGCGAACGGGTGAGCCAGGAAGATCGCCTCTGCATCGATCCGATCTCTCGCCATCCCGAGACGGACTATACTGAGGCCGTTCGAGCAGCCGCAAACAGACGCGCCAGCTTGGCGGGGCCGATGCCCTCGCCTATGATGGGCTCAATCACTGGAAAGGCTTCTCGAACGAAGGGGGCACTCATGAAGAGAGCATGCGTCATCTGCGCCGTCGCGGGGCTGGCCATCCTCACCGCCTGCGCCATCACCGTCCAGAACGTTCGCCCGATCGCCAGTTTCATCGCCGATCCTATGACGGGAACGTCTCCACTCGACGTCGACTTCGACGCATCGGCGTCACACGATCCGGACGGGACGATCGAAGGCTACGCCTGGACCTTCGGAGACGGACAGTCTGCGTCGAACGTCGTCACGCCGTCGCACCAGTACACGGTCCAGACAGATCCCGACACGTTTACCGTCGTGCTCACGGTGACCGACAACGCCGGAGCGACGGACACGGCCGTCCGCGAGATCACCGTCAATCCGTAGGCCGTTCTCAGCCTCGCCGCCAGCGAGACTGGACCGATGTCTTCGTCCGAATCCTCGCTCAATCGGGGCCTACTCGGACGGTGCTGCAACGTCTTCGCTCGATTCGCTCCGGCCGTCTGCCGGCGTCTCCTCCGCCCGGAGGATCGCGTCCAGGCGCATCGCCCGCTCGACCGTCTCGTCGATCGAGAATCGGAGTTCCGGCGTATGGCGCAGGTCGAGCCGGTCGGCGAGGAGACTTCGATAGAATCCGCGATCGTGTTCGAGGGCTTGCAGAAGCTCCCCCGCGTCCGTCACGCTCCCGACTGCGACGAAGACTCTCGCGTAGCGCGCGTCCGGCGATAGCTGCACGTCCATCACCGTCGGGAACGCCGCTCGAACGATCGGGTCTCGACTCTCGAACTCAACGATCGCCGCGAGCTCTCGCTGCAGGTCCTCTCGAAGGCGTGCGCGCTTCCGTTGGCTCATAGGATCTCGATCCGCGATTCGACAACCTCGTAGTCGCCCCTATGCTCGAACCGTTCTGCCACGTGCCGAAGTGCCGAGTCCGTGAAGCCGCCGTCGGTCGATAGGTGCGCGACGCGAACCGTCAGCCCTCGAAGCCCATCGTTCTTTGGAATCTCGCAGATCCCGAACGCGGAGCCCAAATTGTGCACCTCCGTCAAGATCCGGTGAACGACCGAGCGTCTCTCTTTGAGCGTGTTGACTCCGTACAGCCGGAACGAGACCGTCAGCAGACCGACTCTCATCGGACGGTCGATCAGCCGTCGGCCTCTTCGAGCCGGAAGATGCGAAGTCGATCCCCGACGCGAACGTCGTCGAAGTCACGGATCCGGATTCCGCACTCCCTCCCCGCCTGGACCTCGCGAACGTCATCTTCGAACCGGCGAAGGGACGCGATCTCGCCCGAGAACACTTCGTCCTCACCGCGAAGGACCTGGACTCGCCCGTCCCGTGCGACCTTCCCATCGATGACAGCACAGCCGGCGACGACACCGCTCGGCACTTTGAACGTGTCGCGAACCTCCGCGATCCCGAGCTCCACCTCGACGTACTGGGGGCCGATCGCCCGCCTGCGAACCCTCTGCAGCTCGTCGACGAGATCGTAAATGATTCCGTAGCTGAGAATGCCGACTCCCTCGCGCTCTGCCAGCTTCATCGCCTTCGCGTCCGCCTTCACACCGAACCCGATCACGAGGCAACCGTTCGCCACCGACGAAGCGAGAATCACGTCGCTCTCCGAGATGGCACCGACTCCGGCAAGGAGCACATCGAACCCGACCTCATCCGTCTCGAGAAGTTCGATCTCCCTTCGCGCCGCTTCGAGAGCACCCGAGGTCGACGCCTTCAGAACGAGCTGCTGGCGCTTCGCTTCTTCAGTCTCCTCGAACAGGTCCTCGAGAGTCATCGCCCGACGAGTCTGCCGAACCGACGTCTCCTCTTCCGCCTGTGCGGCAATGCGCCGCGCGTCGGTCCTATCGCGCGCAACGGAGATCTCGGCTCCGACCGGCGGAACCTCGTCGAATCCGAGTACCTCGACCGCTTCGCCGGGCCTCGCTTCGCTCGCGCGGTTCCCCCCGCCGTCTATCAACGCCTTCACGCGTCCGTAGGTCGAGCCAGCGACGATCCAATCCTTCTCGCGGAGCACGCCGTCCTTCACGATCGCCGTCGCGACGGGCCCCCGACCGGCCGACAGGTGGCTCTCGATCACCACCGCGCCCAGATCGGCCTCCGCGTCGCCGCGGAGGTCTTCCATCTCCGCGACGAGCAGAATCATCTCCAGGAGTTCCTCGATGTTCTGCTTCTGAAGAGCCGAAACCTCGACCGTGATCGTGTCACCGCCCCACGTCTCCGGCGTCATTCCGCGTTGCGCGAGGTCGTTCATCACCTTGCTCACGTCGGCGTTCGCCTTGTCGACCTTGTTGATCGCCACGATCATCGGCACTCCAGCCGCCTTGATGTGATCGATCGCCTCGACCGTCTGCGCCATCACGCCGTCGTCCGCCGCAACGACGAGGACTGCGATGTCCGTGACTTGGGCCCCACGAGCCCGCATTCCAGTGAACGCCTTGTGCCCCGGCGTGTCGATGAACGTGATCCGACGCCCGCCGAGGTCGGCCTGATACGCGGCGATCCCCTGCGTGATCCCGCCGGCCTCCCTCTCCGCAAGGTGTGACTCGCGAATCGCGTCGAGCAGCGTTGTTTTTCCATGATCGATGTGTCCGAGAACCGAGACCACCGGCGGGCGGACATCCCCTCGCACCGCGCCCCGCTTCTTCTTCGGCGCCGCCTTCGCCGGAGCCTCCGTTTCGGTCGTCTCGACCGCCGCTTCGGGCGACTCGACGGCAACGTCGGAAGCGGTCTCGTCCTGGTAGAGGTGGACAATGAGAGAGTGCTCCTCGTCGTCAACTGAGTTTGACGCCTTCATCCCCGGCATCCCCATATCGTCGAGCTTGGCGATCAGCTCTTTGCTGGTCACGCTGAGTTCTCTGGCAATCTC
>Ga0180432_10002506_pt1 | contig 27426 bp, 36 predicted proteins | sample SS_ome_10_FD_132414 | JGI IMG/M metagenome (GOLD analysis project Ga0180432, IMG submission 132414) | Hypersaline lake sediment archaeal communities from the Salton Sea, California, USA - SS_1_MS_2 metaG | ecosystem: Environmental > Aquatic > Non-marine Saline and Alkaline > Hypersaline >... | reverse complement strand
ATGTACAAGATCCTAATACTAGTACACAAGAAACCAGAAAAATCACTCTATCGTTTGCTTTCAAACCCAATTATGAGGGAGATAGCTTTGATGTTTCGATAGACTGCAAATCCAAACTATCTGCGATAAGATCAGCAAAAACTACAGTGGTGATAGACGGAAGAGATGCATTTAATGTTTTGAAGGACAAAGATATTTTTGAAAACGTTGAAGAAATAAAGGACGCTAAGAAATGATTAAAGAGGCAATTGAATTTCTTATAACTAGATACCAACCTTTAGTTAAAGGGCCGGATAGCTCTGTATACCTTCATAGTGAGTATAAAAAAGAATTAGATCCTGTAGCAGAGCCTTTTAGGATTAGCTCACTTAGCGGTATAGTCGATTATATTAGAAAAAAAAGGGAAAAATTATCATCTATAGATTTCATTCATGTAGAATCTTATTGCAAAGTTAACGTTGTTGGATTTCTCAACGCAGATATGAATCGAGATATGTATGCAGTAGCAAAATGCCCTCATAATAGATACAAAACTATCTACAATGAGTGGCATGACCTGGAAAGCTTCATAATCAAGATAAAATCTGATTTTGTGCAAGATGAAAACACAGAAAAATTGCTTAAACTTTCATCTAAAATAGATCTATCAGACACGGCCAGCCTTAAAGATGATGGTGTTTCTCAAGAGGTTTCAGTTAAGTCTGGAGTTCATTTGGTAAACAAAGAAGAGCTACCTAGTCTTATCAAGTTAAGGCCATATGCAACGTTCACAGAATTAGAACAGCCGGCTTGCGATTTTGTTTATAGAGTTAGAAAAAATAGAGATAGTGTTCAAATTGGTCTATTCGAATGTGAAAATGCTAACTGGCAAATAAAAGCTGTGAATGACATATCTGATTATCTGAGAGAAAAAGTTGAAATTACGGTGGTTAGATGAGCCAAGTCAAACCAGGCGATTATATCTCATGCCCTAGGTGCGGTGAGCGCATGCTTAGATGCATCAAGGAGCCCAAAAAAGACTGTGAGGTAGCACAATTCTTTGAACCTGCTAATCCCATGGGAAATGATTTTTGTGGTCAAAAAGCCCTATGTTTTGTTTGTGGAACACAGTGGTTTCATAACACAGGAAAATTTGCAGTCCATGTTGAGGGAAAGGGATGGGTTAAGTGATAGAAAGATTGATGCTATACAATAAGTTAGTTTTTCCTGTTTCAATCATTTTGTTAGTGATAATTACTTTTATTGGAAAATATTTCGATATTTCATATCAAACATACAGAATAATAAACAAAGCTATTACTTATTTTGCAGTCATATTTTTAATATATATGGTGATATTTTCAATTGTATACGTGAGTGTCAGATAGCATGAAAAAAGAACAAAGAATATATCGACTAGTCAAAGACCTTCATCTTGATCCTGCTAATGTAAGAAAGCATGGGGACAAGAATGTCAAGGCTATCGAAGCATCGTTCAAAAGATTTGGTCAACAAACTCCCATCGTAGAGCGGTAAAAATTTAACCATATATAGAGTTTCTAAGTATAGTAATTTGATTGGAATTTCAACACATATATAAGGTATCATAAAGACTAGCTAATCACGACTTTGCAAGATAAGCTTACTTTTATTGCAAACGCTCACCATGCTCATTGATGCACTCCTGCTTGACTGGCTCATAATCATCTTGAATATCCTGAATATTAGCAATGAATACATTATATTCATGATCCTTTGAAATAGCCGTATAGTAGCAAAGACAAGTAACCGTAGCGGTTTCTTCAGTCACAGAAATTGCATTTTCAGCACAAGCGTCAACTACATTGCTCAGCTCTTGCTCAGTCCATAATGTAGGTCTGTATTGTTTGTCTGATTCTTCATTAGACGACGAATCATCGCTTCCACAAGCTACTAGCATTAAAGCTAGTAAAAAACGATAGACAAAATACATTACAATGTTGAATCCTATTAAACCTTTTTCCATTATTTTTTCCCTTTCTTGATGTTAATCCCTATTGACTCTAAATGATCCCTCAAAACTAATCTGACATATTGGCTTGTAGAGCGATCATGAACATTTGCAATCGCTATTATTTTTGCCCATATCTCTTGATCGATAGCTATTGATACGCGTTTGAGTTTTTTAGTTCTCATCATTTTCCTATTCTTAAGCCATTATTACTTGATGATTGATTTTGATTAATACCTTGTCTTATTTTTAATGATTTTCCATTTTCAAAGCCTGCTTGTTTAGCTGTATCGTTTGCGTGAAAACTTGTATTCCTTTTAGTAATATTTTTTGTAGCTTTGCATCGTCAACAACAACTAATCCGGTCTCAGTTTCTACGGTTTTTGTTGTAAAAAGCTTTAATAAAAAAGCACTCTGTTAAAATGCTATTGATGAATTTATCTTCAGTTCCCTGTGTGGTCGCTAGCATCATTGCCAGCCTATACAATACATATCGGCATTGTTCATAACTTCTTTAATGAAAATTTGTATAGCTATGATATTATTGGCTTAAAAATTAATAAGGAGTAATAACATGAGTCAGAAAAAAGGCGTTAAGGATCTTTCTGAATTAATCGTAGGTGGTTTTTCTTTAACTGGAATATTCATCAAACACCTAAAAGATGGTTTTGATCCTACAGATCCAGTTAAGATTTTTTTGGAAGTTCAAGCTGATCCTGAATTTAAAGATGCTATTCAGGGAATCAGCAACGTGCCAGGAGAGTTTGCTGATATAGATCTATCAGAGATATTCGAATTGACTACTCTATCTATTAACGAAGCAAGAAAGCTTATATTGGGAATTCTAGGTCGATGAACCGTAGATCATTTTTTGATCATGCTTTTGTTCACGAATCAATTGTTTGACCACCTTTTTGAGATGCTCAACTTCACCGATCAATTTTTCTAGTCTTTCGTCCATAACAAAACCCCTTATCCACAAGTCTCGGATAAAGGGCTATAACAGAAAATTGGCTCTTGAGGAAACAAAAAGAAACAGAAGTAAGCTTATATTTGAAATTGTAATCAATAGTCTGGCATAAGACAATGCAAGTAATCATACCTATGCATGATAGGCCTCACACGCACGAAAGCCCCTTGTCTCCTGGCATCCTCAATCGTTTTTGTGTGAGAGCCACCGCCGCCAGCTTCGATCATTTGATAATCATTTAAGCAAAACCCAACGTGACAAATATCATCTTGAGACTTTCCGTAAAATGAAAGCGCGCCGCATTTGGGTTCGCAGATTTGACCATGCACATAGAAATAATTAAAAATCCCCTGGGAAGTTTGATCCCATTTTGGATCAGCTCCGACACTCTTCAAAATTTCTTGCACAAGACCTGAACAGTCAAATCCCTCAAGTGTATGATTACCACCCCAAATATAAGGTATGCCTAACAAACTGTAAGCATACTTAGATGCCATTATGTTTTTCAAAACTACACCGGAATAGAATAGCTAATGCAATAATCTCTTTGATCTACATCGGCACTGTCTGAAGTACCTGCGGCGGCAGTAGCTACATCACTTGATGTCATAATTTCAAGCTTCACTTGTCCAGCATTTGAAACGATAACTTTGACATACCTGGAATTTTCAGTGTGACCACCAACGACTGGTTCAACCGAGGAGTCATACAAGCGAGAACCTAATAATGCTGAGGATATTGGTCCTGCGCTATTACTCCATGCAGCATTTTTTATTGTCATGTTTATGTTGGTTCCTGATCTTGATACCTCAACAGTTCCACCTGAGAAATCTGTATCTAAACTGTAGGTTACTCGATCTTGAATAGGTTCAATCGTATACCAGTTAGTGCCATCACAGATCACAGATATGATACCGTATTGACCGTAGACACTTTCGGATGCTCGACCGTTTATTGTTTCAGATCCTTCGCCATCGAGAGTTAATGAACCAGTCCCACTATCTATTTTTATGGCTTTAATTATTCGGTTTGCGTTTGCGCTTGCAGTCGGTAGTGTTAAAACTATGTCTGTACTACCAGTAGTGACTAGAAATATACTCGAGTCATTGTCTAATATTGTATAGTCGCCTGATTTTGCCGCTGCTGAAAGAAGAAAGCTCCCCGTTAAATTTAAGCCTTTTTCAAACTCTGGCGCGCCGTTATCGGCTTCATTAGAATACTTATCAGCTAGTACTTTGCTCATAATTAGATCCTTTTAAAACCATTTTATTTAGTTCTTGTCTGTGATTTGTCTCGATATATTTTTGCACAAGTAGCCTCAGAAACTCACCTATGGATAGATCCATATTCTTCGCTTTGCTCTCTAGTATCGAGTAAATTGTCGGCGTGACTCTGCAACCAATTATTTTTTTTAATGCCATGTTTGCTATTAATGTAAATAAGTAAGATTATTGTATAAAAGGGTTAACAAATGGATGATAGCATACAAGCTGAAATTGTAGAAATTCCAGGCGAATTAGCCGAATTGAAAAGACTGAGCCGAACTTTGTTTGAATCGAAAGTTAATGAGCTTTTCTTTCTGACAATCGAAGAGATGAAACAGCGCGCTAAGGACAAGAATGCCAGCGTGATTGACTTATGGCTCCTGAAATTAGTTGTTAATGGCAGCCAAAATGGAGATCTAAAAGCACTTCAATTTTTGCTAGACCGAGTGATAGGCCCCTTACCTACATCGGTCAGCAAAACGGCTGGAAAAATGGATGCAGATAGCAATCTCTCTTGGGTACAATACATAGAAAAGTATGGCAATGAGCAAATCGACGACGATGATGATGAGTGAAAAAGCCGATAAATACCGAAAGCTCATGCTTAATCCAAGATGGCGGCTTAATAACTTATATCGAATCGTCAACAAACAATCTGAGTTGATACCTTTCCGAGAAAATCCTATTCAAGCTAGGCTCAACAAATCAAACAGGCAATACAAAATCATATTGAAGGCAAGGCAATTTGGGATCACGACCAATGAAGTCCTTAAAATGTTTGATAACACTATATTTAATAGAAATGTGACCAATTGCATTCTCGCACATGAAAATGACGCAGTTAAAAAGATATTTCGCATTGTAAGACGCGCTTATAAGTACTTGCATCCTGAGTTTAAACCTAAGCCTGATCGTGGCGGCGGCTCAAAATACGAGATGTTTTTCCCCGAATTAAATAGCCTCATATACTGTGACTTGGAAAGCCGCGGCGATACAATCAACTGGCTCCATTGCTCTGAAGCCGCATTTATGGACGAGGAAAGATTCATAAGCACATCTCAAGCTGTACCTCTGGACGGCAAGATCACGCTTGAATCGACTGCGAACGGCATTGGCAATTTTTTCTACGACACTTGGTTCGATTCAGACAATTCATTTGAAAATCATTTCTATCCCTGGTTTGCACATGACGAATATAAGATAGAGACAGAGAACAAGATCCTAACCCAAGAGGAGCAACAGTTTTGTGACTTTGCACAAAAAAAGTACAGCATAATTATATCGCTAGAACAAATAGAATTTCGCCGCCGAAAGAAAAAAGAACTCAAAGAAAGCATGCCACAAGAGTATCCCGAGGACGATGTGACCTGTTTTCTAATGTCGGGAAAAACGGTATGTGACCAAGTGCTGATATCCCAATTCATCAAGAATGCTCCTGCTCCATTATGGGTAAAAGATGATTTCCAAGTATTCGAAGAGCCAAAAAACGGTGTTCACTACATCATTGGAGCAGATACATCTCAGGGAGTTGACGGCGGTGATTATTCAACGGCAAGCGTTATCAGAGTAGACACCAAAGAAGAAGTAGCATGCTATCGCTCACGCCTAAAGCCAATCAAATTTGCTCATAAGCTCAAAGAAATAGGAAAATATTATTCTAAGGGATATCTAAGACCACTTATTGGTGTTGAGAAAAACAATCATGGGCATGCTGTTTTGCAGGAACTCACCGACCATATACAATACCCAAATATATACTATTACAAACCTGGCGAACCGGGATGGCTCAATAACAGCGTGACTAGACCGATTCTTATGAATGACGGCATCGAAGCAGTTGAATCAATGTTTGTCACTATCAAGTCGAAAGAAACACTTAAAGAGATGCTTACACTGGTCAACAAAAATGGGAAAATTCAAGCAGCTGAGGGCAAGCACGATGATTGCGTAATGGCTACATTTATAGCTATTCAGCTACTTTTAGAGATTGCCCACAAAATCAAAGACTATGAAAATGTATCTGAATCAATCTTAATTTAGGAAATAAAATGAGAGATAAAATCGTCTATTCCGAACAAGAGACAAGCGACTACCAAGCAAATTTTGCACGCGAAAAGACTGTCAAACAAGCTCCTCTTGATCCAGATAGTTTTTACAATCCATGGAATCCCGACGATCTTGTTCAAAAGCATCACGATTATAGTATCTACATGGATATGCTTAAGGACGATCAAGTAAGCGTTGCTTGCACTCTCAAAAAAGATCTTATTTTAAGCTCTGGTTTTGACATTGTATGTGAAGAGGACGAACAAGAGGACATAAAAAAAGACATAGAAATAGCTTTAAATGAAGACCCTGAGTGGCCTATCGAAGAAATGTTTGAAGAGATGCTTACCTATACAGACTTTGGATTTAGTATCTCTGAAAAGGTGTTCAAGAAAAGGGACGATGGTTCAATCGGACTAAAATGGATCAAAACAAGGCATCCTGGCCCGTGGCTATTTCATCAAGACGAGGCTGGAAATATTATAAGGTATGAGCAGCAAGGCACTGTGACGAGTGAGAACATACCGCCAGAAGTACTGATACATATGATTAATAAGCGTAGGTTTCAAAATCCGTATGGCACTCCCGATCTTAGAGCAGCATATCAAGCTTGGTTTGCAAAAAAACATATTACTCGCTGGTATGCTATCTATATAGAGAAAGCAGCAAGTCCTATTCCTCATGGGAAATATGGAAAAGAAGCCACGCCAGAAGCTAAGACAGCTTTGTATAATGCTCTTAAAAAATTTCAAACAAAGACTACCTTGGTCACGCCAGATCACATGATGGTTGATTTTATCGAAAGCAAAACAAATGGTGAGGCTTTCATAAAGGGTTTGAATATATTTAATATGTTCATCTCTCGAAGCTTGCTAATCCCCGACCTGCTTGGATTTGGGGGATCTGAAACTAGCGGCGGTTCATTTAGTCTCGGCGAAAATCAAATGGAGATATTCTTTAAACACATCTCAAGGCAACGATTCAATCTTGAAAAAACAGTTAACAGACATCTTATCTGGCCTATTGTAATTCATAATCATGGTTTCATGGAAAATTATCCTAAGCTCAAGTTTAGGCCTATATCGAAACACCAATTAATAGAGCAGGCAAAAGTTTGGCTTGACGCAGTTAAGTCAAGAGTATACCAGCCTAAAGATCAGGAAATTCAGCATTTCAGAGATCTAGTTAACTTCCCTAATTCGGACGAAGAAGAAGAAATTATCCAGCCTATACAGCCTAACAATGATGATCCAAATGATCCAAACGATCCTATTCAAGATGAGGACGAAGACGAAACAGAAGTGGACGTTGACATAATCGACACCGAGGACACCGACGATTTGTCGTCCGATAAAAAAAAAGATTTCGCTAACGCAAAATTCGCCCCCACAACAGGAGGGTTTGCTGACAAAACAGATTTTAAGTTGATAGAACAACAGTTAAACGTAGCCGAAAAAACCCTTAAATCAGTGACAAAACCTCTAGTCGATGAAATTATCACTAACCTAATAGATCAAATAGATAAGAAAAAAGTACTTCAAAACATAAGTGCAATAGAGCAAGTTAAGCTGAAAAAAACCAAAACTCTTAGAACAAAACTAAATCAAGCTCTAAAAGAGATGTACAAAAAAGGTAAAGAGATTGCTCAATCTGAGGTAATCAAAAAGCCTGAAAGCTTTGCTAAACCTATTGTTGACCAGGAATTCATAAAAGTTCTTGAAGCCGAGAATTTCGATTTCATTGGTGATTGGGAATACAAGGTTACGCAAGGAGCAAGGTTAGCTATAATTCAAGCTATCAAAGACGGCGAGGCAATCTCAACTGTAGCTAGAATAGTCAACGACACTGTTAAACGTGAGGCCGAGGTATCTTTGGAAAGGTATGCTAGGACTAAGTTTACTGAGGTTATGAACAAGGGTCGAGTAGCCTTTTTTAATCAAAGTAAAGTGGTAGCTGGCTACCAGTACAGCGCGATACTCGATGATAGAACGACATCTATATGCAGATCCCTACATAATAAAAAATTTAAGGCGGGTACACAGCCTATTCCACCACTTCATTGGCAGTGTAGAAGCATGCTAATTCCCATCACTATTTTTGAGGATTTCAAACCCACTGATAAGATCGGAAATAGATCTATAGACCAATTCATCGAAGAAGAAAAGGGAAAAGGCTTCCCTAAACAATAAGGATCTGAACATGGCAAACATATCAAACGTAGAAATATTCGCAGAGGGCTTATGGAACGGTAACAAAATCACTTCAGACGTTTTGAAAAATATCGTCGAGTCATTCAACAAAACTAAAGAGTTTTACGAGCCGCCTTTGAAGCTTGGTCATGGAAGTAAGCAAGAGTTATTAGAACGAGAAGGAATGCCCGCCGCTGGATGGGTTAGCAACTTGCGAATTGAAGGCAAAAAGCTATTAGCTGATTTTGCAAACATACCCAAAAAAGTCGCCGATCTAATCAAAGCTAGGAGATACAGAAAGGTTTCGATTGAGCTGTTTCGAGGCCTTAAGCTCAAAGACCATGACTTGCCTCACTTTCTTGGAGCAGTAGCATTGCTTGGCGCAGATGTTCCAGCCGTTTTAACTCTTGATGATATTCCCACGGACTTCACAAATAAGGCCAATTTTACTTGCGAGGCGGATGTAAGTAATATGTCAGTAGAAACTTACACGACACAAATTAACGAGGATGTTCAAAATATGAGCAGTAAAGATACTCAAGATAAAAAAACCGCCGAGAATAAATCAGAGGACTACTCAAAAACTATCGAAACTCAAAACAAAACGATTGAAGAATTAAAAAAGCAAATCGATGGTTTCACGCAATACAAAAAAGAAAATGAGAAAAAGCTGATTGAGCTTGAAATAGCTAATCAAAAAGCCAGCATTCAGAAATTTTCGCTTGAGCTAGAGAAAAACGACCTGCTCACACCGAGCATGAAACCTCTTGTCGAAGCTCTTGCTGAAAAAACTGGCAAGCAGGAATTCTCTGTAGGGGACAAGAAACTAGATACATTTGAGACAATCACAGAGATTTTGAAATTGGCAAAAGAGTGTTTCAAAATTAATAAAGACGAACATACAAAAGATGTGAACAACGAAGGAAAAGACTCTTATTCAAAAATGAATGAGGAGATCGAAAAATACGCTAGAGAGAACAAAGTAAGTTACTCTCAAGCTTACAAAGCTTTGCAAAAGCAAGCTTAATCAAACCTTCTGTTTAGTTATCTAAAAAAAACTTTTTCATAAAGGATCAAATATGAGCGACAAACTAATTGAAAGCTTCAAAGTAGCAACCACGCTTTCAGCTCAAAGAATCGTCTATCAGTCAGCTGCTCATACTGTAGCCTATCTCAACACAGTGGCCAGCTTGCCAGTCGGCGTGACAATCGACACCGTTGACGACACTACGCAAGCTATTCCTGTTCAAGAGAACGGAAAAGCATATGTTCTTTTCAATGACACCGTTGCTGCAGGTGGTCTAGTAACCGCCGATAGCAATGGACGAGGCGTTCCATTTAGCGCAGTCACCGCGGCCACGGCTTATGTGGGTGTTCTTGTCGGAAATGCCGTTGCTGCAACAGGAACGATTGCAGAAGTTTTGATTAACCCTGGATTCCAAAGCATTCCATAAGGGTTTTTTTCTTGGTTTGTTTGAATCACTAATTTTTAAAAAAGGGTTAAAAAATGCCATTCAAGAATCAACTACATGTAGACCAGCTTCTTTCGAACATTTCCGTTCGCTATTCTGTCTCTGACTTTATAGCATCGAAAATTTTTCCGATCATTCCGGTCAAAAAAGACACGGATCTGTACAGGATATATAGCCAAAATTTCAGAATTCCAGAAACTCTCAGAGCCAATAAAGGCTTGGCTAACGAGCATTATTTTGAGGTTTCAAATGCCTCATATGTGCTTGAGGATCACGCGCTTAAAGATTACATTTCCGACGATGATATCGACAATTATGATGTCGCGGATTTGAGAGCTGACACGACAGAAGAATTGACTGAAAAGATCATGATGAGAATGGAAAAGTCCACGCTCGATCTTTTCACGACTACAAACTGGAGCCTCAACGTTTCGCTTGCAGCTGCGAACGCATGGACAAATGACACCACAGTTTCAAATCCTATTCCCATAGTCGATACTGGAGCAACCACCATTCTCAACAATTCTGGCAAAATGCCAAACTATGGCGTGATCTCACGCACTGGTTTCATTGGGGCCAAGAATCATCAAAGCGTTCTTGACAGAGTTAAGTACACAAGCGCAGAGATGAATGAAAGAATCATGGCAGGCCTGTTTGATCTTGAAGAGTTCATGGTTTCAAAAGCTCAAGTTGACACTTCAGATCGCGGTGCCGCATCAAGCCAGGGATCAATGCTAGGTGATGTCATGTTTATGGGCTGGAAGCCAGCTAGGCCAAGCCCTAAAGCTCCTAGCGCGGGTTATATTTTCAAGAAAAATGTGCCAGCTGTTCGACGATGGCGAGAAGAAGAGCGCATCTCCGAAGCTGTTGAGGTTCGCATGAAATACAACGTTAAAGTTGTTGCTAGTCTTTGCGGATACCTGATCAAAGATATTGAGTAATCCTTAAACAGGACTTAGATTCGTACTAAAGGAAATTTCAATTTGAGGCTTATATATGGAAGAGAAAAATCAAGCGACACGCAGATCTAGGGCCCAACTTGCTGATAGAAAAAAAACTTTGAAAGTTGTTTCCCAGCATATCGAGCAGGTTGGTGTGAATGCTAATGGCAAACCTAAATACCGAAAGATCACTAAGCTTTCAAATGGCAATGCCTATAGCACTGTTTGTCAAAAGCCAGAAAATCAAAGCGAACGACGAGTAGTAATTTAAGGGAAGGGTCAACGTGTGGGGACATTCGCAACAACAACAGCAATAGATACTCTGATACCTGGCGTTGACCTTTCTACTACAACAGCATCCTCTCTTGCATCAAAATGCATCACATGGGCCGAGAATCGAGTTAAGTCCTGCCTTTCAAAGCGATATGATGTTTCAGCTTGGAATACGTCTACTTCAGTACCGCCGCAAGTAACTTCCATAACTGAGATGCTAGCTAGCGGCTATTTTTTCAAAAAGATAAGTCGAGGCGGCCCAGCGTCAATTGAGCGTGGAAATGAATCGATTAAAGATGCCAATAGTGAATTAATGGAGCTGGCCAAAAAACAATGTGACCTGCTCGATAGCACAGGCTCGTTTGTAAGTGAGAGATCAACTGAGGTTAGCGCATCCGTTATAAGCTCGACAAATGCCTACTACACTACGTTCGACGAGGACGATCCTATCAACTGGTCTATTGATCCCGACAAGGTTTCAGATATAGAGGCTGGTAGATCATGACTACTACGAATGTTCAAATAAAAGACAAGCAAGTTAAAAAACTCCTTAACGATTTAATCAAATCGCGCGGTAAAATATCAGCTAGAGCAAGAGATTACGTTACCCTTATCGGCTCCAGTGTTATTGCTGACATCGTGGATCATTTTGAAAAAGAACAGGGCCCTAAAGGAAGCTGGAAACCATGGAGTGATGCCTATCGTCAAGCAATGGCCAGAAAAGGCAAAGCCGGAAACAAGATTTTGCAAGATACTGGCAGGCTAAAAGGCGGCTGGATGCCTACGCGATACCGAACATCTAAAAAAGGAATTTTTTGGGTCAATCCTGTTAAGTATGCAGGAGCCCACGATAGAGGAACTAACAAGCTACCCAAACGTCAATTTACTTGGCTTTCCAAGACAGCTATGACAAACATAAGTAAAGACACAGTGAAATTCATGCTTATGAAACGGTAGCTCATGGCTCAAGTTGACATTGCTAATATCAAAACTCAGATCAAATCTATTCTCGATTCAGCTAACACCACAACTGGCACACCAATAGACCTGTCTAATGGATTAGACACTCGCGTACAGCAAGTTATGAAAATCAATCCAGCTAAAATATATTCAGATCCCGGATCCTTCCCCTTCGTTAGTGTGTTTGCAGATAGTAAGACGATCGAGCAACAAACTATGGGTCACAAAGGCAATCAACGCTCAGCATTAAGGCGCGGAGACTTAGTTCTTAATGTAGTTTGTGCGGTTCAAGAGCCTTTGATTGAAAGTGTGAAAGCCGACGAAGCCGACGAAAATGTTGAGCAGCTAATGGAAAATATTGAAGAGATACTTAGATCAAATGTCGATCTGAATGGTTCATGTAATTGGGCTATACCCGAAGACGTAACCTATCAGGACGCTCCATGGGACGAACAAACTATCGTTAGAGGCGCGATAATGACTCTTAATTGTACAGTGTGGTATTGATGGCAAAGCTAACTGAAAAACAAATCATTCAGCAATCAGTCCAGTGTTATAACCAGTGGGCGGATCAATGGCGTGACCATGCGAAATATCACGGCGAACGCTTTGAAATGAAACCTCTCGATGATCTCAATCAGATCGGAGTGGGTAAGGCTTGTTTGCTTGTAGCGAACGGCTATTCGTTCGAAAAAAAGATTGATGAGATTAAACAAAATCAAGAGAACGTGGACATTATTGTTTGTGACAAAACTCTTGGTCACTGCTTAGATCATGGAATAATCCCCGATTACTGCATAGTTTGCGATGCTAATGTCTCGTATGAGAAGTATTTAAAACCCTGGAAAGATCAGCTGCAAAACACCACGTTCATAGGCAATGTATGCTGCCAAATCGAATGGGCTTGTAACGGCAATTGGAAAGAAACTTATTTCTTTGTTAATAAAGACTCGATCAAGTCCGAAAATGAATTCATGGAAATATCAAAGTGTCCTAATGTAATTGTAGCTGGCACAAATGTAAGCAATTGCATGGTTATTGTAGTCACTCGCTGCGATAATGATGGTCGTAGAAATTTCTTTGGTTATGACAAGATTTTGACTATTGGATATGACTATTCGTGGCAAGATAATTATTATGCTTTCAACAAAACCGGCGATGGCAAAATCAACTATATGAAACACGTATATATGACTAATCAAGCCGGTGATTTGGTATTTACTTCAAACAATCTTTTGTTTAGTGCCAAATGGCTCAATGATTATGTGAGAGTGTTTGATTTGCCAGTCGTTAATTGCGACACGTCAGGAATTTTTCAGGGCAAAAAAGCCGTTAATAATTTGTCTGAGCAAATGAGTTATCAGTATAGATCCCACGATTCGCCTTTGATACAAAAACTGGTTAAAATTCACGAAGAGCTTAGGGAAAAGTTGGCAATCAATGAACGAAAAATATTAAACATTGTCCACGATCACAAGCATCATGCCCTTAGCTCCATATGAATTTTTTTAACCCCATGGAGATAATACAATGGCAGTAGGCGAAGGCGATCTATTACAAGCTCTTTCATATTTTAATGTCGGTCGCGAGACTACCCTGAATACATACACTACCGCTACTGGCGGCCTAGACTTTCTTTCCACTAGCATCAAAACTCAAAAAGACAGTCGAATTCTTGAGCAGATCGAGCATTCGAGAACATACTCGAAAAGACTACACTTAAGCAAAGTGGTCGGCGGCGATGTAGAATACTATTTTCGTCCAGACGAAACAGCATGCATGTTCATGTTGCAAAACGCTTTTGGTGGAACTGTCACAAGTGCAACAGCTACTGGCGAAACAGCTGGCGGAGGGGCTTTCGAGCATACCTTTGAAGTCGGTAATTTTGATAATTCATATCCAAGTCTTTGCCTCAATGTTCGAAAGGGGCCTAGCTCTGGCGGGAAAGTATGGCAATATTCTGGTGTCAAAATCAATGAGCTAACTATCAATGGAGCTATTGACGAACCGTTGATGATGGCGGCAAATCTTGTTTGCATGGATAGCACACAGAATACCAACAATCTTGAGAGTATTCTGACAAGCACGTCTAATCCGATTATGTCGTTTGTAGATGGTCGACTGTCAGTTGAGACAAGCTTCGCAAGTCTTACTAGTACAAGCTTTTGGCATATTCAGAGCTTTGAAACCAAGATCAGCAACAACTTGAAAAACGGCAATGAGAGCAGAAGAATTGGATCCGATATTCTGGCAGTTTTGCCAGCCGGTGTTCAAACTTATGAGCTATCCGCCACGATTCGTTTCGATACGACCACGGCATTTGACGCAATGATTGCAGGAACCGAGCTAGCTGCAGAAATCGTATACGCTAGCGACACCATTTCTGGTTCTGCATTGCAAACTGAATTCAAGCTTGAGTATCAAAAGCTGCAAGTAAAGGACGCTGGAGATCCTGAAATTTCTGGTCCCGATGGTATTCTCACAAGCAATGTCACGTTTGACGTTCTCAGAGACGAATCGGCATCGGGCTATGCCGTTAAAGCAACCCTAATAAACACCATTGCCAATATCGACTAGGTGACTAATGATTAAAACCCTACTGTCTCTCATAGCTGATCGATTCCTTAAATCAGAAAGCACAGACTTAAAATCACATCTCAATGGCACAAAAAAAGTTAAAATTCATGGTGTGATCTTTCATATTAGAAAGATAAATATTCTCGATTATCTTGAGGGAGCTAGGGTTCTACAGGAGTATTATTCCACCTACAAAACAAAGGATGAAAAATACAAGACCAGCAAAGAAAGCATTGATAATATCAAGAAAGCTAAGGCTTACATGAAAGATATTATCATGGCTGGTGTGGTCAAACCCAAGCTTGTCCGAAAGCAAGAGGACGATCCAGAAGCAATTTTGATTGATGAGGTTTTCCAGGATTTTATTCTTGTTCAAAAACTATCAAGAGAAATATTAGATTTCACACACAATAAAAAAAAACTGACAATATTCTAAGCACTCAAGAATTTTCACGCCAAAAACTAATCGACCTAGACATTATCGCTAAACGCTACCACAAACTCCCCTCTGAAATCGCCAAAATGCATATTTCCGATTTCCAATTTGATATGATGGTTACAAACGAGGCAGCAAAACACGAAGAGAAAATTAGAAAAAAACAATCAGCTACCCCAAGGCGGCGAGGTAAATAGAGCATGGTTTCTAAACGTAAAGGCGCGGCCGAGATACTTCTTTCTATCAAAGAAAAAGGCGCGGACAAGCTAAAAATTATAAACAAGTCATTTGATACTATGGTCGATCGTGTCGCTAAAGGTAGCTTAGCTCTAGCTGGCTTTAGTGTGGCTATAGGTAAATTATCTTTGGATGCATCGGTAGTAGGGGACTTAAGAAAGGCATTTAGTTCTCTTGCCGAATCGCAAGGGCGTGATGCCGATGAAATGCTTAGAAAGATTAAAGAGCTGACAGCCGGAACTATATCTGAAACAGATATTATAAAGCAAGCAAACAACGCTCTTTTGCTCGGTTTGCCTATTGATAAATTCGGTGAGATGGTAAACATCGCTAGAGGAGCAAGTCGCGCTACTGGCGAATCAATGGAGTTCATGCTCCAATCAATCACTACTGGTTTAGGTCGTCAGTCAAAATTAATTCTTGATAACCTTGGTATTGTTTTTAATCTCGAAGAGGCATACGATTCCTACGCTAAAACCATAGGCACAACAGCTGATAAGTTGTCCGATGCCGAAAAGCAACAAGCTTTTATCAATACAGCTATTGAAAGAGGCACAGAAAACCTTGAAAGAATGGGTGGTATACAACCCACTGTCACTGATAAATGGGCAAAGCTTAGGGCTCAATTTAAAGACAATTCGGTTGAATTAGGCTCCAATCTAATTCCTTTGTTTGAAATTTTTATCGACACGATTCAAGACACAGGCGATGCTTTTGCTTCGATTCTTGGTAGTGATTCAGCTAGTGAATTTTTTGAAAGTATTTCGATTGGAGCGGTAACAACTAAAGCAATCGTAATAGATTTTATAGACGACCTAATTAAAATCCCTCTATTTCTTAAAAGCGTTGTTGATGAAACTGCAGCTCTATTTTCTGGTGGTATTGCCGAAGCGAGAAGAGTAAGAGAGAAATTCAATGAAACTCTTAAAGCAGTAGACGAACAAAAGACAGAAGAAAGAGAAGCAAGTCTTGCAAAAATACGAGAAAGATTTCGCAAGAAAGAAATAGCTCGTCATGGCAAATCGGAAAAACAAAAAAACGACCAAGAAATAAAATTAGCTAAGATCAGAGAAAAATTAAAAAGAGAAGAGCAAGAAAAAGCAGAAGAGGAACAAGTAGAAAAAAGACAAGAACAAAATAAACAAGAAACCGAAGAATTTCGTGATATGTGGCAAGGAAAGTCTGTCGCTGCCGAACGAGCTCAAGAAATGATTGCTACAAAACAAACTGAAATTAACATGAGAATGGAAGCTGAAAGCAGGGCTCGACTTCTACAGATCAGCGCAGACACGCAAACCCTCATAGAAGGTGGTTTGCAGGGCTTAGCATCATCGGTTATATCAAGATTTGCAGACACTATTGTACCCGGAATGGGTGGAGCTGTAGGGTCTCTATTTAATCTGCTTTCACAAGAAACAGATCAGTTTAATGATAAATTAAACCAAATGCTTTCCACTGAATTTATCGACAATATCCCTAAAAACCTTGTTGCTTTGGTCGAGGGTGTTGTTGAAAAACTTCCTGGAATTCTGGAAAAAATAGCTGATCTTTTTAGCGATCCAGAATTCATTAAAAAAATGATAATTGCAATAGTTGGGGCCATACCTGAAATTAGTTCGGCTTTTGTGAAAGGTTTTGTTTTAGCGTTAGGGAACCCTGAAACCATGAGAGCAATGGCAGAGGCTATTGTTAATGGTTTTATTGAGGGTATAAGGCAGGCCGCTGGAGACATCAAAAAAGAAATAGAGGATATTTTTTCGTTTGATGTAAATGTAGGCGGCGGCGGTGGTGGTGGTTTTATAGATAAAGTCACAAGTATTTTCAGATACCACGGCGGCCCTATTCCTGGCTATGCTACTGGCGGGCCTATTGATGGTAAGATAATCAGAGCTACCCCAGGTGAGTTTATGGTTAACGCAGCAAGTGCACAAGCTAACATGGGACTTCTCAATCAGATCAACAATTCAAGAGGTCGACAAGTCGGCGGGATGGGTGGTGTCACTATTAATGTCAACGGTGGTTTGCTTGGTGACAAAGACAGCGCAAGAGAGTTCGCTTTAGCAGTAGATAGGGAGCTAGTAAGATTACGTCTAGGAAACGAAAGCCAAGCGTTTGACCAGGGGATTATCTAATGGAATTCCTACAAAAGAACCAGTTCGACACGACTACTGCTATCTCTGTCAGCTCAGGCACTGGAACAGCTGATAATTTGCTCGATCGTAATTTACGGCTACAGTATGTGACAAATGGCTTCAATGACGACAACACAACTGCGACTCTGACAATCAATTTTGATGAGACTACTACGGTTTCGAGAATCGGTCTCCTAGGCATGAACATCAAAGCTTTCACTTGCTACTATAACGGCGTGACTGCAAACACTTTTAGCTTAACTAGCACAGGAGCCACTACTGTTTCAGATTTTTCTAGCAATTCAGAATCGTCAATGATGCTTTCAGCTACACCGGTCGAATGCACAAGTGTGTCAATTGATCTCAAGTCAACGCAGCAAGCAAATCAGGAAAAGGCTATTGGGTATTTAGCTTTGACCAGTGTTCTCAGTGATCTTGATGGCCGAGTTCCTAACAGTGCTTCATATGATCCTTTGTTCACGCCGAAAGAAGTTATACATGAATTAAGCGATGGTTCTTTCAGGAGCCAGGTAGTTGATAGAAAATTCTCAGCTAGGATCAGACTAGACTATGCGGACACGGCTCTTAGAAACGAATTAAAGACTGTGTTTGATCTCCATGATGATTTCATGTTCGCAGCATTCCCAACCACTACTGGATGGGACGAAGTATTCTTTCCTTGTATCTGGGCTGGCCCATTCAGATTTTTTGAATTCTCAGATAATTCAGCTAGAGCAGGGCACTCAGGAGATATACGACTGCTAGAAACGAGGCCAGGCTAATGAGCGAAAGCGCAAGTCTCATAAATCAAATTAAGCGTCCAACGGCAAAAATGTTTCGTCGTTTTTTTGTTAAGCGTAGGCAAATATCTGACGGTCTATTCGAATCAGAGTGGCAAGATCTTAGCCAATATGTGAAAAGATGGGGATCTTTTAAATGGAGTATCGACACTCCTAGATTCGGTGATGTCAAATTCCATAATGCTAATCTAAGGGTTTTGAACATTGATGGGACGTTTAACCCTAACGATAATGCTGATAGTTTCTGGTTTGGATTTGGAGATCTCCAAAGATCGCTAGTCAAAATCGAAGCTGGCTTCATACATCAAACTCAATCAGGCGGAGTGTGGACTAACACAGAATTTCCAACTAACACTACTTTCTGGCGAGGTATCATTTCAGGCGATATAGGAATGAATGGCACAGGCGAGCTAGTTTTGCCCCTCAAGCCTGCTCTACAAGCTTTTCGAGACTTTCCAGCTAGTGACTTAGACGGCTTCACTAGCACTGGTATTTCGGCCGGTGGTTTCTTTGCAATACTTAGAGATCAAACTGATGGATCAGGAAATTTTGTTTTTAGGCCTCATATTGGGGACGGCACTTCGACTGATTGGAATATCAGTACTGGCAATGCTTTGTACGCAAACCTTAATACATCTAGTGCAGAGGATCTCATAGCACTCAATTGCTGGGATGTTTCAACTAGGCTTGCTGAAGCTGAGCAGTATATACCCTACGTGAATAATAAGGGCACGTTCATTTGGAAGTCAAAAAACCCGACGACCACAGTAGCCTATGAGTTTCATGGTTTGGGTTCACAGCAATACCGAACTTATGGCATTACGATCAAAAACATTATCGATTTCGGAAAACGATTAACTAGCTTTTATTCACGCGTAGCAGTGAAATATGAGAAAGATGATACTAACTCATCATTTGCTGTAACGGCTCTAGCTTTTGCTGTAAGCGGTTCAAACACTGCTTGGAATTTAGGCAAAAGAACATTTCGAACCGATAACTTTTGGCTTACTACATCGACAGCCGATAGCGTAGCAGGAGCAATATTCGATGAAGTCTCAAGTCAAAAGAATGAAATTCACTTTGTGAGTACGTTTGTACCTGAACTAGATTTATTTGATCGCGTATCAATCACTTATGATGCTACGGACTTAGTAACTGCGAGATCTTTGTGGGATCTAAACGACTGGGCATCTAGTCCTAGTGACATCGTGACTAGTCTTATATGGGACGACTCACGCGGCGATGGTATAGTTTTGAACAGCACAAACTTTAAGATTCTTTCTATCAATCATAACCTTGATAATTTCGAATCGACTTTTATCTGCAAAGAGATTTAATTCCTTTACTCAAATCCTTTAAGCACATATTTTTAGTAATATGAAAAAGCTAAATCACTCAATATACAGAATAAAATACATTTATGGCCGATGGCTTAAACTTGACAAGCCTGTAGATGTATCTCTGGAGCTATCAAGCCTATGCAATATGTCATGCGTGTATTGCTATCACGGCGACAAAGCAAACACGCCTTTTAAGCAAAAATTCATGAGCTGGCAAACGGCAAAAAAGATTATTCATGAATCAGCTGAAATTGGAGTGAACAGTCTGAAAATGAACTGGCGAGGCGAGAGTACACTCTCACCTCACTTCCGCGAAGTTTGTGGCCTTGCAAAAAGCCTAGCTCATTCGGGAACGTTTATCGAAAGATTATCAAACAGTAATTTCAAATTTCCAAATGAAAGAAAAGATATTTTCGAGGGCCTTTCTGATCAAACAAAAGTCAAGATAAGCTACGATAGTTTCAAAAAAGATGTATTTGAGAATCAAAGAGCCGGGGGCGACCATGATTTGACCACCAAAAACATCGACACTTTCTATCACTGGCCTGGTCGTCAAACTGAAATAGTGATCCAAGCAGTTCGCACACAAGCGAATAAGGACGAGGATTTCGAATCAGAGATCAAAAAACGCTGGCCATCAGCAAGTCTGAGTGTCCGGGATGTAGTAACCGGGAGATCTGAAAAAGACTATGATGATTTATTGGTCAAAGACAAAGTAGTCAAGAGAATCCCATGCAGACAGGCTTTTGTGAGATTAATATTTGCTTATGATGGTTCATGCAGTCCGTGTTGCCCGAACATCGGCATGGACATAAATCTAGGCAATGTCAATATCCAGCACGTTGGATCGATATACAATGGTTTTGCTGCGTGGAAGCTTAGAGAGGATCTAAAAACCGGGAAAGCTTTCGAAAAAAATCCTTGTCTTAATTGCTCCTCTCATGAGTCGTACAAAGGCTACAAGCCCAATTGGTCAAGCTAATGAAAAAACCTGGAATCATTATCTGTTCACGCTCAGATAGCAAGCGTTTGCCTCGAAAAGTATTTCGCAAGATTGGTGGAAAGCCTTTGATAGTCCACCTGATAAACAATCTGCTCAAGTCGAATATCGATATAATCCTAGCGATTCCGAAGCATCAATATGATGAATACAAAGCCGAGCTGGGCGAGATAATTTTAAGGCGAATCAAGCTATACATGGGTTATGCTGATTGCCCTTTCGCTCGAATGCATAACGCCTCAATCGTCCACAGAATTGATCCGGTTATCCGAATTACGCACGACAAGATTTTTCTTGAAAATGATCTCATCAAAAAAGCCCTTAGAATATACGTCGAGAAGGGAGTTGATTACCTATATTCGAGCTGGCTTGTTGACGGTAGCGGGTTTGAAATTATCTCACAAAAAGCCATGCGCGATGCATTTTCAGAGTTTGGGGGCAATCAAAATATCGAGCATATCAGTTATGCAATCAAGGCGACAAATGCTAAAAGACACGATTTCAAAGAGTTTGATCCAGTATACAGAGGCAAGTCATTTGTTAGATTTCTGATTGATTATGAATCTGATTTAGATTTCATCAAGATTATCTTTCAAAGATTCGGCTACAAATTCCCTTCATTGAGAGATGCAATTAAGTTTGCTTGTTCAAATATCACTCTTAATAACATCAACAAACTGCCGAAAATTACGGTATACACATGTGCTTATAATGCTGAAAAATTCGTGACAAACAGCATTCTTTCAGTGCTTAATCAAAACGTATTCTACGATTGCGAATACATAATCATCGACGATAATTCTAGCGACGAAACACTCCAAAATATCCTGGAATTCAATGACTTCAAAAATATCATAATAAAGAAAAATGATGAGAATATGGGTCTGGCAAGTAGCTCAAATATAGCTCTTGATATGAGCCGAGGCAAATACATCATTCGACTTGACGCCGACGATGTTTTTATTTTTCCAAACTCAATCGAGATGCTCGTTAATGAAATGGAGCGCAGAGCTGACCGAGATGCTATATATCCAAGCTACGTTGATGAAAAAGACAGTGTAATTAAGCATGGCAAATCGAGGCATCACATAGGCGGCACACTGTTTAAGAGCAGTGCTATTAAGCATATCAAGTTTACAGACCGTTTAAGAGGATATGAGGGAGACGACTTCTTTGCTAGAGCAAAGCGCAGGATTAAGATTTGTTATTTCAACAAGCCGGTATTCTACTATCGGTATTCCCAGGACAGCCTAAGCAACATCGATAGCGGCGAAAGATTGGCGATCAAAAAAAAGCTGGATAAAGGTCTTAACGGAAAAGATTTACTATGAAATCACAAAAACACCTAAAGATAGATTTGCTGAATCTATACGCAAAAACATCGTCCACTGAATGGAACAAGTTTCTAACCAAATGCTTGCAAAAGCAGGATTTGCACACGCTACAGAGTGTTCTCTACGGTGTACAGCTTGGAATGGACGATCTAGCAAAACAAAAATTAAACACTGAAAAAGTCAATGTCTGGTTTGTTAGATTGCAAAGATCAATTGAAATTACAATGAAACGAATAATAAAATCTAAAAACCCATCTCCACTTGATAACCCTCATAATGCTAACGAATGGGGGCATAAGTTGAGTGAGAAAAGAAAAAGAGATCATGAAATTGAGCTGTATTTGAAGAGGATTAGATACTAATGAACATCGTCGAAGTTGAATGGTTTGCTGAGTACAGAAAGAAAAAGTCGAGATTACAAAGATATTTGGGACATATAGTTTTTGAAGAATACAAACGACAATATGAAAATAAAATAGCAGATCCTTATAGCAGTTTCATGTATTGCACATTAAGCAAGGATATAGCTAGCCTCTCAAGCTGGTGTGATGTTCTTACCAAAGATTTATTTCCCGATGAATTAGGGCATCTTGATAACTCAGAGCTGGCCAATCAAAATATAGAATATGCAAAGCAAGTATCTGACAAGGAGTTAGAATCTCTTCGTCCAGAAGATTTCCAGTCAATATCAAACGAACTACAATCTATGATTATTACAGATAAAATGCAAGATGAACACCCCATTAGATGCGACATTCTTAATATGAAATTTGTCGAATTATCTTGGAATTTCGACTTACTTTACAGGCATGGACAATGTTAATAGCTGAAATAAGCAATCATCATAATGGCTCAATGTCAAAAGCAAAAGAATTGATTCTAGCTGCAAAGGAATCAGGAGCCGATGCAGTTAAGGGGCAAGCTTTTAAAGCGGTCGATATGCTTTTAAATGGCGTTATGGACTATACCTTTTATCACAAATGCCAGCTTAATTATGAACAACACCTTGAATTAATCCAGTTTGGAAAAAAACATCGTATAAGCGTGTTCTTTACACTAATTTCAGCTGGTTTCGCTGGTATGTTGTATCACCAAAAATACCGAAAAATACACGCTAAAAGCTTTCATCGTCGATCTAGCATCGCTGATTTCAATTATTCTAATCACATTATTTCCGTCAATCATTACAGAAACGGACTTGAGAATCTAACTAAAGCCAAAATCATGTATGCAACCGAATATCTCAAACCAATTGATATCATAAGATATGCTGATATACATCTTCGCTGCAATCAAATGATAGATCTAGGCATTAGCCATCATTATGAAATTGATGATTTAATCAGCTTTCTGCAAAGAACAACTTACAAAATTCCGTGTGTTGAAAAACACTTTTTTTTAGGCGATGTCATAAGAGACAAAAACGGACAAGTATACAGAGATTGCTTGCATTCAGCTAATCCAGATCAATTCAAAAAATTATCCAAAGTCTATAAGGAAAGATTATGAAATGTATCATATGCAACACAGAGGATAGATGGGTTAATGTAGACCAATACCGTCTAGTCAAAAAAGATATGAATATGTGCCGTGAGTGCGGTTTTGTTAGTTATCCTAAGAGATATTCTAAAAAAGATGAAATGAAAGCCTATTACCAAAAGGACTACAGACAGCCCCCAACTGTAAATAATCTATATACCGGTCAAAGAAAGCTTCATTATCACGCAAAATTCTTAGATACCCTCATCAAAGATTGGAACAAGCAGGGCAAGAGAGATCCTATTATTTGTGATATTGGGGCCGCGTACGGCTTATTTCTAAACTGGTGGCGATGTCTTAGCACAGAGAAAAATGAACATCTTTTTCCAGAGGCTAAGCTTTATGGAACAGAGCTAACGCTTTCCTATCGCCGCAATGCGTATCATGAGTTTGGCATCGAACTGACAGAGGATTTCGACGATTCTATTGATTACGATTTAATCACTTCATACAAATCAGCTGAGCATATTTTTGATTTCGATCAAGAGTTATTAAAGTATCGTAATGCTCTTAAGAACAAAAATGGAATGCTCTACATTTCAGTACCAACTTGGTTTCGGATCATGCATAACTTTGGTGTCGGAAGTAATTTTGACATCGAATATTATTACCATCCCGATCATGTGAATGCCTGGACTGAAGCACAATTCAGGTACTTACTGCAAAAGCATGGGTTTGAAATTATCCAAGAGGATCATGTAATCTACGATTCGACTTATCTTTGCAAGCTTTCTGAGCCTAAGCTACAGTCAGAGTTGATAGAGAACCATGTGGAGTTCTCAAGAAAATCACTAGAGGCAATCAAGCTAGCTGAGCAGTACCAAACCAAAGGAGATTATGAAAAGGCTGTCAAGACCTGGCCCAACTTCCCAGGTGGATGGCGAAACTTCTACGAAAAAAACCGCGTTCAATTTGACAAAAAAGGCTTTGAAGCAATCCAGTCTGAAATCATCGATCAATTCCCTAAAATAGATCCATACAATTTGGAATTCATGCTTATAGCCGCCGACTTGTATATGCGATATGCCAAGTGGAATGATGCCATAAAACAGCTTAAGCAGGCTGCAGAATCACGACCGAATTGCCCGACCATACTTACTAATCTATCTCATTGCTACAGGTCTCTTTCGAAAGAGTACGCACTGCTAAACGATAATAAAGCCTCATGGGAACATCTTAAGACTTCTAGGCAAATATCACGGCATCTCAAAACTGTAGACCAGAGTGCGTTTGCGGATGCCACGAACTGGATCTATAATGATAACTCCAAAATACCAATGCCTAGCGAGATTAATTGATGGGATCATTAGCAAGCATAACGAGTATAGAGATAGCAGGCACAAAAGCAAAAGCCGCGGCATTCAATAATGCTCTGACAGAGATCTTTGGAGTGCTTAATGATGGCTCAAGAGAGATCTATAACAATACTCATCGTTGGAATAGAAACTCTAGCTCAAATATGACCTGGACGGGCTCCGATGTTGCTGTCATGGCATATCATACTATTGGAACCGCGACGACCTACGATCTAGCAACGTCCACTGCTAGAGGCATATGCTTTGGAACTCTTACCCTCGGTCAATCGGCAACACTCCATGTAGCGAGTAATGCTGTTTTTCGCTGCATTTGATACATTATCCTTATTGAAATTCCCATAAATTATTAAGGAGATGATTTAGATGAAATTCATCACGTTTATTCTCGCGTTTATTTCGAGCATTTCATTTGCAAATGAGCAAACTTTGATCGGGGGCAAAGTAGCCAAACCAGGCGAATTCCCTGAAATAGTCTACATTTCCAGCGGTCGGTCACGATGTAGCGCAGCGGTAATTTCAGACAGAGTTTTAATCACCGCGGCTCATTGCATCGACGACCAAGGCGAGATATTCCCAGCCGACTTTGTAGTCAATCAGCAAGCTTTTCGGGCTTTATGTACTCATCACCCTGAATATGCACAGAAGTACTCCTTTGACTTTGCTTTGTGCAAAACAAAAAAAGACATCGATGTTAAGCCAGCTAGCATAGGCTCTGAAGTAGTTGAAATTGCTGAGCAAGTAGTTCTGTCTGGATTCGGATGTACCAAGCCAAGAAAGCCGGATGGTAGTCAAGATCCAGGCGGGAATGATGGGAAACTTAGATGGGGACTATCTCCAGTAACTCGTTTGCCACAAGACAGTCCAGCCGGCGGTTATCAATATTTCTATACTGAGAGTGAAGTCGCGCTTTGTTTTGGAGATAGCGGCGGGCCTGCGATGAAAAAGATTGTAGATCCCAAAAGCGAAGAGCATGTGATAGTTGGAACCAACAGTAGGGGAAATATAAGAACATTGTCCCTACTTGCCAGCACGTTCTTACCAGGGTTTAGGAACTGGGCTAAAGCCTGGGCTACAACGAACAACGTGGACATATGCGGCGTGACTAAGGATTGCAACGCTAACCCTGAGCCCAAATGCGAAAGAGAAAAACAAAAAATAAAAGAATGGCAAAAAAGATTAGAGCAATGCAAAGAGTCAGATGCCGAAACCACCGATGAAATTTTCGATCTTTAGTCCCTCGTATAGGCATCCATTTGGTGTCATTTTGCTAAGCACGCCGCAAAGTTTATTCTCATCGTCAACCATTCCCATACCGCTTTCGCCAGGAGATCTTATCTCATCGATGAGATAGCTTTCTTCTGCATCGCTTGCGATTTCAAAATATTCTTCGGGCTCAAAATCCAATTCGATGAGTGCCACATCTCGTAGCTCTACATCAAAATGGACTGCTTTGATTGGGATAATTAGGTGGAATCCTGACATTGAAAAGTTTGGAGCTCCATCTTGAATCAATTCTATTGCTCTAAGCATAGATATGCAATGAGCAGCTGTAACCGCTCCATATTTTGTGATGGTAGCTTTGCAAGTAGGGATATAGATATTGTCAGAATTCAGATACCCTATCGTCGTCGATCCGCTGACGATATATGATCGCTTTTTTTTCCACCAGCAATGTCGCTAGCGGCTCTTGTAGCATTGTCAGAATGCGAAACTCTTTCACATGCTGCTCTGCGATTGTCATTGTTTTTGTCGGCTCGATCATAGCACTTGTCACCGCTGCCGTTTTTGTCGCAGCGCTCATAGTCTTTGTCTTGTTGTTTGTTAGATTCGCGCATGCAATCGTTGTAATCTTTGTTCAAGAATTGACCATCTTGCTCATGGCTCATTTCTTCGCTTATTGACTGGAGCATCTCAGTTTTTTGTTCGTGCGAAAGAGAATCGTCGTTTGCTACTTCCCGATACTCCAAAATCAAATTAACGTACTTGTCAGTCATTTGAGACCATTTGGATTCAGGCTGGCAATTGGGGCCTGTGCCCTCTCGTTTGTCGTCAGCTGCGAAAGAGTTGAATGAGAATGTTAGTGCGCTTGCTAATGCTATTTTTCTGATCATCATATACCTCATCTAGCCAATTCGTTTGAGATACAGACCTATACTTGAAATTTGTCGCAAGGACAAATACAATAATCGGCGGTTAATTATCAGAGGCCGAACACTTTTGTTTCTTGACCATTTTGGGCTCTACTTTTTTGCTTGATTCACAGACAGGCTTATCGACGAAAAAGGATTGCTCATGGGAAACTCCCTCGTAAGAACGCCTATCATCTAGCAGTCATATGGTTGGTTTGGGGGAGTTTCTGCTAACTACTAATTTTCATTCATCGCTTCCATTACCATCTTTTTGATTTTTTTGTTTCTTTCAAGTTTATTTACTATTTCATTTGACTCGACCAAAAACTTTTTTGAGCAAGAAAGAAACTTATTATCCACGTCATATTTATATGTTAGTTCATCTCCGTCCTCGTCATACCTTCCATGTTTTTCAATAATTCCTTCCCAAAAAGTTTCCGTTATGGCTAGATTTTGCTCAAAATGCATAACTGTTTCTGTAATAAGTTTTTTGCAAGCTTT
>Ga0180432_10002504_pt1 | contig 27440 bp, 25 predicted proteins | sample SS_ome_10_FD_132414 | JGI IMG/M metagenome (GOLD analysis project Ga0180432, IMG submission 132414) | Hypersaline lake sediment archaeal communities from the Salton Sea, California, USA - SS_1_MS_2 metaG | ecosystem: Environmental > Aquatic > Non-marine Saline and Alkaline > Hypersaline >... | reverse complement strand
CAATCGCATAAAACATTATCGTCGCGTGGCCACACGCTACGAGAAGACCGACGCTAACTACTTCGGCTTTCTCTGCTTGGCCTCGCTGCTGACATCTGTCATGTGAATATCAACACGACCTAGGCTTTGTCGGAAAACGGCGTGTAGCCACCGTCGCCAGACGGTGGAGCCCCTTTTTTTTGCGAGAGATTGGCACTTGCCAACCACGCTCTGGCGAGCGTGGCTACCGTTTTCCGATAAAGCCTAACCGCATTGAACCATTTTGGGGAGTTTTGAGTTTCCATGTTCGTCGACGAAGTAGAAATCGAGTTGGAATCGGGCAAGGGGGGCGACGGATGCGTCAGCTTCCGGCGCGAAAAGTACTCGCCCCGCGGCGGACCCGACGGAGGTGACGGCGGCAACGGTGGAAGCATCATCATTGTTGCCAAAAAGGGCGTAGACAACCTCGGTGCACTGGTGAACCAGAAACACTGGAAGGCCAAAGACGGCAACCCCGGTGCTGGTTCCAACCGTGTTGGCGCATCGGCCGAGGACACGGTCATCCGCGTTCCGCCGGGAACGGTTGTTATCGACGCCGCTACGGGCCACACGCTGAAGGACCTTGCCGCAGACGCCGACCAGGTCATTGCCGCCCAAGGCGGCAAGGGCGGCAAGGGAAACACGCGTTTCAAATCCCCCACAAATCAGGCGCCTCGCAAAGCCACCCCGGGCGGCAAACCCGAGGTCCGCACGCTCCGGTTGGAACTAAGGGTCATCGCCGACGTTGGGCTGATCGGCAAGCCGAACTCCGGCAAGAGCACGCTGCTGAGCCGCCTTTCGCGAGCGCGGCCCGAAATCGCCGATTATCCCTTCACCACGAAGGAGCCGACGCTCGGGGAAGTTCAAATCGATCGCGACCATTCCTTCATCATGGCCGATATTCCCGGTCTTATCGAGGGCGCCCACGAAGGGGCCGGCCTGGGACATCAGTTCCTCCGACACGTGCAACGGGCGGGAATCCTCGTACACCTTATCGAACCCGATCCCGGCGATAACACCGACCCCGTGGCAAACTACCAGGCTATCCGCGACGAGCTCGGCAAGTTCGACTCCGAACTCCGCGGGCGGCCTGAAATCGTCGTCGTTACCAAGGCCGATCTGCCCGGCGCCGCCGAGGTGCAGAAACGGATGTGCGACGAGCTGCACCACTACGTGTTGCTCATCTCCGCCGTCACCGGAAACGGGCTCGACGAACTCGTCGGTGAGGTCGCCAAAAAGCTCCACAGGGACGAGGAAGATGCCTGGTAGGTGAAGATGGCCCGTTCGATCCTTGCCGTTGACGTCGGCAACGCCCGAATCAAGATTGGGCGGTTTGCCCCGGAGCACGTCGCGGGTCTGCCCGAGCCGGAGCAAACGCTATCGCTTTGCGGCCGGGAGCCGGAGTTGGATCAACTTGCCGCGTGGTTGGCCGCCGCGGGTGATTCGCCCGGTTGTCATTGGTGGATTGCCAGCGTAAACCGGCCGGCAACGACACGGTTGGTCGATTGGGTGCGGCAGCACAGGCCGGACGATCCGCTCACGCTGCTCTCGGCGGGCGATCTGCCGCTGGCGGTCGACGTCCGTCGCCCCGACATGGTCGGCGTCGACCGGCTGCTCGACGCCGTGGCCGCCAACCGCCTTCGCTCGCCCGGGCGCCCCGCCGTTGTGGTCGACCTGGGCACGGCGATTACCGTCGATCTGGTTTCCGCGGCGGGGGTCTTTTGCGGCGGGGCCATTTTGCCGGGTATTGAAATGTCGGCCCGCGCCATGCACGAATTCACCGACTTGCTGCCCTTGATCGAAATGTCGGAGTTGGATCAGCCGCCGCCCGCACTGGGAACTGCGACCGTGCCGGCGATGCGGTCGGGGCTCTACTGGCTCGCCGTCGGCGCGGTCCGCGAGTTGACCGCCCGGTTGTCAAGCGACAGCAAAGGACCGCCGGAGATTTTCCTTACCGGCGGCGCCGGCCCTGCCATGGCCGAAGCCATCGGCGGCGCCGCCCGGCTCGTACCGCACTTGACCCTGGCAGGAATTGCACTGGCGGCGAAGCATGCCGACTAAAGCATCAACGCGGGTTGTCTCGTTTTGCAACACGTATTCCGCTTCTCCGCGACCAGTGGTCGCGGCTTTGCATCATGGCTGTTGCCCGTACTTTTTTTCGCCGGCGGCGATCGCGGCCCGCATTTCGTTCTCCTGGTCCAGAAGGGCCTGGTACTTCTTCTCTTGTTGGATCTCGATGTCCTCGACGAGCCGGAAGCCGGGCATGTCGGCGCGGGGGCGTCGGGCGAGTGATTCTGCGCCCGCCCGGATGATCGCCAAGGCCTCCTTGTACTTAGGGTCGTTCTTATCGAGCTTTTCGAGGCACGGGCTGAGCTCGGGGCGTGTGAAGCTGATGGCGATCGAACGTCCCAGTCCTCGCCCGCCGCCCAAGCCGGTCAACTTGCTGAGTTGCCCGAGTTGGCCGTTGTCCAATGGGGAACGACCAAACTGGCGGTCACGGTAGGCGCTGGCGTAGTCGGGATAGTACGGGGCGTTGATGTCGATCCAGGTGATGACCCGGTCGAAGCTCTCCTTGTCGAGCTTGATATCTTTGTCAATTTCGGGCTTGCCGTGGCCGTCGAGCATCACCTTGCCGAGGCGGCTGGCGTGGGAGCCCCAACTCTTGGGCATCAAGACCTGGAAGGGCCCGGCGCCGGGGACTTTGACGTACTTCTTGCCGCGAAGCTCACAGTAGGAGGTATTGAACAGTATGCCGAGATCGCCGGCCAGGTTGAGCTTCTTGCCGTCGTCCTTGCGGTAGTCGTGACAGGAGACGCAATGCTTGTCGAAGACGGGCTGGACCTCGGCCGTGTAGTTGAACAGCCGCGGCGGGCCGTACCAGGGTTTTAGCGTGTTCGGGCCCCGCTGCATGGCCAGTTTCTCGCCGGGGCCGACGCTCGACCGCCGGCTCTCGTGGCAACCGGCGCAGCCGATCGTCTCGCCGGGGCGGACGATCGTCCCGCTTCGCATCGATTGGACCATCATGCCGTTCTTGTCGAGCAGTTGGAAGTAGACGAACGTGTCGGCCGGCACCGCAAAGTACGCACTGCCGTCCTCTTCCACAGGTGCGGTGCCGATAATCCGCTTGTTGTTGAAATCGTTCCAGGCCATGCCGGGGGCCTGCTGGCCGGTTCCGCCGTCCCAGGCGGGCTTGGTCCAGGTTCGTTTCTCCGGCGATTCGACCACGCGGAGGTACTTCACCGTGCCGCGGTCGATGTTCTCCATGCCCGTGCCGACGTAGACGTCGGATACGTAGAAATACCCGTTCGGATTGGTCAGGTCGATCCGCGGAGGGATGACCGTCTCGCGCTCGCGGGGCCTTAGCGGCATCGGGTCGTAGCAGCCGGGGGCCTCGGTGTGTAGCAGCGTTTCGTGCCCGTCGAGGTCGATCAGGTAGATGCCCATCTGCTCGCCGCGGCCGACCATGCGCGAGCAAAGGAACACGCTCTCGGACAGCGGATACGGGTCTTCGTACTTCGGCCTGACGCGTGTGTACGTATCGTAGTTTCCCTTGCCGACCAGCTCGATCGCGCTGGGGGGCCAGGTTCGAATGACCGGGGCGTTGAGGTCCATGCCGAGCCGGCGGTCGACGATGGCAATCGCCCCCCACGGCCGGTCGTGGCACGACGAAAACGTGCAGATGAACTGCTCGGTGTTGGGGATCGCACGGTTGTCGAGCACGGCGCCGGGGGAGTTCGTGTTGTTGCCCCAGTAGACGGCGTGGTTGGTTCCGTCGGGGTTACAGACCCAGACGCCCTGGGCGTCGCCGAAGTTTCGGTCGACGTATTCCCAGCGGTCGTAGATGACGCGGCCGTCGGGCAGGACCGCCGGATGGCCCTCGTGCAAGGTGCTGTGGCCGATCTGCTGGATATTCGCCCCGTCGGCGTCCATCGTGAACAGGTTGCACATGATGTGGCGATTGCACATGCAGTACTTCGGCTCGCGGGTGGAGCCGAACATGATCCGGCCGTCGGGCAGGTAGATCGGGTCGATGTCGGAGATGCCCGAGCCGAACGTGAGCTGCTTCAAGCCGGTTCCGTCGGCGTTCATTTCGTAGAGGTGGTAGTCGTCCTCGCGGTTCTTCCGCATCGAGAAGAGCAGCTTCTTGCCGTCGTAGCCGACTTCGAGGTCTCGGGCAAGCCCGTCGGGCACTTCGAGGATCGTGGTGACCCGGCCGCCGTCGGCGAAGTCGATCATCTTGATGGCCCCGGGGCCGCGGAACTTGCCCGTGTTGATCTCGTCCGTCTGGAACATCGTGGCCGTGTTGTGGTGGTCGCCCGGGTATTGGGCCCGGGTTATGAAGACGATCGGGTGCGAAGTGACCAATGGGTCCTTGACGGCATTGGGGTTCACGACGGTGCCGGCGGGTTCCGCCCCGACAACGGGAAAGGCAACGGCCAAGGACAATGCAAACCACGGAAAGAAGCCGGCTCGGGTCATCTCATTGCTCCATGCTTCGCGGCATCTTGCGATCCGGGGGTATGCGGACGGGACGATCTCAGGTGGGATACTAGATGTTCATTATAGCAATCCCGAAACGGGAAGCCAATAGTCCGGCCGACGGGCGTTTGGGGCGGGTTTTGTAGCGAAGTTTAGCGGGCGGGCTTGCCCGCCGTTGACATCTCGAGAATTTTCAGCAGGCCGCGGCGGGCAAGCCCGCCCGCTAAACAGCGGCTACTTCTCGGCGGCGACCAGGAACATCGGCAGATGCACGACTCGGGCGGCGTTGCCCAGCGCGGCGTCGGCCGCTTCGATTTGGTCGAGCGTCTTTTGCTCGTCGTCGGTAAGCGGCAACCCCCGCAATAGATCGAACCGGGCGGGCGACGGCGGCGGCACGCGGTCGAGCAGCTCGACGTGGACCTTCCAGCCCGCATTGGTAAGCAGGACCGGCAGCTTGCGGCCGACCACCGGATCGGCCCCCGCCCGGATAAGCGCCGCCCGCCAGATTGGTGCGGTGGCGATCTCCGGCGGGTATTCGATCGCGCCGCCGAAGTCGGGTTCCAGGGCAACCAGTGCGCCGTTTGGTTCCAGCACCCGGCTGACTTCCCGCAACACAGCCTCCACCTCGAGCCACATCAGCGCGAACTGGCAAAAGACCAGATCGAACGAGCCGTCGTCGAACGGGAGCGAAGCCGCATCGCCGCAGACACGTTCGGCCCCTGCGAAGGCCTCATCATCGGCCGCCAACGCTTCGGGATTGCAGTCCAGCGCCACGACCGGGCCGCCCGAGCGCCGGACCAACTCGCCGGTCACGGTGCCGTAGCCGCAGGCCAGATCGAGCACGCGGCGCCGCTGCGCGATTTGCACCCGCCGCAACAGTTTCGCCCGGGCCGGCGCAAGCCACGCGGCCTGTTGCCGGAGCAGTTCGGCCGGCGGGAGATTAGCACTCATGGACCGCCCTCCTCGAGGCATTCCGGCTATGTACCGGTATTCCCTTCACCAACTATATCCGTCCCTGGAAGGGCCGCAACCCGTGCAAGACCGGTTTTCTTTGGGGCCGGCCGAAAACGCGGCTAAACATCGCCGCGCCGCTACGCTACAATGCTTTCCATGCACCCTCCCGACAAGACGCCCGCCGAAATCCTTGCCACCCCGGTCCAGTTTCTCAAATGGGTCGGGCCGCAACGGGTCGAGCTGCTCGAGCGCATGGGTCTCACGACCGCCCGCGACGTCCTCTTCTTCTTCCCCCGCGACTACCAGGACCTGACCGACCGCCGCGACGTGGCCGACCTCGAAGAGGGAAAAGTGCAAAGGATCGTCGGCACCGTCGAGGACATCGACCACCGGGCGACCGGCTCCGGCGGGTGCGTCGTCGGCATACTCGTCCGCTGCAAGACCGGCTGCGTCCGGGCGCTGTGGTTCAACCAGCCCTTCATGGTCGACAAGTTCTCATTCGGCCAGCGCGTGATGCTTTCCGGCAAACCCAAGTACGAGGGGCTCGTCTGGCGAATGAACCATCCTGCCTTCCAGACGTTCGCCGAGGACGAGGAAGAGCCGGCCGGCGAGCTGCTGCCCGTCTACCCGTTGACCGAAGGCATCCAGCAGTGGCAGATGCGTAAAGTCGTCCGCACGGCCGTCGAAGAGTACGCCGGGGTGCTCGACGAGGTCTTTCCCCAGAAGTATCTCGAAGACCACGACCTTTGGCCGCTGCGACGGGCCCTGCCGGAGATCCATTTTCCCAGCGACCAGGAATGCCTGGCAAGGGCGCGGCGGCGGCTCGTTTACCAGGAACTCTTCATCCTTCAACTCGCGTTGGCCACGCGGCGCCGGCAGCAGCGCGACGGCCACGAGGCCCCCGCCTTCGAGGCCACCGCGAAAATCGACGCACGGATCACGCGGCTCTTCCCCTTCGAGCTGACGGCCGGGCAAAAGGACGCGATCGCTGAGATCGCCGCCGACATGGCCGGGCCGCTACCGATGAACCGGTTGCTGCAAGGCGACGTCGGGAGCGGCAAGACCGTGGTGGCCGTCTACGCGATGTTGCTGGCCGTCGCCCACGGCTATCAGACGGCCATGATGGCGCCGACCGAAGTGCTCGCCCGGCAACACGCCCTGACAATGGAAAGCCTGCTGGCCAACAGCCACGTCCGCCGGGCACAGCTCATCGGCGGATTGTCGACCTCCGAGCGGCGGGAATTGCTCGTCGGGATCGCCGGCGGCGAAATCGATCTGGTTGTCGGCACCCAGGCCATCATCCAGCAAGACGTCATGTTCCGCAAACTCGGGTTGGTGGTTATCGACGAGCAGCACAAGTTCGGCGTGCGGCAACGGGCGACCCTGAAACAGGCCGGGCTCGACCCGCACTACCTTGTGATGACCGCCACGCCCATCCCGCGGACGGTCACGATGACGCTTTTCGGCGACCTCGACGTCTCGACGCTCCGCGACAGCCCGCCGGGCCGGCAGAAGGTCAACACCTACGTGGTCGGCGAGGAGAAGCGGGCCGGATGGTGGGATTTCTTCCGCAAAAAGCTCCGCGAAGGACGCCAGGGATACGTCGTCACGCCGCTGGTCGACGAGTCCGATCAAGTGGCGGCGGCCAGCCTCGAGGAATCGTACGAGGCCCTGGCCAACGGGGAGCTGGAGGAATTCCGGCTCGGGTTGATCCACGGCCGGATGACCGCCGAGGAAAAGGACGCGGTGATGGACCGCTTCCGCGCCGGCGAGACACAGGTGCTCGTCTGCACGTCGGTTGTCGAGGTCGGGGTCGATGTGCCCAACGCGACGCTGATGGCGATCGAGAGCGGGCAGCGATTCGGGCTCGCCCAGTTGCACCAGCTCCGCGGGCGGATAAGCCGCGGAAAATTCCCTGGCTTCTGCACCGTCTTCGCCGACCCGCAAACCGCCGAAGCCCAAGAGCGGCTCGAAGCGTTTTCCAACTCGACCGACGGCTTCGCGCTGGCCGAGACCGATTTCGAACTCCGCGGCCCGGGCGACCTTTTCGGCACCCGTCAGCACGGCCTGCCGCCGCTTTTGATCGCCGACCTGCTCCGCGACGAAGCCCTGCTGGAAGAAGCCCGCCGCGACGCCCAAGCCCTAATCACCACCGACCCCGAGATGTCCCAACCCGAACACGAGAAGCTCCGCCGGATGACATTCAAGCGCTACGGCGAGGCGCTGAACTTGGGGGATGTGGGGTAGAGGAGTGGACAGAGGACAGTCGACAGAGGACAGTGGGTGGTGAGTCGTGGGTGGTGAGTCGTGGATGGTGGATAGTGAATGGTGGATAGAAGAAAGCCCCCGCATTGCATGCGGGGGGTCTTGCGTTGGAGCTGACACTCGCGCCTGTTCGTGCAGACTCTTCTGCTGATTCTGGACGAGAAAAGGAGACTCAGTCTGCGCAGGGGTTGACTTCCCCACGAATCGGTGTAGACTACTTCAGTAGTGTCAGTCTTGTCGGCTGACAACATGCAAACGTGACGATATCCAATGTCATGTCCCAAGATTGAGGTTTTCCTCGGAGCGTACTATGATCGACGTGAGCACAAAGAAGCCGCTTTCCGTGTCGACGGACGGCAATGCCGGGCCGTACGTAACGGTCCCGGTTGCGCAACTCCCCGACGTTCGCGATTTGCTTGATGCCAACAACGTCCCCTATTGGTTGGACGAAGAAGCGATCTCGCTGGACGGAAAGCCCGAGGTTACGGTCGTCAATCTCGGCCAGGGTGCTGATCCCGATGCCGTCCAGAAGATCCTGGACGGTGTTTCATAATTCGAGAATGGGGATTGGTTGGTGGCATTGACAGACGACCTGAAGAAACTGCGTGACGGTAGCCTTGCGGCCCTGGATGCAAGTCACAACTACTACACTCACACAAAAGGCGCGTGGCGATTCGTGCAGGAAATGGTGCGCCAGGGCCAGAAGGTCTCTATCCGGAATCAAGCACCGGGCAGCATCGTTAACGAACAGGCATTGCCCGGTCTCGCTCAAGAGTATGTCACCGGATACCTTGCGTCGGCAACCTTCCAGCATTTCGTGTCTTTGTTCGAGGATTTCGTTTTCGGTTTTCTTCGCGCATGGCTGATCGAGCATCCCGGTAGCCTATCCGCGAAACAGCTTCAATTTCGGACGGTGTTGCAGTCCGCTGACAAGGCGCAAATCGTTCGAGCCGTCATAGAGAAGCACTTGGTCGAACTTGCCTACGACCGAGTTGACAATTGGTTCGAGTATTTGGAGAAGACAGCAAACCTCGGTTGTCCAAATCAGGACCAGGTTCAGCAACTCGCGGAGATCAAGGCATCCCGTGATGTCCTGGTTTACAACAAGGGAATTGCCAACTCTATCTACGTCGACAAATCCATGGGACGAGCCCGCGTCAAAGACGGCGAGCCCTTGGAGATTCCGGAGCAATACCATCGTGAATCATGGCAACTGATCCGACAAGTTGTTTCCGATATTGCACAGGCGGGAATCAACAAGCTCGGAAAGAGAATTCCGATAATGGGCGGGGTGACTTCCCCACAAACGGGTGTAGACTGCTCTGCATATCCGCCGAAGCTGATGAAACAACCTTGCCGTCAGCGCACGAGGAGGACACTTATGGATAAAGAAACTCGTGATGCTCTTTCCAGAAGTAGAGCTTGTATTCTGTCCAATGTCCTGTTGACCGGGTTGGCAGACCGTCGTCCTTCGCAACGGCTTTGCAGAGTTCAGGCCACCGATCTTTTTCCATTGAATAGTTCCTCTGTCAAAGGCAATTGATCCCAGACTTGTCCATCGAGTTCACGTCCTGTCTTTTTCTTGTTTACTCCGCCCCATTGCTTGAAGAAGAAGGGAATACTGAATCCCTGGCAGCGATCACGAATCTGAAATGCCCATTGAGCTTCCATCGGGCGGGCGGACGGGCCTGACTCGCCGCCGACGATGACCCAGTGGATGCCGCGGAGCGGGATACGGGGAATCGGACCGAGAAGCGGTTCAAGCGAGAGGAAACGAATTTTGGCGTGCGTCTTGACGAGCGAATGAATCCGAAACGTGTAGTCCGCGTTTTCAATGCTGGTGCCCATCCACACGTTGTCGGGCCAAGGCAGATCGTCGGCCATTTCGGCAGCGCGCTCGGGGCGCTTCGTCAGAACTTGGAACGTGTGCCGGGACGCCTGCTGCATGACGGCAAAACACCGTGCGATAAACTCCGCCGGCACATCCTTGTGGAAAAGATCGCTCATCGAGTTGACAAAGATCATCCGAGGGCGTTTCCACCGAAGCGGCACCTCAACGACGTCATCGTGCAGAGTGACCTTGAACCCGTTGCGGTAGCGGGCTTGACCCATCGCCTTGAGTCGCTTGGCCATGCGTTCTGCGTAGCAATGGGCGCACCCCAGGCTGATCTTCGTACAGCCGGTGACCGGGTTCCATGTGGCTTCGGTCCATTCGATGGAAGAGGCTTGCGCCATCGTCTCCTCCTTGGCGTAACGGTAGTCACACCCCAATATAAGGACTCGCCGGACACCCTGCAAGAGCAGTGTCTTTTGAACCTATCACGCGCCTGTTCGAGGAGAGTTCAATCCACAATCCGAATCAACGGGCGGCGCACGACGTCGTTGTTGGGGATGTAGCCGCGGGAACGCCAGATCTCCTTGAACCGGGCTTCCGAAAGGACGTGGATGCCCGGGAACGTCAGCGCGGGATTGCGGAAGAGAAATTCCTTCGTGCCCTTGTCGTAGCCGCACAGGACGACGGAATGGGCGCTCGTGTTGTCCGGGTCGGTGAGCCAGTCGATGATGACCGGCCGGCCGGCGGATAGCTCTTCGAGCAGCAGAGTCTTTCCCTTTTCGAAGCCTTCGTCCGTGACCGCGTACTCCTCGATCCGCCACCGGTGCTTGCACTTCTCGGCGGCGATCAGCAGCTTCGACCAAAAGACGCCGTGTCCGCGCTTGCTGCGGGGGCAAAGGCGCTTGACGTCGAACTGCGAGACGTCGCAGCCCTGATGCCGCAAGGCCATCGTGCCCGAGGCGACGCCGCAGTGGTTGTAGGCCTGGTGGACGAACGGGATTTCCACGAGGAGGGCCTCGCGATTCTCCCGGGCGGCCAGATACTTCAGGGCGTCGGTTGCCGGGCGGTTTCCCCGCTCGGCCAGCGTCTTCAGCCGGTTTCGGGCTTCTTTCGCGACGTCGGGCTTGCCGGCCTCGATCCTCGCGAACGCCAGGGCAACGGCAAGACTCTTGTCGTCTTTGGGGGCGTTTTGGGCCGCCATGGCCCAGTGTTCGATGGCCTTCTGCTTATCCACCGGCACGCCGTCGCCCGTGAAGAGGAGTTGGGCGAGACTGGCGGCTGCCCGGTAGGAGCCCCGCTTCGCGCCCTTTTCCCACCACTTGGCAGCCTGGGCATAGTCCTGGTCGATATCGACGCCGTTGAAGTACATATTGCCGAGGTTCCGGCACGCTTGGTCGTTTCCCTTGGCCGCCGCGTCCATGAAGTGGCCGAACGCAATCCAGGGGCTCTTGGGCACGCCGCGGCCCTCAAGATACATCCACCCAAGAAAGTCGATCGCCGCCGCATCCCCCTCATCGGCCGCTTTACGAAAGGCCCGAACCGCCTCCACATTTCTACCCTGCCCGACGTGCTCACGCCCTTCCCGGTAGAAACGCGAGGACTCCTCGGCGTTCGCCCGCGCCGGCAGGCAGAACGCGATTAGGGAACCAAGCGATAGTCCAACGACGATGCCGCGAAAGACGATGATTCTGCCGGCTTTCATAATGTCCATTTCTGTTGTGTCTGGCATAACGCTCTGCGTCAGGCTTCGCACACAGTAGCACACGATAGGCCGCGCGCAGTGATTGGGCTAGTTCTTCTCCTTCGGCCTCTTCCCGGCGCCCTTGTTGCTCGGATGATCGGGATTGCACGTGGCGGTACCACGGCCCTGGCCGTAGTATGCAATTTTGATCCGGTCGCCCTGCTCGTTGAAATAGTGCCACTCGCCAAACTTGTGGCCGTTGACGGTTGTGCCGGTCGCTTTCAGGTTGCCGTTGGGCCATTTCTCCTCGACGTGCTTGACCTCCCGTTTCCCCTTCCATTCGGGGCCGAACTGGACGTCGACCGTCCCAATCCACGCGTTGAGCCCAACGCTGTTGCCGTTGCTAAGGTAGGCCAGTTTCAACTTCCGGGTGCTCGGCTCGGCGATCAGGAAAGACTCGTTCAGCTTCACCTCGTATTCGAGCGACTGGAGGGGATGCACGAACACGAAATCCCCCTTGCGGGGTTTGTAGTTGAAGGGATGGTGGCCGTAGGAGGAGACGCCGCCAGGCCACGACATCTTCACGTCGGACGGGACCTTCGCAATCATCACTGGCTTTCCGGTCACGTTGCGAATGCGCACGGTCGCGAACACCTTTTGATCGGAATCGCTCCGCTTGGACGTATCGGCCCCGGCCTCGTCGGCTGGTACTTGCTCATGCCGGGGTTGGCCGACAAGTTCCGCGCGAACGGGACAGTCCCCGTCTGGCAGGACCTTCGCCAACAACGCACTTCGCTTCGCCTCGTCCGGGATGCCTTTGGCCTTGTCCCAGGCGTCCATCGACTTGCGGACATCGAACGGGAACCATTGGCCGGTGATCTTCTTCAGCGCCTGTCGTGCCTTCAGGGCCGGGATGCCGAGATCGTCGCCATACTGATACACGAACTTGTCGTTCTGGAGAAACGTGATCAGTGCAGGCACAACACGGTCGTCGCCCCAGGAGGATAGCACTTCGACGAGCTTGCAGGCGAGCCAGCCGTCGTCCACCCCCTTGATCGCTTGCTGCATGCTGCCCAGGGATGTGGCATCCCGGTGCCGTGCGAGGACTCCGATGGCAACGCCCCGGACAACCGGATTCTTGTCGTTCAACAAGCCGCGCATGGCTTCGATACAGTCCTTGCCTTTGAGTTCCGCGTAGACGCTCACGGCATACGGTCGTAGGTCTTGCGCATCGGAGTCGACGATGGTCCAAACGCGATCTGCCTGCGCTGCTAACAGCTTGCCGCGTTTCGCGGGATTCGAGTATATTTTCCCGAAATGACTGGGATCGTAAGGCCACGGCCAGATGCCGCCGGAGATGTAGCGAAGTATGCGCAGGGCGACCTTCGGCTTGTCCGGCGTCAGGAGCTGTGGGACTTGGGTTTCCGGGTCTGGGGATCCCATCGCGACGAAGAATTTCTCAAGAGTCAGGGGCTGGATCGCGCAGTAGTTGCTGATCGACAGGTATCGCCTCTTGTCCTTCTCGTCCCAACTCCTCTCCCTTTCCAGGAACCAGATGCACGGTTTGGTGATGTCACGGACGTCCCCGAACAATTGCGTCGTCGACGCGCTGTTGAGCCACGTCCCATCCTTCTTCCACCCGATGCCACAGCCGACCATCAGCGGCTGCACGCCGGGTTTGACGTCTCCCTTGATAACACGCACGACGTGGAGCTTGGTATACGCCTCGATTCGGGCGATGCCCCGACGCTGCTTTTCATCGATGTACTTGTGATGCGACGAAAAGGGAGCCTTTTCCCATTTCGCCACAACGATGATCGGGTACCCCGCCAGCTCTTTGTCTGAGATGTAGGGTGGTGCCATCCCCTGGGCCAAGCTCGTCCACAGAAGCATGGCCGCAAACGCGGACGTTCTGATGCAGTGGAACTTATTCATCTTCTTTAGCCCAACCTGTCTGTCCATGTGGTCTCCTCTTTCCCAGCGATCGTACCGCGATGGCGTGGGCGGTGTACGCTGCTTCAATACCCAATTCTTGCCGAATGAGTCATTGTGTGTCAAGGGATTCCGGCGTGATGTCGGATTTGCCGCGGCGGGGTTTTCTTCGGTACTCACGGGGACACGGGCTTCGTCGAATCTTCGTAGAGCGTATCCGGACAGATATCCTGCTCGTGGGGCCACACGATGGTGCCGCCCTCCGCACGGACTTGTTTGAAGTAGCGGACATCTTGAAGCTCTTGAAAGACCCCAAAGGAGAGAAGCGGGGCGCAGTCGAAAATGCCTACTTCGCCGCTGGTGAATGTAATCTCCAGCTTGTAGTCGTCCCTGGGTATGACGGCCTTGACTCGGGGATTCATCGGTTACCTCAGCGGTTCGATTCGGAACGGTTGCTGCCCGCCAAATAGGTGGATTGGTGCCGGTCAGCCATTCTGGAAATCGTCCCAGTCGATTCCAAGTTGCCGCACGGCCGATCGCACGGTGCCAAGCTTCAGGTCTCGGCCGCCCCAATCCGGGATTACCGTGACTCGCTCACTGCCGGGGTTGAACCATTTGCGGTGAGAGCCCCCGCCTTTCCTCGGCAATTCGCGGCAGCCGAGCACTGTCAATTTCCGTGCGACTTCGCGGTATTTCATGGGGTCGTGATCACGGTCTCAAGCCACACCGCGCCGGCGGCGTCCGGGATTTGGGCGTTTTGAGGGAGCGAGCGCCCAAGGTCCTCGTACGCTTCGACCACGGCCGCCAGGGCATCCTTGGCGTTGGACAGGGCCTCGTCCACGGTGTCACCCTCGGTAACCAGTTCCGGCAGCAATGGGGAAGTCACCGTGTAGCCGCCCTCGGGTTGCGGGGTGAGAACGAGAGGAATCTTGTATTGCATAGGAAGCCTCCGCGAACGGTGGATTTGACCAGCAGCGTCATCTTCATTGTTGCCGAAGGAGCCGTTTACTGTCAAGAGTAGCCAAGTTGGCCCAATTCTCGCCGAACATAGTATCATGTGTCAAGCGATTCCGGCCGTTACGACGACACCGCCGAGGATTTGTCTCTCGATTGACTCAAGCATCCCGCCGTAGAAATCGCGGACGAACCGGTACCACGCCGGACCGGCGAGATCGACGATTTGGTCTTGCCGGTGTTCGATCCGAGAGACCAGATCGCGGTACCAGTCTGCGAACTCTGCCGAGATGTTGCGGGTTTCGGAGATAGCCCAGCCGGCGTTTCCGAAGAGTTGGTCGAGATGGTCGAGCTTGACGGGGTTCCAGTTGGAACTGGCGTCCTCGCGGACCAACAGCGAGTTGCCGTCGGCGGAGAGATCGAGGTAGTCGAACAGCACGAGCGAGCCGCCGGGCGCGGCCAGATTGAGTAATTGGCCCAGCGCCGCCGGTTGATCGCCGAAGGCGTAGAAGGAGCTAAACAGACAGATCAGGTCGAAACGCCTTGACAAACGGGCGGATACCTTGGATACATCGCACGCGAGAAACTCGACTTCCGGATAAGCGGCCCGTGCATGGTCGATAGACGCCTCGTCGATATCGACGCCCACGACATTGCCCCATCCCCGGTCGTACAGGTAATGGGCCGTTCCGCCTCGTCCACAGCCGACGTCGAGCAGGTTGCGGCCGTCATCGGGCCGGAAGCCGCCGAGCGCAAGCTCCACCGCCTCCTCCTCGCCCGGGTGTGCGTAGTCGCCGTCCCTTACGATCGAGAGAATCTGCTTGCCGGTAGGCGAGTTCATTCTCACGTCAGTCACTCCTTCGCGGGGTCACCGTTCGCGGTTGCAGGGGAAGAGGAATGCTCTTCGTCCGGGTAACCCCGCATGCAATGCGGGGGTATCTTTAACCCCTATTCACGATCCACCATCCACTATCCACTGGCGAGGCAATGGCCCACGTTGATTGATGCGATACGCCCTCTTATCCGCGGTTTGTCCTTACCCGCTCGGATTCACTGCCGGCGCGAGTTGTCGGCCGCGGGGCGTATTTTCACCGTCCCCGACCCGCCCTGACCATAGAACACGGCTGGCCGGCCTAGAATTTGGTGGGGGTTCTTGAGCTTTTCAATCTGCTCGGGCGTCAGGATTTCGAGCACCTCTTTGAAGGCTTCTTCGTTGAGGTTATGGATCTTCTCTCTCAGCTCCGTGCGGTTTTTGCGGATTTTCTCCTTCTGCTCTTCGGTCAGGCCCAGGCGATCCAGCATCGAGGAGCTGTGCAGGAGTCCGGCGGCGCGGGTTCGCAGTTGGATCATATCGAGCGCCTGCAATTGGTGCGGCAAGAGCACCTTGTCGATCTGGGCCTTGGCCTCCTCTTGCAGCTTCTGGTATTTCTCCCGCAAGCCCTGGTAGGCCTTCATTCGCTCCTGGGGGTCGAGCTTCTTCTCGCGGAGCGGGGCATAGAGTTTCTGAACCTGCTCTTGATAGTCCTTGGCGATTTGCCGGATCTTCTCTTCCTGCTCGGGAACGATTTCGATTTCCTTTCGCACCCGTTCCTGGCTGAGCATCCAGTAGCCGGGGGCTGAGAAGTAACGAGCAACGGCGGGCTTGACGCTTTGGGCCTTTAGCTCTACGCCCGCACCACCTTCCGCGTCGACATCGGCGCCGACGAGCTGAACGACGCCGGCGAGCACGAGCACGCGGGTTACGAACGCAATGGACGGGAATTTGGCGGTCATGTCTGAACCTCCTTTGTCTTGAGATAAATCCCGGCGATCCAATTCCTGGGACCGTGTTTCTACAACAAAACGTGTGCCGACGGCCTTGGCTTCTCCGGCGGGCGTTTCGACGACGAACGGTTCGCTTCCCGCGCGACGGCGGTCGACCTCGACGTACAGCTCGCCGCGGTCCAACTGCACCCGACGTGGCTCAACCACCCGGTAAACGGCGTCCCCCACCGGGTCCACCCGGCAACCGGTTGCCAACTCGGAGAGCGAAGGCTCCTCCTTTTGCGAAACAACTGGCGGCTCTTGCGCAACGGCCGGCAGTTTTTGCACAGCGCCCGGCGGCTCTTGCGCAGCGACCGGCGGCTTTTGCATAGCAACCGGCGGTTGCCCGTGGCCTTCCGGCGCCAACGGCGGGCGGACGGAAAGCCAGACGCCGAAGCCGATCAGAAGGCTTGCCGCCGCCGCTGCCGCGAGCCAGCCCCGCCATCGGTACCACGGGCGTGTAGTCGCGGGGCGAGGCAATCCATTTCCGGCGCCGTCGCCGAGCGCGGCGTCTTCTTCGGCCGGCCGCCGATCCGGCAGCCGGTGCAGCAGCGTCTCCCAGCCGGGATGGCGCGGTTGATACAACCGCCCCAACTCGTCGAGGTCGCGCTGCAAATCGGTGTATTCCTTTTCGTGTTCGCTCATGGGAATATCGTCTCAGGGTTTCGTCGGATCCAGGGACCCGGCCGTTTCTTCCGCTTCCTGCGAGGCCAGGATGCTCCGCAACCGGGCATAGGCCCGGGACAACCGGCTGCGTACCGTGCCGGGCGGGATGTCCAACTGCTCGGCAATCGCCTCGCACGTAGCACCGTTGAAGTGTTTGCGGGCGATCACGTCGCGGTGTCGTTCGCTGAGCTGCGCCAACGCGTCGATCAGCGGCGCGATCCGGCGCGGCTTCCCATCGTCAATGGGCTCGGGCAGGTCGGCCAACAGGGACGCAGGTTGTGGTTTTCTGATGCGATCCATGGCAAGATTATGCACGATTCGGTAAATCCACCCCCTCACCCGGGCCGGATCACGCAGCGTTGTAAGTTTCTCCCACGCGGCGAGAAAGGCGTCTTGCGCAATCTCCTCTGCATCATGCCGTGTCGGCCCGCTGCCCGGGGGGACATCGAGTACCCCGGCTAGGTAGGCGATAAGCGGCACACGCAGACGGACCGCCAGCGCTCCAAAGGCCTCTCGGTCCCCGGTCATCGCGGCACGGGCCAATTGTTCGTCCGTCGATTCCACCATGCTCGCTTTCGAGCGGTTCTCCTCACTCTCTACCTTAATAGACGGCGGGAACCCAAGTCTGCTCCCACCAGATGGGCTTTTTTCCTTCGCCGAAGTCGCTTTCGTTCATCCTCTGTCGAGACGCCATCGACCAGTCCCTCTTTTACTCCTCTACCTCCCACCGGAGTCCGTCGCGTTTCACACGGCGGTAGATCGAATCGCGTTCGACGGGCCGGCGGCCGGCTTCGGTGATGAGGCGGCGGATTTCTTCGACGGTGAGCAATTCGGGCGATTCGGCGCCGGCGTCATGCTGGATCTTTTCGCAGCGGACGGTGCCGTCGATGTCGTCGGCGCCGTAGGCCAGCGCGGCCTGGGCCGTGCCGACGCCCAGCGAGACCCAGTAGGCCTTGACGTGGTCGAAGTTGTCGAGCATCAGCCGGCTGATGGCCACCGTGCGCAGGTCGAGCAGGCTGGACGGCCTCGGCAGGTGGGCCAGCCGCGTGTTGTCCGGATGGAACGAGAGAGGAACGAATGCCTGGAACCCGCCGGTGACGTCCTGCAACTGCCGCAGGGCAACGAGGTGGTCGATGCGGTGCTCGACGCTTTCGATGTGCCCGTAGAGCATCGTGGCGTTGGTGGGTAGGCCGAGCTGGTGGGCGGCGCGGTGGATGCTGAGCCATTTTTTTGCGTCGACCTTTCGGGGGCAGATTTCGCTGCGGATCTGGGGGTCGAAGATTTCGGCCCCGCCGCCGGGCATGCTCCCCACGCCCGCTTGTATCAACTCTTCGAGGATCGACCGGGGCGAGCGGCCCGTCGTCTCGGCAAACCGCGCGATCTCGATCGGCGTCCACGCCTTCAGGTGCAACTGCGGAAAGGCCTCGTGCAGCGACGCGATAATCCCGAGATACCACTCGTACTTCTTGTCCGGGTGCAATCCGCTGACGATGTGCAATTCCGTGCAACCGGTATCAACGGCTTCCCGGCCGCGGGCGAGGATTTCCTCGCCGGACATGACATAGGCGCGGGGGTCGTCGGGATCGCAACTGAACGCGCAGAGGCTGCACCGGTAGATGCAGACGTTCGTGGGGTTCAGGTGCATATTGAGATTGTAGTAGACGACGTCCCCGTTCTTTCGTTCCCGGACCGTGTCGGCCAGTTCGCCCATCGCATGGAGATCGACGTCCTCGCGGTAGAGAAACTCGCCGTCGGCGGCAGAGAGGCGTCGCCCGCTTTCAACCTTCTTGCGGATTTCTTCGAATCGAGGGGCAGGCATGGCCGTTACTTGGTTGTACGATGGCCTTCCGAGGCCGTCGTTCTGGGGAACGTGGCTTTTCGACGGCCTTGGAAGGCCATCGTACGGGCTTCACAACAGCAAATCGAGCGAGCCGATCGCCAGCAACCCGATGCTCACGACGGCGTTCACGTGGAAAAACGCTCGATTCACCCGGCTGAGATCGTCCGGCCGCACCAGGGAGTGTTCGTAGAGCAGCAGCAGGGCGATCGCGGCTATTCCAATGACGTACGTTGTCCTGAATTCATTATATGCAAGCGGCAGCAAAAGGAGCAAGGCGACCATGCCCAGGTGGCACGCGGCGGCCATCCACAGGGCAGTGCGAACCCCGAAGCGGGCCGGCACGCTGCAAAGCCGCATCTTGTGGTCGAACGCGACGTCCTGGCAGGCGTAGATCATGTCGAACCCGGCCACCCACAGCAGCACGGCCCCGCCGAGGATGATCGGCGGCCAGGTGAAGACCTCGCCCCGGATCGCCACCCACGCTCCCCACGGGGCCAGCATCAGCGCTGCCCCGAGCCAGAAGTGGGAGGCAAGCGTAAAACGCTTCACGTAACTGTACGCCGTGATGAACAGCAACACCGGCACGGCGGCGTAAAGCGGGATCCGGTTGTGCGGCAGGAACAACAGCGTCCCGGCCACAAAACCGAGCGAGCAAACGATCAGGAACACGACGACCGCTTGCGTGCTCAGAATGTTAGTGGGGAGGTGCCGTTGCTCGGTCCGTGGGTTGATCGCATCAAGCCGCCGGTCGGCCAGGCGATTGAACGCCATGGCGGCACTCCGGGCAAAGACCATGCAGGCGAGGATCCCCAGCAAGTCCCGCCATCGCCAAGGAACCGGCGGGTCGCTCCGGGCATTCGCCGCCCACGCCATGAACGCCGCCAACAGCGCAAACGGCAACGCAAACAGCGTATGGCTGAACCGGATCATCTCCAGCAAATGGCGCAGGCGACGCAACATCGATGGCTACGGATTCGTCCTCTTGGCCTTTCCCCAGCGTCGGATCAACGAGTTGGGAATTCCCAACTGGTCGCAGATTCTGGCAACGATGTAATCGATCAGGTCGCTGACCAGCTCGATATCGTGGTAGAAGGCGGGCGAGGCGGGGAGGATGACGGCGCCGGCCTCGGCGGCCCGCCGCATGTTGTCGATGTGTACCAGCGAGAGCGGGGTTTCGCGGACAACGAGGATCAGCTTGCGGCCTTCCTTCAAGTGGACCTCCGCCGCCCGGTGGATCAGGTTCGCCGAAGTCCCGTGGACGATGGCGCTGAGCGTGCCGCCGGAACAGGGACACACGATCATGCCGCCGGTAAGAAACGAGCCGCTGGCGATCGGCGACATTTGATCGCGATAGTGACAGTAGTGGAACTCTCCCGATGCCCCGGAACCGACCGAAAGCACGTTGCTCGTGTCGTCGGACCGGCCGGTCATGGCACGCACGTGTTGCAGCTTGGGGTCCTTGGGAACCGGTCCGACGTCGAGTCTCAACGCTGCGAGATCAAAGGCGTCCAGATCGACGGCCAGGTTGAGTTCCTGTTTGATGACGGCCTGGGCGGCCGAGCTGACCGACAGGTAGACGTCGTGCCCGGCCGCCGAAAGGACCTCCAACAACCGGCGGGCGTAGGGCATTCCGCTGGCGCCCGTCAACGCCACAACGATGTTCCGGCTCATTTCTCACCTACGTACAACGTGGCAATTCCGAATGTGAAGCGATGCTGCTCGACGTTTCTCAGGCCCGCCTCGCGCATCTCGGCGGCGAGGGCCACATCCTGGGGGAATTGGCCGACGCTTGCCGGCAGGTAATTATACGCTTTGTGCCGGTTCCTTGCCAGGGCCTGCCCCACCAGCGGCAGAACCCGCCGGAAATAGAACCTGTAGAGGCCCGCGAGCATCCGCCCCTCCGGCATCGAAAACTCCAACACGGCCACCCGGCCGCCCGGCCGGCAGACCCGGACCATCTCCCGCAATCCTTCCTCGGGAGTCCGCACGTTCCGCAGCCCGAAGGCCACGCACACGATCTGGAATGTGTTGTCGTCGAAGGGCAACTGCCGGGTGTCGCCCTCCATCAAGGTGATGCAGCCGTCGGCCTTGCGCCGCCGGCACTTGGCGGCGCCGATATCGAGCATTGCCCGGCAGAAGTCGGTCGCGACGATCGTCGCCCGGCCGCCGCTTGCCCGCCAGTATTCCAGCGCCAAATCCCCCGTGCCGGTGCAGACGTCCAGGATCGGCCCGTCGCCGGCCGGCGGCACCAGTTTCACGGTCCACCGCCGCCACGAGCGGTCGATCCCCAGCGACAAGAAATGATTCAGGAAATCGTACCGAGGCGAGATCGCCGCAAACATCTCGCGGATTCCGTCGGAGGATTTATCAAGCATCATCGGTGTGGGCTGTTCGTGACTCTGAAAGGCGGCCTGGTTCCCATGCTCTGCATGGGAACCCGATGCTGGGAATGCAGTGCGTTCTCCTTGCGACACAGAGCATCGCAGCAGTGCGTTCCCATGCGGAGCATGGGAACGAGGGCGTCGTGCAATAGGGCGTCGATTGTCCGTGACTCCGTGTATGCTACCAAATCGCGGGCCGGTGTCCATGATGTCTGTCCGGAAGGGGCAACCAAAGACTTTTGCTTCTGCGACGAAAACGCTATAATCGCGTTATTAGTCGAGTTTCCCATGCGGAGAGGATCGAGATGACCGCATTCGCCGCATTTGCGATTGCGTTGTGGGCGACGGTTGTCCTGACCGGCCTGTCCTTCCTGGCGATGATCCTGGAGCTTCGGTGGAACTCGGTGCCGGTGAAGTTTCCCGCTCCCTCGCTCAATGCCGTCCGACGTGTGCGAGAGAGCTTCGGGATCATCAGCACTTACCGGCGGTTCAAGGAGGAACGGGGCTCGCCGCCGATCTTTGCCTGGGCGATGTGGTTTTTCGGCGCCGGCATCGTCGCGGTCCCGCTTGCCTGGCTGGTCTACTTCGTGATCTGGGGGTTTTGAGGAGGTCGTAAACCAACTAATACTACAGCGCTGAGTTGAGTGTCGGCCCGCTAAACGCCGTCTCTCGGTCCGCAAGCCAACTCAAAGGAGAAACCGTGAACAGTTCCATGAATCGTGTGCCGGTCTTTCTGGTCGCGATGTTCTTCGCCGGGCTTCTCGCGCGGCCCTGCCACGCCGAGGAGATACGAACGATCCCGGCGTCGGTCGTACCCTATGCCATGTGCGGAGCGGATCTTACCGGCGACGGCCGCCCGGAGTTGCTCGTTGGCGGACTCGATAAGGGCGCCGTCTGCGCGTTGACGTCCGAAGGCGCCCCGCTTTGGCGATACGACACGCCGGGCATGGTGCTGGCCGTCGAGACGGGTGACTTGGACGGTGACGGAAAGCCTGAAATCGCCGCGGTTGTCGGCACATCGGCCACGGAAATCATCCTTCTCGACCGGCAGGGGAAGCTGCTGAAAAAGATCCGGCCCGAGGTCGTCGTCGAGTTTCTTCAGGTGGCCGATGTCGATGGTGATCGCAAAAACGACATCGTCGTCGCCGGCTACATGGGCAAGATTCTTGCGTACGACATGGCCGGAAGGAAAACGCTCGACACGACCGTCATCGAAAAAGATTTCTACCGCAGGATGATCGGCCTTCAGGCGGCCGACTTCAACGGCGACGGCCGCGTCGAGATCGCATACCACGGGGCGCCGCTGGCGCAAGGCATGATTGACGGAAAGGGGCAACAAATCGGCAAGAAGGGCCTGCTGGCAGCCCACGGTTGTGTGCTGAGCGACTCGGCCGACATCGACGGCGACGGGAAACCCGAATTGCTGTTCGGCGGTACCCATAACGTCATCGCCGAGAACACCGGCGGGAGACTGTGGACCAAGAAAGTCGGCGAAACCCCCGCCCAGTTGATCGCCGGGGCGGACGGCATCGTCAAGTTTCCGAGCAACTACGGTGCCCGCCGCTTCTTGGCCGCGGGCAATTTCACCGCCGAGGAAGGGCTCGAAGTCGCCACGTTCGCATCGACCGGCCAGTTCAGCCTGCTCTCGAGCGCCGGCAAGGAGCTGATGCGGACCAAGACCCGGTTTCCTTTTCTGCGCATTGCCGCCGCGGACCTCGACGGCGACGGGTTCGACGAGGCGTTGCTGTCGAGAATCCACTACAAGAACGTCTACGCTGTGAAGTTCGCCGACGTCGAGAAGACCGAAGCCGAGATCAAGCAACTCATGGCGAAAGACTACGTCACCGACAACCTGGACCTGATACTCACCCAGATCGACGCGATTCCGCGGAAGAAGGTCCGGACGCGGAACCGCGACGAGAAGCTGCACGTCCTCTGGGGCACGCACGGCGCCTTGGCCGGCGACAAGAAAATATCGCTGTTCCACAAGAAGATGCGTGGGCTGGCCAACGAAAACGTCGAGTACGGCTTCATGGTCACCTGGACCGAGAAGGGTGCATCGGACACCGTCGACAAGCGAGGCGGCATCTGCGCAGCCAAAATCATGCCGTTCAGTCCGTCCACCGAAGCGATCCTCCAAAAATGCCGGCAGTGGGAAAGGCAAGGGATCCCGTTCTATCCGGTGGTCAGCCACGCGGGCATCCCCGTCCTGAAAATGTCGACGGCCAAGGAAATCATGGAGGTTGCACCGAACGCCTGCCAGGGCTTCATCACCTGGGAAACGATCGTCAACTACCCGAACGGGCCGTTCTACGATTTCCTTGAGCGGGTCGACGAGCTTGCGCAGATTTGCGTCAAGCACGACAAGAAGATCCTGATGGGCGAGGAGGCCCCCTTCTGGCTCGCTGTCGTCTACGACCCGAAGGCCAGGGCGATTCTGCTGAAACCGGAGTACAAGCGGGTGCTGGTGCCGGTGCTGAAGACCCTCGGGCCGTACTGCGACGAGATCGACATCGCGGCCTACCTTGGATCGATGCTCTCCGGCGAGATCGAAACCTGGGGGATCACCAGCGAGGAAGACTACTGGCCGGGGCAATTGGGTTACTACCGCGGATGCCCCGACGACATCGTCATGCGCCAGGAGGTGATGGCGACCTCGCTGGGGGCACGGTACATCATGATCGAGTCGGGCCATACGTACTTCGAGTTGATCGATGCGTTGGGAAGGCCCAATTTCCTGCTGGCCAGCGACGCCCGGATCGCCCGGGAATCGCGGCGCGAGAGGATGGTCATCCCGCTTTTCGAAAAGGGCGTCGTCGGCCCGGTTACCGCCGACGACCTGTTGAGCATCTCGCCGGTCGGGTTCCGTTTCTCCAAGAGCCCGAAGGTCGACAAGGCCGAGTTTTTCTGGGCGTGGCACGGCGAACGGATGTTTGGCGGCGAGGGGCTGATGAACTGGACCTGCACGAACGTCATGCTGGGCACGGGCGAGCATTCCCTCTCGCGGCATCTCTACGGCTCGCAGAAGCTGATGGACAGCCTTTTCCCGGCCAACCCGTGGGGGATCATCCCGATCTTCGGACCCGAGGTCGCGCCGGTCGCCAAAGAACGTTTGAGACTGTTGATGCAGACCGACGGCGAGTACGCCTTCCACGAGGACAAGCAGTACCCGGCCCGGCAGGTCATCGGGCAGATTGCCCGCACGGTTCGGGGCGAGGCCACGAAGCTGCCTTTTCTGGCAGACGGTGGGGTATTCTTCTCGGCCCGCCGCGACGGCGAAGGGCGCTACCAGGTCTTCCTGATGGACCGGGAGATCTTCGCCCCGGTGAACGTCGTAACCACGGTAATGACCGGGATCAACGGCCTACAGTGCCACGACGAGATCACCGGCCAGCGGCTTCCGATGGTCAAGAACCGCGTTTCCGTAACCGTCCCCGCCGGCGGCTTCCGGCTGCTGGCGTTTGAAGCGAAGCGTCGTTAGAACAGGCAATTACCATCGCAATCTCAATCCAGAATGAATAAGGTAGTAAAATGAAACAGAAGTTCCCGAACCATGAGAACGTGTGTAGTCAAGAGAAATCGCGATGCCATCATGGTGCGAGTGGGATCAGTCGACGGGGTTTCCTCGGGACCTCCGGCGTGGCGGTCGGCGCGGTGATGGGCGGCATTGCCCTGGCCCAGGGAAAGTCACCGGCATCGGAGCCGCCCCCGGGGCAGCTCTATCCGCGCGGCAAGATGCTTCGTGTCAAGCCGGCGATCATTTCCCAGGTTCACAAGACGCTTCCAAAGCCGAATACCCGCCCTCAGAGTTGGCGAAAATACGGCGACATCCAGACCCCGGCGGATCTCCAGAAAGAGGTGCAGCGTCTGGAGAAGGATATGAAGGAACTAGCCGCGAAGTCGGATTTCCCTGTCGAGTTCCTGCCCATGGCGGTTGTGCAAAACAAGGCGCAAGCCAAACAGGTGGCCGCGGGCGATCAGGACGCGGTGCTGGTTTTCGGGGCGTGCGGCTACGACGGGGGCCGCCTGTCGAGTGACCTGGCCTCCAAGGTGCCCGGTATCGTCTTCGTGCGCCACAGGACCAAGCCGAACTATGGGATGCACGTTTCCATCGGCACGTACCTGCTGCGACACTCACCGGGTGATACAGACGTTGAGCCGAACTACGACTCGTGCGATATGGTTGTGGACGACTATGACGAGATCCTATGGCGGCTACGGGCCCTGTACGCCTTGAAGAACGCCCGGGGGACCAAGGTCCTCGCCATCGGCAAGATCGACCGCAAGGGCGGCGATTACCGGAAATCCATTGACGTCTGGGGCTACGAATACGAGGTGGTACCGCTGGCCGAATTCGGTAAGCGACTTAAGGCAGCCCGTGCCGATCAGAAGGTGGCGGAAGCGGTCGAGCAGCAGACGAAGAACCTGCTTGCCCAGCCCAATGTGAAATTGATGACCGAGCGCAAGTTCGTTTTCAACACGCTCTTGGCCCGTCGTGTGGCTAAAGAATTGATGAAAGAAGTAGGCGCGACCAATATTGGTATCAGTGGCTGCATGGGCCGAGGGGTGATCACGACGCTCGACACGCCGCCGTGCCTTCTCTTTGCCCTGCTCTGCGATGAAGGTCTCACGGCCTATTGCCATGTGTGGCCGGTACACACGGTGCCGGGCGTGCTGTTGCGCTGGATCGCCCACCGGCCCGCATTCGTCTGCAACTCGCATTTCCCGCACGACGGGATCTACACGGTGGCCCACTGCGCCGCGCCGCGGAGGATGAACGGCCGGGACTACGAACCGACCGACATCATGACGCACTACGAGTCGGACTACGGGGCTGCCACCAAGGTGCACTACACCAAGGGCCAGACCGTCACGGTCGTCTTCCAGGCCTACGACGGCTCGCGGTGGCAAGGGTTCAAAGGCAAGATCGTCGAAGTCCCATCGCTTCCGGCGTGCCGCTCGCAGATGGACATCGAGGTGCAGGGGGACTGGAAGAAGCTGAAGGACCAGGTCGGGTTCCACGTGCTGGTCAGCTACGGCGACTGGCTCCACGAGGTCGGGTATGTCCTTAAGAAGCTGGATCAGCCCTGGGAGAATTTCAGCGAAGCGTAGATATGGCGAAAACTCGTAGCTGCGTTCGTCAGAACGCGGGCGATCCCACGCTCTGGCGAGCGTGGCTGTACGCTGCTTTGACAGGAGGATACAAGATGCATGATCGAGAAATCTCAGAATGCGGCCGTTGTACGAGCGGAATCAGCAGGCGTGGGTTCTTTAGGGCTGCAAGTGGTGTTGCCGTGTTTGCGGTGGGACCGACCCTGCTGGACGACGTTCTTAGCTTTGCCGCCGAAGCGACCGGGCCGGTCGACACCAAGGGAGCGCCGATCGTGGTGGACGTGGTTTCTTTGTGGCAAAAGAGACCCGCAACGGGCCAGATGGACTGGGGATACGGCACCGATACGTACAATTACCAGCGCAACTTGTACGAGAAGCTCCTGAAGGAAGCGGGCAAGGAAATCGGCGTTGAAATACGAATGCGGGACCCTGTGACCAGCGATCAGGAGATCAACGGTCTGTTGGCGGATCTGAAGAAATCGCCACCGGCCGGGTTGATTCTGACCGGCCACATGCTCCACACCTGGGGTGTCGGATGGCGTGGCCGGGGCTGGGACCCTGTTGGGAAGATTCTCGACGGCCGCGGCGACATCCCCACCCTTGTCTTCTTCAACCTGCCTAACATCCGATTCGGGCCGCCTGTTCGATACGGCAAGCCCTACACCTATACGTGCATGGCGCCGGACGTCGACTGGTTGAAGACAAGCCTGCACCTGGTCAGTACGCCCGCCCGGCTGAAGCAGGCGAGATTGGTGTATGCCTCGCCAAAACCGAAAGAGGTCTATGAAGAGAACCGCATCCACGACGTCAGCAACAATCACTTGCTGGGGCCGGGATTTGTCAATTTCCCTGACTACCGGGCGATCTACGACCATTACGAAACAAGCGATGAGATGCGGCAATTGGCCGACTTCTGCGAAAAAACCGCCAAGAAAGTTGTTGAGCCGGAGAAAGCGGCAATCCTCAACGCGGCGAAGCACTACGTTGTCCTGCGTGATCTGATCCGGAAAAACAATTGCCAAGGGGTGGTCGTGAGCGGATCGGCCTGCGTTGGCGCCAAGGGTGTTCCGGGGCCGGCCTGTGTGGCGATATCCCGCCTGAACGACGAAGGATTGGTGGGAACTTGCGAAGGCGACCCGGACTTTGGCGTGGCAAACCTGGTAACGCACATGATATGCGGACGACCGTCGGTCATGGGAAACTGCGGACACCTGACCGCCACGAACACGATGGTCATCTCCCACTGTTACTCGCCCACGAAACTCCGCGGGCCGAAGGACGAGTATCGCGCCGCCTACCAATTACGCGATTTTCACGGGCGGCCGGCTTGCGTGCCCCAGGTTTTCTGGCCGGAGGGCGAGAAAGTAACGTTCATTACGCCGCTGACCCGCGGAGGTAAGCACCGTGCGGGAAATTACTGTCTGTTGCTGGGGATTGCGGTGTAATTCCATTTGGGCAGTAGATCATCGTACTTGATCCGCAATTGCCGTTTCATTTCGTCGGTGGCGTTGCGGCCCGTTT
>Ga0180432_10002503_pt1 | contig 27440 bp, 36 predicted proteins | sample SS_ome_10_FD_132414 | JGI IMG/M metagenome (GOLD analysis project Ga0180432, IMG submission 132414) | Hypersaline lake sediment archaeal communities from the Salton Sea, California, USA - SS_1_MS_2 metaG | ecosystem: Environmental > Aquatic > Non-marine Saline and Alkaline > Hypersaline >... | reverse complement strand
TGAAAAATTAAATAATAAATCTTTTAAAACAAAGTCCTATGATTTTAATTCAACAATTAATTATTTAATTTTTCATATTGAAAATTATTCTTATAATAATTATATATGAAACATTCAACATTTTTAAATATACTTTATAGTATTTATAAGGATGATAAAAATAAATTTATGAATAATCCAACAGTTAATAAACTAGCTTTTCAGGAATACAAAATTGATGGCTCATTAAACCAAAAAAAACATTTTGAATTATTACAAAGTATTATTTATAAGTTATTAAATGAAGATTTAGAATTAGAATATTTATACTTTTTGCAATCATTATTATTTACTATTTTAGAAGAAAATAGTATAAGTTTAATTTATAATTTAAAAGATTCTAATTTACGCGATATTCTTTCAAAATATGATAGAAGCTTAGGACCAAATATATTTTATACTCCCAATAAAGGAATTAGCATATCTAATACACAAATACATAATTTAATAGATAAATTAATTAAACAAAAAAAATTAAATTATTCATTAAAAACTAAATCAATAAAAAGCTATCAACGAACTGGAAAAGGTACAAAAAAAATAAAAAAAATAAAAAAAATAAAAAAAAAATAGTTTACATAACCTTCTGAAAATAATAAGTAACTATCAATAATATGTTGTAATATATTTACATTTTTCGTCCCTTTTTAACACATTCTGATGACTGTCCATTGCACTCAGTGCATATTTCATAGCCACGGTTTTGATATTTATACAATCTTTTCTTAAAACGATTTACTCGCATTTTAATAGCTCTTTTTTGATTAACATCATAATAAGACCACCTTTTAGATCTTTTTCCGTTTTCTATTTGATCACTTTTTTCCATCTCCTTATAAAATGTATAATTTTCAATACACTTTATATGCTGATAATTGCTATATTTTAATAGTATTTGGTCTGGTTTAAAAATAACTAACGTTTTTCCATCAAACCATATCTGAAGAAATTCAAAATCAAAATAGGTCACAAATTTGTCATTATTAACAGGGTCATGTTTAGGTTCCCAGTAAACAAATTCGTTAACTGAAACATTCGTATCATTAATCTTATGTAGTTTCAAACCACCACGTGTAGCATGTAAAGTTGGGTATTGTTCATCTTGTGTTTTAATTATAGATGTTTTATCATTTAATGACCAATTTTCACTTAAAGTTTTATAATCATCTGTCCATACATCAATATCCCCTGGGACCCAATCCCCACCACTTACAGCATGCAATAACGCAGACCCAGCGACAAAACCATTACCTAATAAAGTTTCCCAGTGAAAATCAGTAAGTACTCCTTTCGATATTTTAGAAAGATTTTTACGAACATGTAAAAGAACACGATTTATATCAGCAAAATCGCGAAACTTTACTGATACAAGTCTATATATAAAGAGAACCTCGATAGTGCTCAAAAAGTATTGTAAATAACAAAAAATATCATTTGGCAATTTAGGAACATCACTAATTCTAACCTTTTCTAACATTTTCACTGCGTTATCAGAAACTTTAGACATTTTTATAGTTATTAGTTTATAAGTTTATTATCATTTATCAGTTTTTCGTTTAAGTAAAAACTTTACCTTAAAACTTTACTTTAAAAGTTTTATTATAATATCAACATACGGTTCTTCGAAAAATAACAACATTTTATCCCTTGTTTCCTTACTATACATAACTTGGTATCCACAATAACAATGTGAATATGCACCAGTATAAGCTCGCGAATAGTCCCTTAATTTTGTATCAAAACAAAATATACATAAACTTCCTTTGTATCGTTCTCGGTCTTTTTTGTATTCCTCTCTACCAGCACTGTTGTAGTATTCCATTTAAAATATATACCTCTTACTTTATATAAAAAATGATTCATATATAATCATAATTGTTATGGTTATCAATCATGAACTGCTATCGCTGTGGGGAAAAACATAAATATAAAAACAAACTATTGAGTCATTTAAAAAAATGTAAAAAAAGCGATATTAAAAAACCCAAAAATACAATTTTATGCTTTATATGCAGCAAAAAAATATCTAAAAAGTCAGGCGGTTCTAAAGTATATCTCCCAGACCTTATTGGTATCGAAATAACTTTTTACAAGTGTTTAATTTGTAGCGAATACACTTCTAAAAACTTACAAAAAGAACAATCTTTTTTTGATACATACAAAAAAGGAAAATACGCAGACATGTACACAAAATCAATGAAAGTTCCCATTGTATCAAGTTGGGAATCTATTCATTGATTATATCACATTTATAGTTCAAAAAAATAATTATAATTCTCGAGTATTTATCGCTATAATAAAGTTACATGGATAACACGTTGTCTAACTACCGAAAACAAATTAACAACGCCACCCAATCCAAAATCAACAAATCAAAAAACAAAACCAATGGTTCCGAAGACACTGATGATGTTAACTATTTTTATGAGTTCAGCGATGAGTTCAGCGATGAGTTCAGCAATGAGTTCAGCGATGATATTGATAATGGGTTCAGTGATGATGTTGATTATGATTATTATAACAAGGTTGATTATGATAATTATAAATATATTGATTACAAATGGTTGCAATCTGTAAAAAAACATGTACAACATCGACAGAGGCAACAACGTAGAAAACGCCATCGGTAAAATTATAATAGTAAAAAATTGAAATAAAAAACTAAGAAGTAACCCAAAAAGAGTAAAGATGACAACTTTAACCGTTCATGATATTACTGTAGTAGTTACAGCTATTTTTCCTCATGGAATAGCGGGAATCATCGCAGGATATGCAACTTGTTACACATGTAAGGTGTGCAAGAAGGATGTAACGTGTGCTGAAAACCTCAGTTCTCATGGAATCTGTTGGGATTGCGCTCGTTTGATTTGTGTGTCATGTAACGCGAAGAACCCAGGACATTGGGGTGTTGATAATTCCTGTTTGGAGTGTCGACATTATGTATGTTGTGACTGTACTTACAAGTTTCTTCAATATACAGCCCACACTGCATTTATTAATGATTGCGAAGAAGGAAATGATAGCGGAACATTAATTACATGGTACGAGCATGAATATTGTTGGACCCACTGCCCTCCTGAAGAATCCGACGAGGAGGTTTCATCGGGTGACGATGGGGATGAAATTTAATGTTCTGATTTAATAGTTAAAAAATATAAACCGACATATTGAAGAAACCAATGTCAAGCAAATTGGCATTATGTCTATGGAACGTATTTCGTTTCCGTCCGCGGGTTCTCCTCGGTTTTTGGCCGCATTGGCCGAGCTGAGAGAAACTTGCCCGCGGTTGGCGAATTATGTCGCATCGACAATCGATGTACTGGAGAAGGACGCTTCGGTTTCCGAATGCATTCTTCATTTCAGCGAAATCGATCTCGCCAATGAGGCCCTCAAGGCTTTTTTCGAGGCCATCGGCGCTACGATCACTTTGTCTCCTTTGGCAGTAAAGAAGGACAGCAGTAAGTGCGGCGCAACTGTGTACATCGGGGAGCAAAAAGCCGAAGTCTTGGAGATTACAGACTTTATCAAGAACGTTATCGCTGGGTACAACAAAGAGATCAGTGGTTTCATTAAGGGAGACCTCCCATGTGAGGAAACTGGTCTTTTCGACTTTGTTCGAGAGAACATTCCCAAACTGGACGCACAAGAGCCACACAAGCTTAAGTCTTGTGGTCTCACTAAGAAGGCCAAAGAACTGAGGGAGATGATCAAGGACGTCGATGGTCTCAAAAAGACCCTGGCAGACCTCGCCATTCGTTGTATTGTCGTCGAAGGAGTCGCATACGTTGGGATTCATTTCCCTGCAACACTGGCCCCAAAATCAACAAGCAAGAAGCACATGAAGAACTTTCTGAAAGCTCAGAAGATTTTCGTTCGGTACATCAAGTACCTCGAACAGCAAGGATTCCGTGTTGCTATCGGAGGGGACGGGAATGGTGTGTTGCCTCTCCTCGCAACTGAGTTGAAGTACACATCTTCCCACCCTGACTTCAACACGGGATTCGGTTCTCCGCTTCACCTTTCCAAGACATCTGTCGACGGACATGCTGTCAGCCCTGAGCTGAAAGTTGTCCAGAAGGGGTGTTTGAGAGACGAAGACAACGAGCTGGCAACCTTGATTGGAAAGCTTCTTTCGGAAGCAAACGGGAACCCAGATGTCGCACAGGGTTCAATCCTGTTCGCAGACTTTCTCGGGAAAAGGGATACTGATCACGTTGCGACGTTGGCTATTGTTGGAAAAATGGCGGTCTGTTTGGTCCCTTTTCTCAGCCAGTGGCGTATCAAAGCAACCTCTGAACACTTTAAACAGGAAACTGCCGATTCGAGTGACCACAAGAGTGAGTTCAAAGATGAGCTCAAGATCGGCAACCCAGAGGAAACTCAGTGGTTTGCCGGACAAAAGCTCACCTCCGACCAGCACGCTTTGCTGTCCGTCATCTATGACCTTAAACCTCTCTCACCATCGCCCGACATCATGGTCCCCAAGAAAACTTTGAGTGAGATGATTGACAGGATCAAGAACTTGCCTGGGAACCCTGACATGGTTATGGTGGGAGGCGGTCCATACGCCTTGCTTGTTGCGCTACACGCTCTTCAGGCTGGCATCAGTCACGATGAGATTATGGACTTTGTCAGTCTTATCAACGACGTGGACATCAAGGTTCTGCTCGATCCTGAGATTGAGAAAATGCTGCGCGACTTGTTCGACCTCAATGAGAAGTTCAAGAAGAAGTTCGGACATCACCTCATTTCCTTCTTCAGTGGCTGGTTCCTGCGGCAAATCAACGGACACTTTTTCCTTCACTGGAAGGGTGGCTCTGACGACTTTGAAGGCATTGACATCGTCTTTGCCTCCAACCGCTTAGACCCCTTCAAAAAGGAGGCGGTTTATTCCAGCATCACGATGAAGGTTCAAGAGGCAACCGTGCCCTTCCTGCTCCTCCTCAACACAGTGAAGGATAAAACTTTCACTGTCGAGGACAAAAAAGACTTTTTGGCAGCTCTTCCTGATCAGGAGTTTTACATTCCAAAGAACAAAAACGGCTACATGCTGTATTCCAGGGAACTCATGATTGAGCGCCTGCGGGAAATGTTCGGTGGTCTGTTCTCCGAGTGGAACCAGTGGTTTGAGACCCTGGATGACGGAAAGCTTGGCATGCTATGTGCAATGTTTGGAGACGCTTCGCGTATCTACAGATTCCACAAAATGTCGAAAAAGCTGAACATGATGAAAAACCTTCTCGGGGAACACGCTTATCAGCTTCTGTACCTTTTCCCTGATTTGGAGGAGGTTCAGGGCCTTTTGGTGGAACTCATTACTCGCATCATGTCTGGTTACATGGCGGCTTCGCCGTTCAAGTACAAAAGCCCCTCTCTCGAGGAAACTGCCACTGTTTTGCACAACAAGCTGTGTTATCACGTAGAAAACTCTTTCAAAGGGCTGAAACAAGCTCTGGATATGAAGACGGACTGCAAGTGCAGCGATGAGTGCGTCATGTGGCATCTGGAAACCCAAAAAGCACGATGCTCGTGCACAATCGATGGCTGCCCTCGGTGTGTTCGCACTCCGTTGAAGCTCAAAAAAGCTGTTAGCGCAATTGTTGAGTTGTTTGAGCAATCTGTTCCTGGTGTGTACCCCCTGTGCCTTCTCAGTTCTACATCTGGTAGGTGGAAAAGGGACAAGAAGTGCAACCAGGAGAAAGCAAAAACTCTCAGCAAACTCCTCTACAGGATTGCCGCTGGTCTCAACAAGAGCTCATCCAAAGATTTCTACGTCGTTGGATTTGACGAAGACTGCTTTGTCAGAAACACTATCGTCAGGACTCTTTCTGAGGCCAAATCGTGGGGCAGAGTTACTAACAAGGACGATGCTCTTTGCGATCTCGTGAAAGCGTGCTACACCGGAGACGTCTACGCTAGCGTCTATCCAAAGGACCTTTCTCCGAAACTGATGGAGTGCGCTAGTTCTCTCGAACAGCTGGCTCGTCGCTTTGGGCTTGTCAAGGAAGCGGATCTTCTCCGCGGTTACCTAGATGGTTAGGTATCAAACGAAGAAACCAGTCTGGAAATTTAATGAAGACACGTCCCGTTTAGTAATCGGGGGAGCGTAAATCTTCAAACGCGGTGTATATCGTAATGACCAGACAACATAGGAAACACGTCCTGCATTGTAAGTAGGGGAGCGTCACTGTCCTGATAGTAAAAATTGAAACCAAGTATTTTAAGAACAAATTATACTATTCCCTGTTTACCATGAACAGCCAACTGTGTCAATACACATTCGATGTCTGCCCACACAAAAATACTGGGCCCGATCACTGTATCGAGTACATTCATTTGAATCCGGTGTGTCCGTACGCGAACGACGAGAAATGCCCCTTCGAGGATGAACCTGAGCACCTGACTACGCATAGTCACGTGTGCCCATATTCGGACGACGAGAAATGCCCCTTTCTTGAGGACACCGAACACATGATGAACTATATCCATGTCTGTCCCAAGCTCGGAGAACATTTCTGTCCAAACTCATCCCTCCCAGGGGGCTGTTGTCTCAAGGACGACGCGGACCACATGGACAAGTACTTTCACAAGTGCTCTCGCATTACTGGTTGGGCGTGTTCTGACGACCACCATCATGGCATCAAGCATGCATCAAAGTGTCAAGCGTGTCACATGTTCACGTTCGATGCTGCTGCCCACATGTGTTCTGGGAAGCAAGACCCACGGGCCAACCTTCCAGACTGCAACTACGGACAGCGGTGCAGAATGCTAAGACAGGAGCACCAACACCATGGTGTCCATTGTTCAAGGTTTAACCACCCCAAGGAACCCTGCAAGTACAGAAATGAGTGCAGGATGTTGTTCCCTGGACACGTGAATCATCACGTTCACTGTGGAAGGTTTAGTCACTAAGGTGCGACTTACCACGTGAGGGTTTTTTCAAGCTTATATAGGCGCTTTCATATGTGCCACAAAAAAATAAAAAAAAAAGCAAAAAAAAACATAGTTTACTGAAAACCAAATAAATATATAGTATGATGAAAACCAAATAGCATATTACTTAAACAATTTTCCATGTTTAGTATAATAGATAGTGTAATAATGGCTGAAATAAAACAAGAATTAAAAGAGTGTCAATTATGTCATCAAATGCTTCCTAAAGATCAATTTTATAAAAGAAAAGACAGAAACGGGGAATATAATTGGACAGTAAGCTATTGTGGCCCATGTGATTTAGAAAAAGTAAAACAATCAAAAGCTAAAAAACCAGAGTATTATAAGGAATATATAAATAATTATAATAATGATTATTATCACAATAATAAGGATAAGGTAAGAATAGTTCAAAAAAGATATTATTATAATAAACTTTCACCTGAAAAACAGGAAAAATATAAACAAAAACTACAAGAAAAATACCCCGATTGGGTTGATAAAATATGTAAGTAAATTCACAAGTTGTTTTATAATATGCGTTTTATTCAATAGAAAAATAATATTGCGTATATTATAAAATGTCAAAATACCAATGTCCCAAATGCGAAAAATGTCTGTCTAGTAATCAAAGATTACAGCAACTGAATTAAATAGAACAACCATAGCATCTAACTATATGAACAGGGGAATTGAAATTGGAGCAACTGCATCAAATTGTTCCTTTAGTGAAAATTGGTGCCTAAATACAGGTCTTACCTTTCATAATCCTGTAATTAATTGTTCTATTAATGACCAAATTCATGAATCTGCAGATATCGTGGGTTGTACGGCTGCCACGTTCGAACAATGTACTTTTAATTCTAACAGGGCAGAATGTCTTAGAATTGATAACACAATAACAGATTGTACTATAGCAGATTGTGTCCTGAATGATAAAATGGAACTAAAATCACTTGTATCAGGTACCACGATTAATGGCAATAGAGTAATTAATTCAATAGAAATTGGTGCAACTGCTACAGATTGTACTGTAAGTGGTAATAAAGCAGGAACAACTTTGGAAACATCTTTTTCAGATAATACAAATACAGTTACAGGAAACAAAGCTACAAGTTATCCTGGTTGGGAAACATTTGCATCTTCCGGATATCCAAATGATTTACTGGATACTGGAGTGGTACCAATTATTGCGGGGGTTGGATTAAATAGAACTTAAATATTTAAAGGAAATACCTTATTACTAATAGTGTAATATATGATATGTTATTATGAACGTATCGATTACTATTACTAATACTAATACTAATACTGATACTAATACTAACAGACCACCACAACCACCACAACCGCCTCAGTTGCCAAACGTACAAAGAGTTCAACCAAGAGTTCAACCAAGAGTTCAACCAAGAGTTCAACCAAGAGTTCAACCAAGAGTTCAATCAAGAGTTCAACCAAAACCTGAAAAGTATAAACAACCTGGTTCAGCCTTAAAAGCGGTTTTAGTCAGCTCAAATGAAGATATTGTTATATGCGCTAACTTTTGCAAAAAATGCTTTGAAGATAAGCTTGGAATAGAAGTTCTAAAAGTTTATGATACTACTAAAGCTGGAGCGCATGAGTTTATCTCCCTTGGATGCAGAGCTGTTAATATCAAAAGCTGCTCACATCAATAAAAATTGAAAATATAATTTAAGAACTCATTGATAAGTAACAAATCCGACGAAATGGAAAACTTCAGAAAACTAGTACAGAAGATTCACGTAACGTACCCTCATTTTTGCAACCAACCAGAGCATCTTCATGATGACCCATGTATTAATATCAGTGAGGCAAAAAATGGAGAGCGCTATGGGACGGTTGTAACATGTGATTTTCATTATGGATTTACTCTTTGGAACGGGAAATTGTGCGAAAAGCTGAATTTCGACAAGAATATTCAGTGGCGAACCTGCTACCAAGCAATTGGTTGCGGGGAACCATACGCTAGAGCTTTAAGTCAGGAAGATGTCATTCAAAAGCTAAAAACATTAGGCGAAAAAGCCGAACATTTGGCTAATTTGGAAGACATCCCTGGGATAAACGATTCCCCTGAAAAGAAGTAACATTTACTAATAGTTTAAATATTTAAAAGAATCCATTATATGATAAAATGACTAAAACACTATTTAAGCCTGAAATATATGATATTTTGGTAAAAGCCCATGTTTTACCAAAAGAACTATGTTCAATTATTTTTATAAAGTTATATGGACCATATAATCACCCACAACTTGACTTTGTATACTGCTTTAACTGTGATTACTGCTTTAAAAAAATAAACCCCGAGGTATTCCAAACATGTATTGATTGTGGAAACAAAAGATGCTTTTCAGTTTCTTGTGGACACCCACGTCTTTTGAAAAAGGATTTTTATGTATTTTATTAATTTTATCTATAAAATTGATTTAAAACCCCTAAGAAATTGTTATATTGAGTTTAAATGGACTCCAAACGGATGTCAAGAAATAATGTAACGGTTACTGAAGAACAGGAAGGTGATGTCTCCGCAGATTTGACATCGTCTAAACTACCAGAACTTTCCGACGCCGACCTGGGATATTTGCGCACAATGGGTGGGGATTGGAACGAGGTTAAGAAAGAAAGCCTTCCACGAACCATCAAAACTGCCAGAACTCTTGCTCGAACGTCGGAAACGTCGTTCCAGGAAATGGTAAAGGCAATGGGAAGCGGATGTCTTATCGTTGCGATGAGATTTTGTGATAACGGGAAGCAATCTGCTATTTTGTCGGCTGAGATCTACGAAGAACTCAAGGAGCGGCCTGACGTTTCAAAGTTGCTCCGTGGTGCAGCAAAATACGCAGACACGACTTATGAACGTTTCAAGGGGATTGAAACTCTCAAAGACAAGAGTATAATTCCTTACTGGTGCAAGGAGTGGCATCGGATCTTCAAGAAGGCGTCTACAGAAACCGTGAAATAAACGTATTTCGAACATTTAATAGTAAAAAAATTGATTGATAAATCAAAAACCATCACATAAAATTATATATAACACATCAAGATGTCTAAAGGACATATATCAAGTTATAACACAATTGTTAGCAACAACAAAAATGCTCTATTAGAAGAAAAATTCGCATGTTGTATACATTGTATAGTAGTGTTTCCGACGCACATTATTACTGACTGGACAGACAATGGCGAAACAGCTATTTGTCCTCTATGTTTTGTCGATGCGATTGCTCCATTTTCTGCTATCCCAAACAGTGAAACTGTACGGAAATGGCACAAAGAAGCATTTGGGAAATAATCATATAAATAGTAACCATAAAAAATGATTATTTATTTTGAACACTATTAACTAGATAAATCGTCAAAATGGTCAGTAAAACCAAAAAGAGAAAATACATTACGCTTGTTGAAAACACAAGTGGTGATTATGGACGAAGATACAACAGTGGTTCAACTTGGTTTGTTCGTCTATCCGATGACCCGAACAAAATTGTTTCGCTTTCGAGAAAAAAGGCGAAAAAACTACTTGTTGATGAAACACAGTACAGACTTGAAAGGTTTAGTGCTGTGTTTCGACACAAAGTTGGTCAACGACTTGTTATGATTAAGTACAAAGGCTTCAAAAAACCTGAAGTTTCAAACGCCTCGTCTATTCAAGAATACATTGATGAACGAAGAAGGCGAAGCAAAAAACTTCTTGGCAAATAAGCCTAATTATTGATAGTTAAACTATATTATCTAAACTATGTTATCTAAACTATGTTTTTTTTTATTTTTTTTATTTTTTTTTCACATACACTACACATACATACACACGCACACATAAACACACATAAACACAAACTAAACAAACAAAAACAGCGCCTCATTCACTTACATGGTGTTCCACACTTGCCAGAACTGAGACTCGTCGTAAACCTCGTCATCATCCGACTCGCACAGGTTGGAAGTAATCTTTTCGATTTCTTTTTTCTCAGACATGTGGTACCAGCGAAGCTTGCTCCCCCACCTGTCATGAGCAATTTCCATGGTGCGCCTGTTCCGGGCATTGTAGAGAAGCTCAATCATCCGCGACATCACCGTGATAAACATCTTGCCACGGTGAATGTCACCAGAGAACATAGCGCGCATCATGCTACCATGCAAGCTGTCGACCTGTTCGGCACTGAGGTCCATCGACTTCAGCATCACCTTGACAATCTCGGCCTCACAGTCATAGCCAGGGGTTTCGAACCGTTCCGCATAGGAGCGGTACTTCAGGACAAACTGCCTGTGAAGTTCATTCCCGTTGCCAGTCGTAGGGCAAGTCATCATGATGTGCCGAAGCGCGTCGCCATCGCCCACAATGTCCACCATCTGCCGGAGTTGTCCTTTCGAGGGCCACTTCACCTCGGCGAGCTCGTCAATCGTGCTCACCTTGGTAAGTACTGGCGGTATCGGTGGATCCTCAACCTTTTGCTGAGGTTCCTTGTCCTTCTGTTCGCGCCCAAACTTGGTAGTCACCGGAACCTTTGGTGTTCCATCGACCTTCGTTCGTGGTACTCCAGGTAGTCCCTTGGCCTCCCGTTCGCGTTTAGACTTGTCCAAACAGTAAAGAAGATAGCAGGCTTCTTGGTAAACCTTGCCTCTCATGTAGTCATTCCACTTCTCTTCTGTCGACCGAGTGTCTTTCGAAAAATTAGGTTTCTTGGAGTCCTTGGAGGACTCAAACGCGTTGGCAATATCTGCCGCCTTTTCTCGAACGAGCACCCGACCAATGAAGTCGAGAAGCTTTTGAAAGTCGGCCGAATGGCATCGCGATGTCGCCTTTTGGACGAACTTGCGAAACTCAAACTCGCGGTCGCCAGAAGAAAGGCACGTGTCGATGTAATTGAGAAACCGTGTGTTGAAGACATAGAAATCCAAATTGGACCTCCCACCTTCCTTAACGGCCAAAATCACAACATCACCATATATCTCCGCTGCCTGATCCACAAAGTCCGCCTCCGCGAGATCACCGTCCTTGCTGTCCTCGTCATCCGATTCATCCTCGCCATCCGATTCATCCTCGCCATCCGATTCTCCTGGACCACGATCAACACTGTCGTCTGCGAACTTGAGAGAAATTGAGCGGACGCTCACCTCCCGCACGGTGCTGGATTTCTCCTCCACCAAAGCTGGGGCGGCATTGCCCTTTTCCTCCTTAGTTCTCTTAGAACTGCAGGCTCCCATTGTGCCGCCCCAAAAAAAGGTGTTTCTCAACTAGATTGGTTTACATTTTTCTTTATCAAACCGTTTTAACTAATATATTTTTAAGAAAAAAAATGTAAACCCATGTTTTGAAGAAACCTAAAGTAACTGATTGGAAGTATGTCTTCTTTCAGTCTTGCCAATTTGGCCGGGGCAGTGTTAAAGGACGTGATGTCCCTTGGAAAAGGGAGCCGGGAGCAAAACGACGCGCTTCGTGCGCTCGTGACAGAGGTGTTGGACCCGTTTATCGGAACCGACGCGGTTGACTCTTTATGTCGACCAGGTGGCCGGACATTGTGGGCACAATCTCCTTACAGCCCTTGGGCTAAGAGGAACAAGATGGATCCCACGATGCTTTGCGACATTCTCGTTTCACGAATGCGGCTTTTGGACGCTAGAATCACCGGCGAGACAAAGTCTGTCGAGATTCTGGGCACCAACTGGCCTACCAAAGCTTCGGTGGCCTCAAAAGCCTCCAAGTATGGAAAACATGTCAATACAGCTCTCAGGCTTCTCAAGAACCTCGTCAAACAATGCGACGACAAGAAGATGATGACATCTCTGGCCAACATCCACGACGGCAAGGAGGCAGTGCCGACAAAACCAGAGAAGGGGGGAATGCCGAAGATGTCAAAGCCTCCAACCGATGAGGAGAAAAAGGCTATGGAGGTATACAGGGCAAAAATGAAAAACTACTCCAAGGCCCCCTACTTTGATATGCAGAGGTTCTTGAAGAAGTATCAGCCAACCGTCACAGCTCTCGCGATCGAGCGGGCCCACATCAACACTGCTCGGGTAAACACCGAGCTTTGGGACTTCATCGTGGCGTGCATCATCTTCAAGACATCACAGAGCGGCTTGCCCGCGGAGTTGTTTTTGCAGATGCTGGACACCCCGACCATGTACCAGGACTACTCCGACATACTGGAGCAGCTCAACAACGAGAACAAGAAGGTGCCCGTGAAGCCCACCGGCGCCACCAAAGCGCTACCTGCTCCAGTTGTGGCCGGCGGCACACCCGTGCTTTTGACCCTCAACACGAGCAGTTCAGACAGTTCGAACTCTTGCTCGGTTTCGAGCTCTTGTACAGTTTCGACGGGGAACCCCAAAATGTTCAGCGACACGGATGCGGATACAGTTTCGGATATGGAGCCGCTGGACAAGAAGGAGCCCGTGGAGGAAACACCTACGGAAACGGACCCGGTGCTCGTTGAACAATACTTGAAGGCCCTTGAGGCGGAGACCAAGAAGGGACTGAAGACAAAACGGATTGGAGATGGAAACGAGGAGAAAATCTTCGAAGGCCTCCCCGAGTTTTGCCACCAGAAGACTGGTCTCCCCGCAAAGGGCTTCTCGTACGAAGTCAATGTGTGCTATAAGTACACAACCAAAACAGGCATTCCCCTCAACGGCGAGATTGACATCATTGTTCTTTACAACGGTGTTGTCATCTTCGTCATCGAGGCCAAAGCGGGGCTCGCAAACGGCATCTTCAAGGCTTTGTCGCAGCATAAAAAACTGCGCGAGGCTCTGAACTTAAACGTCGAATTTAACATCGGCGGAAAACCGTACACAATGCCCCCCGTCTCGTGGGACTGCCGGTACTTCACAATGAGCGCTGGTTACAAGGGTGGTGACACTCTCAAACCAAAGGCAAAATTCGACGCCGACCCAATGATTCAATGCGCAATCTTGGACGGCCTCGGGCTCCACGTGCTGGGGAAAGCTCTGGTGGAACACAAGACAAACCCCATCCTGGCGAAATTCGTCGAGATTCAACAAGAGAGCATGGACTGGCTCCGCGAGATGTCGAGCACCCGCACTTTTACCGTGGTGAAACTGGCCGGCTTGTCGTACATCGACGATGACTGTCATGACCCACATGAGCTGCTACTCGCTCTTCTCGCGGAGCATCTGGATGTAGGCATTTCGCCCCTTGTACTCGGTTACGCGCTGACGTGGGACATGGAATCCGCGTGTGAGTAACTCTTTTTTGAGCACCTCAGTGTGTTTATGTGGTGGAGGATTTGGAGGGAGTGATTCAAAAAAAAAAAGAAAAGCAAACAAAAAATATAAAATCAAAAAAAAAAATAAAAAAAAAGATAGTTTAAAAAATTGATATACACCTGTCAAGATTTATATAGTATAGTACCATCAAAATGAAGCTTTTTACTTTTGTAACAATCTCTATTTTACACATTACTTTTGTTCTTTGTGATCCGAAGGAATATTTGACACATTCCGTTGGTGGATTGCCAACATTGAATGACAAAGTCTATTGCTGGAAGAAGGGAACATATGTTACTATTTCTGGTAATACATGTGGTTCATATGTAAGTGGTGTCGGGAAGATGTCCGTTGGGTTAACCAATCGGTTGAACGAACAAAAGTTTGTAACAGCACTCGAACCCGAAACGTACTTTGATACTTGTAACAAGACGATTGTCGAGTTCAAATATATCAATGTTGCAAAAGGTTGTGCTGTGGCGATTGAGCTTTTAAAACTGAACTCTAATGACTCAAGAGAACTATTTGACGAGATTTCAGCCTTGTACACTAGTCACATCGGAAAACTTGTTTCAAGTTTTTCAGAAGGAGACAATGACCTAGCGTATCAATACGCATACAGTGGTCGTCCTTCCGTAAGTGACAGGGTATATTGCTGGGAGTCTGGTACATACATCTCTATCACAGGAGGTGTATGTGGAACAGTTCGCAAGGGAAAGGGAAAGTCATCTTACAGTGTGTCTGTTGTCTATAACCCAAACACCTTTTTGAATGCTCTTAACCTTCCCAAGTACTACAACAACTGCACCAAGCCGATTCAACGTTCCAGATTTGTAAAGATTTATGGAAGCTGTGCAATTGGTCTTGATGTCGAGGGTTTGGACAATGAAACAGCAAACGCTCTTCTCAAGAAAGCATGGAAGCTTGCTGGGGTAACACCTGGCCAAAAGTCTGGAGTAACACGCCACATGGTTGAACATGCTCTACTTTCAATTACCATTATGCTTAGCATCTACATGTTATGGTAATCGAACATTTGATAGTACAAAAAACCGATGATTTCATTTGAAGCATCCTGTAATAGGATGGTAACTATGGAAGAGAAGAACCAAAAGAACAAGGGCTACTATTTTGCGAAGGTCCCTGGAATACAGGAACTTTACGCTCGATTTAGGTCAAAAGACTTTGATTCAAAGGTTAAAGGAAAAGGCTTGTTTCAACAACGGGTATCCGAAGAAGGTTGGGAAGGGATACTTGGGTCCAAAGGACAACGTGCATCTTGGCTCATTGATGATGACTGGGCGGGTCCATATGAAAGAGAGCTAAAGGATTTTATGATCTTGATTGGTCCCATCTGGAAAGACTTTGTCAAAAAGACACAAATTGACAGACATTATAACCCAGATGAATACATTGTATCGATGGGTGTTCACAGATATAACCCTGATATAAAAGGAGAAGGTTTACAGGCGCACTGTGACGATGGTATTTTGTCTATCCTTTACAGTAATGAGCCTTTAGAAGGTTTCATTGATGGTAAATGGGTGACAATATCAATTCCAGAAGACTCGGTTATGGTTATGACCGGGCAAGAAACCTTTCTTGCAACAAAGAAACCAGCACTTTTCCATCGAGTTCCACACTGTGAAAGAAAGAAGTTTTCGATCACAGCCTTTATTGGTGCTCCTAGTAAAAACAAGATAGTGGTTCATGAAGATATTGTAATTACACCGGGTGTTGTTACTATAGATAACTTCAGAGAAACACTATTTGCTGGGAAGTTTAGGTGGGATTTCAAGAAGTAGATGAAACACCATAAGTTGATTTATGTTAATTACGAGTAATAGTTAAAGTATTCAAAACAGACAATATCTTAATAAATATATTTTAAAAAGTTCAAAAATTGTTCAATAAATGATTTTACATGTGTTTATGTTTTTTTATTATTTCACATGTGTTTATGTTTTTCATTATTTATAATATATAAAATATTTATTACATGCCTTTAATATATAGATTTTTAGTATGTTGCTTTTGCATTACAGGTGTCGATGATGTTGACAGTCATAACGAATTTAATGAAAAATCGAAAGATAAGAGTCAATAAATACGTTATATACAACAAAAATGGGCCCATGTATCTACTGCGACAATTACGAAACCTACGTACAAGTTAATTTACAGATTGCTAGAAATCTTCAAAGATCAACCACAAAGAAACACGGTACGTTATATGATTTATTTATAACCCCCTTTGTTTCTATATGTGATTTATATAATTCTTGGAAAAAAGAACAATTACGAAAACAATCAGAGCATTTACAAGAACAAAAAGAACATGTACGACGACAAGCGTTAAATAAGTATTATGAACTTCAACGTACCGCTGTGTCTTATTTACCTATCGAATGTCAATATGAGATTTTTGCGTATTTGTAAAAAACAAAAATCGACATAAAACGTTGAAGTAACTTATAGTAAAGAACTGAAATGTAAAGATGGGCGTATGTACATCTGCGCGAAATACCATAGAATTCGAGGACGTTGAGTTAAAGACTGCAAGACCAGTGAGAATTCTGATTGAGTACAAGGTCACCACGGTGAACTTCTCTAATACCCATCAGCCCCTGTTACTCAGGGACATGATGGGATTAAAGAAGTTCGCTGAAAAGGTTGACCCGTACATGCATTACAAGGGAAAGAGCCCGCGAAAGAAGGAGATACTCCGACGACGTCGTCGTAGAAAGAGCGAGGACGAACGTCTCCTTCTTGGAAAGATGTGGGAACTTTATTTGCTTTCACAACGATTCACTGACTGGGGACAATTGTCTACTGTTCACGACAAAGAGAAGGTTGTTGAGACGATTGACCTTTTCCTAAAGACACGAGAGGAGATTATTGTTCTTCTTAACGAAGTCTCTACCCGCAGTGGTAACTAAATTTACATATTAAATAGTATTAAATAACATTAAATAACATTAAATAACATTTAAAGAGTTTAAAGTACATTAATAACATAATGTCTTACAAAAACACTATTACAATTACATATGGTGACCAAGCAGAAAATCATGTTGGTATGCAAAAGATTGGTTCATTGGCGCCAACTGGTTTTTCTTTAGGTGAATTACAACAAACAAAAGAAAAGTTTGAAGCACTTGGATGTAATTGTGAATTAGTTATTTTAAATGATGCTTTAGAAGCCAAAATAGAACCAGCTGCAATCTTAATTATTCGCAATGGTGTAAATAAATTATTAGGAACTGAAACTGGCGCAAATGACACGTACAAAGAACAAGTAGAGTTAAAATGGGACAAAAGGGCGTTTATGTATGGTAGAGTTGTAAATAAACATGCAAGGCATAATTTATGTTATGGTGATATTAATCAAGAACCAGATTATGCAAATAAAAAGGGAAGAATTGTAAAATGGGACAGTATACCACTGACAAATAAGTTAAGAAACTTTTTTGGAACTTATTTTGGAGAAAAAGCCAATAATTTAACAGCAGAAGGAAATCATTACTATAATGGCAAAAAATGTGGTATAGGTTTTCACGGTGATTCAGAAAGAAAAATTGTAATTGCTGTAAGATTAGGAGCACCATTGCCTTTACATTATAATTGGTTTAAAAATAACAAAAACGTTGGAAAAGCAGTAAAATTCGTAATAAACCATGGAGACATTTATGCAATGAGTGAAAAAGCTACGGGTAATGATTGGAAGAAGAAAAGTATATATACTTTGCGTCACGCAGCAGGATGTGAAAAATATACAACGATTAAGGTTAAAAAGGTTAAAAAAGATTAAAATGTTTAAGATAATTCTAACAAAAAACTAAAGAAATAATATAAAGATGGAAGATTTTCTTTGCTTATTAGTTATTTTAGGATTAATTGTGTTAACATACACAAATATTATAGAAAATTACAGCCAAGGTACAGCATTACAACTAATGCAATCAAGTCCGTATTATACCCCATATGATTTTCAACTACATGAAAAAAGACTTTTAAATTTAAGACCTTTTTATCCATATCCAATGTACAGAATGAACCCGGTTGTGTTTAACAGGCCAGAAGTTTACCTGTAAACATTAATAATGTAAGTTCAAACAAGTTTATAAAATATAATAATATAACTATATTTTATAAAAAGATGAGTACTTTCATAGTTTCTTCAATTGTTTCATTATTTGAAACATACAAGGCACAATTTATATATACAGAACCCAGCGCAACTGGAGCATCTGGTCCTCTTGGTCCAAAGGGGGGCCAACCGGTGCTACCGGAACTGGTATATCTTTTACAATTGTTGATTCAAATGGAGACCTAATTATTGTATTCACTGATGGTTCTACTGGAAATGCTGGTCATGTTCTTGGTCCAACTGGGCCAACAGGTCTTGGTATTTCTTTTACAATGATTGACACAAACGGAGACCTCATAATCGTATTTACAGATGGCTCAACTGGAAACGCCGGGCACGTTGTTGGTCCCACTGGTGATACAGGAAAAACCGGAGCCACTGGGCAAACTGGTGTTACCGGTCAAACTGGAGCCACTGGGCAAACCGGTCAAACTGGGGCTACTGGGCAAACTGGTCAAACAGGCGCTACTGGGCAAACTGGTGCTACTGGCAATGACGGTTCAGATGGTCAACAAGGTGTTACTGGTCCTACCGGTGCAACTGGACTAAGTATTGTCGGACCTACGGGTGAAAGAGGACCAACTGGTTTACAGGGTGCTACCGGACCACAAGGTAATACAGGGCCACGCGGTGAAACAGGCCCAATGGGTTTTATGGGAGAAACTGGTATTACAGAACCAACTGGTAACACAGGTCCTGTTGGCGACACTGGTCCGGAAGGTTTTACTGGTACAGCTGGTATTGGACAAAATAGAACTTAAGTATTAAAATAATAAAATTATCAATAAAATTATCAAAAAAATGGCTTAAATAAAATATTCAAAAAGAAACATTTTTGGATATTATATTATATAACGTCATCATGTCTGACTTCATAACATTATCTAATCTTAGAGCAATCGGAGAATTTGTATTCCCTCTTTTGCCAGTACAAGGTCCTACTGGACCCACCGGAGCTGGACCCACTGGTCCTACTGGTTCTATCGGTTCATTGGGACCAACCGGCCCTACCGGATTTGGACCAACAGGATCTACAGGACAAACTGGATCAACAGGACAAACAGGAAATACAGGAGCAACGGGACAAACAGGAGCTACTGGATTTGGACCAACTGGTGCCACTGGTAAAACCGGTGCTACTGGAACAATTGGACCCATTGGTTTAACAGGGCAAACGGGAGCCACCGGTCAAACTGGAGCTACTGGGCAAACTGGGGCGACCGGTCAAACTGGTGCCACTGGTGCCACTGGGCAAACTGGTGCCACTGGGCAAACTGGCGCTACTGGATTTGGACCAACTGGCGCAACTGGATTTGGACCAACTGGCCCTACTGGCGCTACAGCAGCAACTGGGCAAACTGGTGCCACTGGTCAAACTGGTCAAACTGGTGCCACTGGTCAAACTGGTGCCACTGGGCAAACTGGTGCCACTGGTCAAACTGGTCAAACTGGTGCTACCGGTCAAACTGGTGCCACTGGTCAAACTGGTGCTACTGGTCAAACAGGTGCTACTGGTTTTACTGGAGCAACTGGGCAAACTGGTTCTACTGGTTCTACTGGTGCCACTGGTCCATCTGCTACTGCAAATTGGTTATTAGAAACTGCCACTGGTCCTACCAGCGGGTTAATATCAGGACCATTTGAAGTAAGTAATGGTGAAACGGTTAGATTATGGAGTGATACGTTTGATATTGTTGCCCAAGAAGGTTCAGTGTTAGTTGATTTTAGTAAAGCTAAAAATACATTAGATGGTAATTGTTATTCTGATTATCTTTACTGGGATACAAATACTAACACTTGGACTCCTGGTGGAAACCAAGTTCATATTGGTTGCACTGCTGGTTTTAGCAACCAAGGATTAAATGCTGTTGCGGTTGGACGTCAGGCTGGTCAAACAGGCCAAGATAATAATGCTGTTGCGGTCGGACTTCAAGCAGGTCAATTTGATCAAGGTATCGGTACTGTTGCTGCTGGTAGTGTTGCTGGGCAAATAAATCAAGGAAATAATTCTGTTGCTATTGGAACAAGTTCTGGTAACACAGACCAAGGTTTAGAATCCGTTGCTGTTGGTAATATAGCTGGTTTTTCAAATCAAGGTGATAGAGCTGTTGCAGTTGGAAGAAGTGCTGGACAAAATTCACAAAGTGATAGTGCTGTTGCTGTTGGTCGCCAAGCTGGTTTTACAGGACAAAGCGACAGTGCTGTTGCGATCGGATTTAGTGCCGGAGAAAGAAATCAAGGTGATAATGCTGTTGCCGTTGGTTTCCAAGCTGGTTTGACAGAACAGAATGATAATGCTGTTGCCATTGGATCCAATGCAGGAAACAATAATCAAGGCGTTCGAGCTGTTGCTATTGGTTTATCTGCCGGTCAAACAGGACAAAGTCCTGCAAGTGTTGCTATCGGTCAAAATTCAGGGAACAGTGGTCAGGGTAGTTCGTCGGTTGCTATCTGTACAAATGCTGGACAAACCAATCAAGGTGATAGGGCTGTTGCAATTGGCAATCGAGCTGGTGAAATAGATCAAAGCGATGATGGGGTTGCCATTGGTTTTAATGCTGGATTTAGTAATCAAGGACCACAAGCTGTAGCAATTGGTCGTGATGCTGGTCAAACAGGACAAGAATCCGGTTCAGTTGCTGTTGGATTTAATGCTGGCGAAGAAAATCAAAAAAGTTTTGCAATTTCTATAGGTAATTCTGCGGGTAGATTTGACCAAGATACATCTTCTATTGCAATTGGTACTTCTGCTGGAAATAGAAACCAAAACACTAATGCTATTGCCATTGGTTTTGCTGCTGGAAATAGAGAACAGGGTGATGATGCTGTGGCTATTGGTAGTAATTCTGGATTCACTGGGCAGCAACAAAATGCGGTAGCTATTGGTAATTTAACAGGAAATACAAGTCAAGGCATTGGTGCTGTCGCAATTGGACACGAGGCAGGTAATCAATCACAGGGAACAGGAGCTGTTGCAATCGGATTTAGTTCTGGTAATGCATCACAGGGAGAAAATGCGGTTGCTATCGGTAATCAGGCTGGTGCCTCCAGTCAAGATGACAATACTATTATCTTAAATGCTAATGGTGTACCATTAAATAGTCAAACTGGTTCTTCATTTTATGTTAAACCAATTCGTGAAGGAACTGGTCCACATTTTTTATTATATGATGACGATAGTGGTGAAATTACTTATAATACTTCAACTTCAACTTCTAATGAGTATGGTGAAATGTTTCTTTCTCAAACAGGTTCTGTTATAATAAGTACTTTAAATACTGAAACTTTTGTTTCTGGAATGACGGGAATGTTATTTAACAATATTACGTTTCAAGAAGGAACAACTGGAAGTACTTTAATTATTAAGAAAAGTGGTGTCTATAGGTCTTCAATGACTATTGACGGTTCTTCATCTCAAAATAATGTTAATATAAATCAGGCAATATATGCGAATGGAGTAGAAATATCAAAAACAAATACAAGTAGACATTATCAACAAGCTGGAGATGATGGTTCTGTTTCATTTTCAGGATTAATTGAATTAAATGTTAATGATGAAATAACACTTGGATTTAAACAAATATTTGGTAATTTACCAACAACATTTTCATTTCATAATATTAATCTTACATTAAATAAAATTTAATTATAATTTTATAAAATACTAAAACTAATTTATAATAAAATATTCAAAAAAAAAAGAAACATTTTTGAATATTATATTATAAAACAATGTCTAATGATGTGTGTAATATCGTTAACTGTCATACCCAGCAGATTAATAATCTTGGGACACGTGTTAATGTAATAGAAAATGTGGAAATTCCACTTCTTGAAAATAAAATAGATAATCTTGAAAATTATTCTTGGTTTCTTGAAACTGGAAATAATCCAACAGGACCAGCTACATCTGGACCTTTTGAAGTAGATAACAAAGAAACTGTGAGATTATGAAGTTCTAATATTGATATCAAGGCTACGGAGGGAAGTGTGTTAGTCGAGTTTGATGTAAAAGGAGCTATTGGTCCCACCGGTCCACAAGGACCTCCTGGGATTCCAGGACAAACTGGACCCACTGGTCAAACTGGTGCTACCGGTCAAACTGGTGCTACCGGTCAAACTGGTTTTACTGGAGCCACTGGACCTACAGGATTAAGTATCGTTGGACCAACTGGAGAAAGAGGGCCAACTGGCCAGGATGGTAAACAAGGTGTTACTGGCCCTAAAGGTGAAACGGGCCCAATGGGTTTTATGGGTACAACAGGCATTACAGGTCCAACTGGAGCAACTGGTCCTATTGGTGATTCTGGACCCATTGGTTTTACTGGCCCAATGGGTGACACTTGTCCCAAAGGTCCTACTGGCCCTGATGGCACAGGACCAAAAGGCCCAACTGGTGCTACCGGAAATGATGATGTTGACGGAAAAGATGGTGCGACTGGTTCAACTGGTAATGATGATGTTGATGGTAAAACCGGTGGAACAGGTGCCACGGGTCCAACGGGTTCATTTACTCATGTTACCATTGGAGACAATTCCTTTGATAATGATGTTACATTAGATGGTAATATTACAAGAACTACTATGAGTGGTAATACTTTTCAAGCTATTCTCTCATTTAGTGGGGACATTAGTGAATGTACTTTTGGTGATAATAATTTCCAAGATGCTGTTACATTTGGAGATACTGGTCCTTTTGGTATGCCATCGGGAAGTTTGTCGTCCTCAACAATGGGAGATAATCGGTTTGGACCGGATGGTTTTTTGGCATTTAACAGACCAGTTTTTACTTTAACTTTTACTGGAAATAGGTGTGAATTTGTATTTGTTAGGTCGACATTTACAGACAGTACAATAGCTAATAATATATTTGGAGTCCTATTAGATTTTACTGGTGCTGGTGCGGTACAACCAGCCTTTTGTACAATCACTGGAAATAGATTCCCAGCAGGACCATTTGGTCTTCTTGCAGATGTACCTCATATGGATAGTGGTTCAACAATTACAAGTAATGTTGGCCCGACAACTGGTTGGTTAGCAGGTCCTGCACCTTGGACAGTAGCAGAAACATTAGGACCCTTACCTGGACTTAATAGACCTTAAAAACACACGGAGTAATTTCATAATTCTTATATTTAATAATGTATTCTAACAATGTCTCAAACAAATATTATTATTCTTGCTGCAGGTCAGGGAAAGCGAATGAAATCTACTTTACCAAAAGTTTTAGTTCCCTTTATGGGAACATCTATGATTAAACATGTCTTAGAAAATTCTAAAAATATCGGTTCTAAGACAGTTGTTGTAGTTGGATATAAAAAAGAATTAGTTAAGGCTGAACTTAAAAGTTTTGACATAAACTTTGTGTATCAAAAAGAGCAATTAGGAACAGGACATGCAGTTCTTGTTACAGTAAATGAGTTTAAAGATTTCCAGGGTGATATATTAGTTTTATTTGGTGACTCTCCTTTAATTTCAAATTCTGTAATTCGTAACTTTGTAAACTTTCACAAAAAAAATAACTATGTAGCATCAATGTTAACAAAAGACAGTTTAAACCCAGGTGGATGTGCCAGAATTGTTAGAAGTGAAAATGGAAGCTTTTTAAAATCAATTGAAAACAAAGATTTAACAGAAGAATTTAAACATATTAAAGAAATAAACGTGGGTCTAATGATATTTAACTCAAAAGTATTATTTGATACACTTAAAAAAGTTACAAATAATAATGCACAAGGTGAATACTATTTACCAGATGTCATTAATATCCTTTCTTCTGAAAACGAAATAGGTGTTTATAAATCAAATGAAATACCAGAATTATTTGCATTTAATACAATTGAAGAATTACAAAAAGCAGAATCTTTAAATGCTAAACTATTAAATAAGACAGGTTCGACAAATCACTAGTAGCAATCACCGTACAAGTCATCACACTCGTAGTTACTTTCCCCGTTTGACATGATAGACTTCATCGATTCGGAATAAGCGTCACCAAAGTTGTGAAACATCAAAATTTCACAAGTTGTGTTACCATCGCAACTTCTAATCAGTGCAACGAAAACACTCGTTACTACTCCGATTAAAAAAGACTTGATGATAACGTCGCAAATCGCGTTTGGTATCAAACCAACTACACGTTGAACTACCATGAACATGCTGCTAAAAACAAAAGTAATGCAACCTGAAACAAAAGCAAAAATAGCTACGAAAATAGTTGCGATAATCCCAAAAAAAAAATTGAGCACGCTTGAAACAATGCCCATAATCCAGGTATAAACTGGGTAAAATACCCAGAACATCATCGCAGACATAAATGTGCGAGCGTCAGGTGATTCGTCGGAATCTGACATATTTCGTGAACACTTCTCAGTGGTCATGTGACCATTTTTTACCACTTTCTTTAGCAAATTTATTCAATTTTTGTAAAAATTGAATAAACGTGTCTAATATGTACATATGGAAGGTGTAAAGATGGAAACGTATGCTGTCGTTATAGAAATTACTACTTATTCTACTAATACTACTAAACCAATTAATTCAAAAAATCTTAGAAAACCACCACCGCCCCCAAAAAGGAAAATGTGTATAATTCCCGACGATACATTTGTTCAAATTCACCTAACGGATGAAGACACAAGCAGTGGTGAAGAAACGTCTGAGATAGATTATGCAATCAAAAAACTTGAAAATGAAAAAATATCAAAATATAGGTGGAACAGCGGATGGTGTTGTTTATTGTAAATTAACAATTGGGAAATAATAGTTTAACAATTGGGAAATAATAGTTTATCTATAGTGGTTTTTACACAAAATACTCTATGTAATATTATTCCTAGTAAGAACACAAATATTAATATGTAACAAAATTTAACTTTATAGTCTAAGTACCTTAATAAATAATAAATAACAGTTGCCAAAGGTATGCTTATTAGAACGTCTACAATTGCTTTGTTATATATTCTATATTTATGTAATCCTTTTCCTGGTATACAGAATATTGTTGAATATTTCCGTAAGCCTTTCATCTTATTTTTCTTTTAATAATATTACAAATATCTTTTATGTAAACATGGTCAACGAAATAATATCTTGATTGTTCGTAACATGTTTTATGAAAATAATTATCATTGTTTTCTTTTTTATTTAAAGATTTATCACATAAATAACATGTATATGTAACACCTCTTCCAATTATTTTGCTTATATCAATACCATCTAGGTCATACCATTTATCTGTCATTTTATCATTTGATATATTCTGACAAAACTCTCTTTATCTCAGTTAGTTTAAAAGGTTTATCTACAAAATCAATTGCACCCGCTAGTAAGCAATTATTTAGTTTTTAAGATTATTTGATTTTTCATTAGTCTCATTAAAAAAAGTGGATAACATTTATCACAATGATAATGGAGAACAGACTTATCTATTAATTCATCTTTTTTTGAAAAATTATATATTTTCAATAAAAGTTTCACGGGGATAACAGTCATAAGTTTTTTACAAACAAAACATGTATGATAGATATATATTTCTTGAATCTCTTTCAGAAAAGTATAGCTACTTTTACGAGGCAGTAACTTTTTCTGAATAAGACTAATGATATCTGCGGGCAAATGCTTTGATAATTCGTATCGCGCCATATTATATAGATTATGGTGACATAATTATTATTTTGACGCTTAATGGTATATAGAAGCGTCTAAATGAATTTTAAAAAATCTCAAGTTGAACTATTGGTTCAAAACAAACCTTTTATTGTTTTACAAAATGTAAAAGATAAATACCCCAATATATCGTCACAATCTGTCATATTATCACAAATTAAAAGAATGTATTTATCAGACCCAAAACATAGGGTGCCTGCGTATGAATCTACACTTAAAGACTTAATCAAAAAAAACCCAAATGCGAAAGAATTAGTTGATTTTGGAGAAAAAAATCCATATCAACAAGATAAAATCCAAAAAAAAATAAGAAATGGAAAAATTGTTTATAATACCAATGCAGATAAAATTATTGAAAAGATTCCATTATTTAACAAAGACATAGATACATATATAAAATTACCATCAAAAGATGCTAAGAAATTAAGACAATCTCAAACACAAGCATTAAATAATAAACATTATAACGTAAAAGTTATCAATGGGGATAAATTAATGAATGAAGTATTGCCATTGCTTAATTCTGATAATTCCAGAGAATATATAACTGCAATCTTACTGGCAACTGGAAGAAGACAAAATGAATTAGCTGGTGGGACACTAAGAAAAAGTAAATGTGGACCATATTTTGCATTATTTGATGGTCAATCTAAAACAGGTTTAGACATTAAAAGAGATGCATATGATATTCCTTTACTTGCACCATTTAACATAGTCAGTAAATCATGGGATAAAGCAAAAACATATTTTAATAATGTAAATGACCGAAAAGTATTTAAAACAAAGATAAGAAACATATCAAGATGGTTAAAGAAACATCCTGAATATAAAGTAGATAAATTACATGAATTTAGAAGCATTTATGCCCTTATATGTTATGAACTGTTTCCAACTGGTAAATTATCTCAAATGGCATACATTTCTTCTGTTTTGGGGGAAACAAGTATAAACATTGCATCACATTATAATAGTATTAAAGTTGAAAACGTTACCAAGTTATGGGTACCAGATAATCAAAAATATAACTGGAAAGGTGGAGATTATCATGTTAAAATGATAGTACCTAAAATGGATGAATTTGTAATGAATCAATTTATGAATAAAAATAAAAAGAAAATATCAAAAACTTCTATTAAAAGAATTAGTGGTAAGTCTGCAGGTGTTGTAAATAGATTTTACGAACAAAATAAAGAAGAAATAGATAGATACAATAATAATACTTAAAAAAAATATTGCTCGCTATTTTTTATTAATTTCATATGAACATTTTTATCACTATTTGTATTACTTTTTTTACTATTGTTTGTATTAGAACATTTTCTGTTTTTAACACATAGTGAGCAATTAACATCTATATTATCTTCATTTCCGATTGAATTTTTAATTCCTAAAAAAAAGA
>Ga0180432_10002502_pt1 | contig 27459 bp, 39 predicted proteins | sample SS_ome_10_FD_132414 | JGI IMG/M metagenome (GOLD analysis project Ga0180432, IMG submission 132414) | Hypersaline lake sediment archaeal communities from the Salton Sea, California, USA - SS_1_MS_2 metaG | ecosystem: Environmental > Aquatic > Non-marine Saline and Alkaline > Hypersaline >... | reverse complement strand
CTGGATGTGGTGAGAAGGAAGGTCCCGGACCTGGGCCTTTGGGATGACCTCCACGTGCGCAAACGGCATGAGACCCGTCTTCTCTACACCCTTACGCAGGAGGAAGGTGAAAAACCGGCTCAACACATACATGTCCTTCACCATTTTCTCCGCTTTGGCCTCCTTATCGATCCAGAGGCTACACACGGCGTGAGAAACATTGAACTTAACCCGAGGCAGAACTCTACGGGCAAGTCTGATCGAGGACCTGGGGCAGCCCTCGATCCTGATGAAGGTGTTGTCCGGATCTTCGTGCAAAAACGCTTGAGCTTGGGGCTTCACCACGCCTCCTTGATCCGAAAGACGTGCCCAAGTTGGGCCGATATGTCGAAGTCTTGATACGTGAGCACGAATGTCAGAGGGGCTAGGAGCGGTTGTTCGACGGGCCGAAGACCGAACACTTTTTGAAAGGCACCTGTCTCTAGCTGCAAAGGACCGGAGAAGATGTAGTGCGAAAATGCAGAAAACTCCTCGTCCTGCATAAGCACGGACACCAGTTCCCCGCAGTGTCTACACCAGATAACATCAGGTCGTTTTGCGGACTTCCGGTACATCTCACCGATCACGGACGTGATCCGTTTCCCGATACTGCCCCGTACATTCTCCTCTGCCCACAGATCGCTGTGGTAGAACACCCGCACCGTTCCCTTCTGTATCTCAACACCTCCGTCATCATGGTCAGGATCCATGGAGTAGGTCTCGATAAGGTGCGCGCCTTGAGAGACGAGGTTCGGACGTTGGTCAATCATTTGTCTTCTCCCATTTTACGGACGTCGCTACCACGTGTGCAAGGTCCTCGTCGTTTGGACGTCGTACCAAGTGACTACACGCGTACTCGATTCGGTAGTCAGAAGAAGGCAACCGTTTCAGCTGGGCTTCTTCCCCACAGACAGGGCAGCAAGCAACCGCTGCACCCCGGTCGTCAGGAACGTACACCAGTGCCGTGAAAAATACGCTGTTCATCCGCAGGACTCCAGTCAGTGTTGTACGGGGATACTTTAGAAGCTGTCGTATCGCCAGAAGAACGGTCCGTCTTCTTTCATGGCTTTGAGGCTGTCGTAGTCGTTACCCAACGTGGTCGAGTGAAGCTGGTCCCGTGGAACGAAGCTGCTCTCGCCCGCAACCTTCTCCACGCAATCCACGTACATCGTCCACTTGCCTTCAGAAGCCGTCAGCCGACGACTAGAGACCCCAACGTCACGAAGTCGGTCACCGTCTCTCTGAGCGATTACCGAGTCGACCCCAAGGACCAACGTCGACCAGCCATGAAGCTCCTTCATGGACGTCTGGTACGCTCGTACCACGTCGAACCAATCGTAGTCGTGAAGATGCTTTCGGAAGTCCTGACCCCGTCCCGCGTCCTTGTATCCGAGTAGCGTGAGAGTGACGTTGTTCGTATCACACCACTTGAGCACTTCGATGAAATCCGACTTCCGGAGGACACGTTCCACGACCTGTATGGACAGCGCGGCCGCACCCCGGGCATGAACCCCGGAGTCGAATTGGCGATCTCTGTACTTCCCACGAAGGGCCAGAATCTTGCTGAAGACCTGGGCACTATTGGCCGTGCGGTTTGACAGGGAGAAGGCAACGCCCCCACACAAGCTCATGATGTGGTGCTCCAGCGCGGTCCCGATCCATTTCGTGGTCCCGGTCGTCAGGTTGGGCACCACGCCACGCATACGGAAGTTACTGAGGATGGAGACCAGGTTCGGGTGCCCGGTAGGCTCTCCTCCCCCGATGGCCACCTCGAAGGTACCGGCTTCACCGAGCAGCCTACCCAACTCATTGACGTAGTAGGTGCTTGCGTGTTGTCCTTTGGGACCGGAGCCTTGGTAACAGAACGCACAACCCTGGTCGCAGAAGTCCGTGATCTTGACGTCCACCAGCTCCGGTACCCGAGCCCGGTCCAGATCGGAATCATCATGGGAGTTGTCTGCGCTCAACCGTACCCGAATCAGGTGCCCATCCTGGGGGCGGAACAGCGTCCACAAGTCACCACTTTGGTGAAGGGCCCGATACCCTCGAAGACCCATGTCTGTCGGCAGGTCGCTGAGGTGGATCCCGAAATCGGGATCCTGCTCGGCAACAGTTTGGAAGTTCATATCCGTGTTGTCGTTACCGCCGAATACCACGAGATTCGGCTGCATGAAGATCTCACGCAATCGGTTGATGTAGGGCCGGTCAACGGAGTGTCCATACCTGTCGAGGGGGATGACCAGCGCACTTTGGTGGTCGACGTGTGTCCACTTGTCATTAAGATCGAGGTCGTACGCGTTCAAGACCTCTTGCGTCCGGGTCACCGCATCCTGGTGACTGTAATGGAGCGTGTCTTGGAACGTCATGAACACGTGAGCTGCCAGGTAGTGGAGCTTGGCGGTGTCGGACTTCAGGACAAAGTCGCCCCACCCGAACTCAGTACCGCCGTCCCAGTTCTCGGTCACGGAGTCCGGGTCCTTCATGAGGATGGGTGCGTGGGCCGATGACGAATTGGTGGCAAAGCCAAGCCTTTCGTACAGAATCTGCATGAGACGCTCCTTGTTAGATGAACACCATGTTGTCTTCTTGGTGGCAGACGAAATCCCGGTTCAGCATCTTCTCCCACTCATCGGCTGTTGCCCAACAGCTGGTGCCGAACGTACTGCAGTTGGTGGCCGCGTACTCACACAACTCTCTCAAGGTCTTGAACACAGGAGAAATGGGGCTGCCTTCGGACGTGGTCTCCCACAGCTGGAAGCCCTCACCTGTAGGCGGTTGGGCCGGTTCCCAGGCTTCGTACTTGTCTTTGTGGTCGGGGTGCACACCATCACCGTCGCAGACGGGACACCAACCCCACCTACGAGGGAGCCCCGCCTTTTCCTTGAGCGCAGACGTTATGTCATGAGTGTCGTAACCAAAGACCGAAGGTTTTTGGACGTCAAGACCGGACAAGAACTCCGAGAAGATGGAGCCCTCGGACAGCGTCAGACCGCCACCGTAATTGTCGAAGGCCCCTCCCGTCAGGTACGAGTGACGAGGTTTGCCGAGTGCCTCCTCACCACTCAGACCGATCAGGCAGGCAATGGCGGTCAGGCGCTTCAGCGCCGGGGTCGACCCACTACCGTTACATTGAGGGCACTTGACGTAGTGGGGGTTGACGAAACCCTCCCATATCTTGTTCTCAGGCCACTGGAAGTCCAGGGGTACACGCTTCAACGTTCTTCCCATGATACGATTCTCCTAGTTTGGTTCCGGTGCGTTACCGGGGTTGGGGTATTTGATAACAGGTGGAGGCCCCGGGGCCTTGCCCTGAACAGAGGGACGCCAAGCACCGAGGTCATGCACCACGGTGCCTTGTCGGACCTGCTTATAGTGATTCGCTGCCTTCTTGGTTTCGGATATCCCACTACAATGCGAGAACAAAGCACAGACGCAGAAGATCAACCCAATGACCAAGATCCCTACTCCGTAGTCGTCTGTCATTTCGTCACCTTTCCGGGTTTGGGTTTTGGGGGCTTGGACTTGCTGTAGCCGTCCTTGTACCAACCGCCACCCTTCAACACAAAGGGGTTGGCGGAGAACTTCCGCTTCATGGGGTGGTCGCATCGTTGACACCACTCCACGCGGTCGTACTCCGCCATCGGTTTGTTGATCTCGGAAACAAGACCACACTTCGGACACACGTAGTCGTATACAGCCATGAAACACCTCTCACGCTTTGAAGTTGAACACCGGTCTGACGGTCCACGACGCATATAGAGTTTCGGGCAGAAGGTCAGTGATCAGCTTCGGATCTTTATAAGCCATGGGACTCTCGTCCAGCGTATCGGTGCGCACGCACTTCGTCCAGACCTGGGCCTCACGCATCGTGCTCTCGAACCGCTCTAGGCTCAGACGTTTCTTTGCCTTGCTTCGAGACAGAAGACGACCGGCTCCATGGGGAGCCGAGTAGTTCCACTGCTCGTTGCTGTCACCAACGCCTATAACGCTTCCGTCCCGCATGTTCAGAGGTATGACCAGGTTCTGACCGTGGTGGGCCGAAATCGCGCCCTTACGGATACACAACGTGCTGTCTTGGGGGTCATCCGACCATGGTCCAATGTAGTTATGGACCGAGGACAGGTAAGGCTTTCGCTTCTTGTGGGCGTTCTCCGGATCCAGATGTCCGGTCAGCAGCAGTCCCATAAGGAACCGGTTGGTAGCCGCGTACGTCTGCGCCGTCTGCATGTCGTGGAAGTAGCCCAGCGCATCCTCGTCCTGAAGCCACTCCAGTCCAGAGACACGGGGCACGTGACCTCGGGTCTTGGCCACGTTCTGCCAGTGGTCAGCGACCTTGTACCCGAAGTTGCGGCTCCCGGAGTGGATCAGCAACCACTTACTGCCCCCGGGATCGATCCCGATCTCAATGAAGTGGTTGCCCCCACCCAAAGACCCCAGGGATCGGTGTACGTCCGCCTCGTCCTGTCCGGTCGTGGCGACCACGGCGTTCAGCGTCTCGAAGAACTCAGGACCCGCATACCGAGGCAACAGGTTCTTGTTCCGTTTCAGGATCCTGTTGTCCTGGTGTCGAGCGAACCCGTGGGGTATGTGCTTCAGGATAAACGTGTGCAGGGCCTCGAAGTCGATGTCGTCGGGACCCAGAGACCAGACATCGACCCCACACCCGATGTCCACACCCACCACGTTGGGAATGATGGGATCTCCTTTCTGGTAGGTGCAGGTGAAGCCTATGCAGGACCCGGACCCGGCGTGAGCGTCGGGCATGATCACGATCTTTTGACCCTGGAACACCGGGTGGTTCACGAAGGTCAGAATCTGCTTGTAGGTCATATTGTCCAGGTGACTGAAATCGGGCAACATGACTTGGGCTCTGGTGTGTGCGCCCTGTACGGTGAACATGGGAATGCTCCTCGTTTATACAGGGTGCAGTGTAACATGTTGTATGGGAGTGTCAAGGACGGATTTTAGGCCCTGGGGTCAGGGTCCGTGAGGTGTTCACGTGCGGCCAAAGCCTTCAACGCGCTCTCTTCGCGGCAACGATCCTTGTACTCGTTTGACGACCGATACTCCTCCAGGTCGGCTTTTGCCTGAGGGGAGTCGAAGTAGTAGTCGGGGTGCTGTTCGTCTGACATCTTAACGTCCGGGGCACCTCTGTGAGAATCCCGCTCAACGGCCAGCAGTGCGTAGCCCAAGATGTCGTTCCACGGGCTTTCACCTAACGCGTCCTTGTCCGTGGCGATGCGGAACATCTTATCAACAACACGGATCATGGTCAGCGCATCACCGAAGGCCGACACCGGTATCCCGTCAGGATACAAGATCTCGAAGATCTTACCGGATTTTGAGAACGAGTCGCCATACGCCTCCTGCTTCTCGGCAACAAGCTGCGCTGCGTTCAACGCGTGACGGCGCCACACATTCCTACTCGCCTTCTGGGGTTCAGGATCTACGGCCTTCGGACGTTCGGAGTCCATGGATCGCCACGCGGGTTTGACGTAAACGCCACAAGGTCTAGGATCTTTCTTCACGTCGTCCATTCTTGTTCTCCTGATTGAGTTTAGGGTCGGTGGGAAACAGGAAGCAGAACCGGTCTGATGTTCCGAAAGACCCGCCACGCGAACCCTTCATAAACGGCTTGGTCGAGTCCACGACACGAGGCAGGCGTGGTGCTTTGATATAGCCGAGTTGGCAACGTATCCACAACTCGTACCAAACGGGACGTGGTGCTATCATTAGTCTACTGTCCTTTAGGGTGGGTGCTTGGCGCAGGATCACTGGGCTTGGGTTTTGTGCCACCTTTGTGTGGGGTAGATAGCCAAGCACTGCTCGGTTGTTTAGGTTCTGGAGCAGGTCCCTGGGGTTCTGTGGAATTCTGGTTTTGGTGCTTCATTCCTTTTGGCCAAGGCTTCTCGATTGTGGGCGGATCTGGGTTCACACCACCTTGACCTTTGGGGTGCGGTCGTGGTCGGGTAGGTGCTTTGAGATTTACCGTACACCCGTCTCCAGACAGTTGGCGAGGATCGCGGTCGTACTTCTTGACCAGAAGTCGGTCCAACACATCACGCATAAAAACACCGGCAACGCAGCCAAGAAAAAAGCCGTACAGCAACCCACAAAACAAACCCATCACAAAACCCTCCTGTTAAAGCAGTGGCTCTCCGACAACATCGCCCTCGAACTCCAAGACCAGGGTCTCACCGCCTACCGTGACCTCGACGTCCACCCCACCACTATAAGTTCCGTTGCCTATGGACTCAGCAGAGCGTAGCTCGATCTTGTCCACCAAGGGTCCAAACAATGCCTGTAGGGCCGGTAGCAGACGTTCATCAAGCTCCCAACCGTTGTATACACGCATACTGTCCCACGCCAACACGGCGCGAACGGCTGCCCGGAGATAGGGACGGATGATAGACGCCGTGCTTACTGATACTGTGTTGGTCATAGCCTGTTCTCCTGTTGTGAGTCGTACAGCAGTTCCCTGTGTTTCACGGTCTTACAGTAAATACACTCGTGCTCAACAGGCACCACAGAACCCAAAGGGTAGGTGTTGGCGCCAGGTTGACCACAGTCTTGGCATACAAACGAGTATACACCCTCTGTGACGTCTGTCAACGAATAGGCTATGGCGTGCGTAGCCGATTCCCGACCGAACCTGTCTATCTCCGCGCCCAGAATGTTCCTTGACTCGTCAAGCAGGCTGTTCATGGTCTCCCAAGGAACAAAGTCCTGATAAGCGTTCACCATGTCCAGACCGTTGTCATGTACACCAACCACGAGAGCTGAGTGCATACCATGCTTGGGGTCAGAGTAGCCCAAGGCAACGGGGAGGTTGGCTTCGATGGTTTCGAGGTCAACTGGGATCGGGCGACCTACAACACCGAGAACAGGCCAAGCCCTAAACGGGCGTATAGCAGCCCCGTTTCGACAAAAGACCACGGAGGCCAACGCTTCAAACAGGGGTGATGCCGTGTCAACGGGTGCTCCCCCAAGAAACGTTCGGGCGTTGATCGCCGATATCAACGCACAGCAAGACCACCGTTGTTCGGTGTACACCTTCACTCCTCCGCCGAGTCCATCAAGACGCGCTCCAGCTCGACGACGATGCGCCGCACACGACCCGTCTCGTCTTTCTCGACGAAGACCGGGTAACAGCCGTCTCCACCGAAGCCCGAGATCCCCACGGCCAGACCCCTGTGACCACGTTCGTAGTTGAGTTGAAGAGCCGTGTCCTCAACCACCATGTTCCCGATCCTGCTCACGTTGCCTCTGTGTTCCTCCAAGTCTTCGGGGGAGGCGTTGGGGTCATCGGGCCGGATGTAGCACGGGTCCATCACGACCAATTGGCCACTGTCGACGCCCACAACACCCACCTGTTCACGTACGATCTCGGGGCAGTTGGTGGGGAAGTCGGTTAGCAGCTTGTCTATCCTAGCGTCTTGTTCCGGGGGTGGTCGGAAACAACCTCCGACCAAGATGTCCAGTACCGCCTTGCTCAGGGGGTCTTTGTACAGGTCGGGGTCATGGTTCCACAAGGCTTCGGCGTCCAGACAGGGCTCCACACAGGTAGGATCGTGCTCTGTTCGGGCGAAGTAGATGAACTTGGAGACACGGACCATGATCTCACCACGCTCCGTGGTCCCGGCCAAGGCCCGGACGGTGCCACGGTAGTCCCCCGTCATGCGGTCTTCTGTCCCTGACGAGCAATAGAACGCGAACTTGTCGCGCAGGTGCATCACGGCCTTATTGTGGAGGTCGGCTAAGGCATGAGCATGTGCCTGTTCTGAGGCGGACACCGCGGTCTCCTCGAATAGGCGTCGGTTCTCATCGTCTGTTGTTTCCAAGATGCTTCCAGTGTCTTCATCCCAACCCATGTCGTTCTCCCTTCTGTTCTTCCCCGAAACGGTCGGCTATCTCCCGCAGTAGTTGCGGGGTGACGCCGTCGGGGGCCTGCCGCAGCCACGTTGCTATGTTGTCCAAGTCCTCATTGGACAACTCCTTCGGCGCTTTGCATGCGTCTATGAGGTGCCTGCCTGTGCCCCGGTATCCAATGAACCCTTTTACGATGCTTTCTATGGACATGTCACTCCTCTGTGTTCCCGTCGTATTTACGGACGTGCTTTAGAGCCCGGGTCTCCGTCTGCCAGGGGAACGTGGCCAACACGTAGTGCCGGAACCTGGCCCCAAGGTCAAAACTCGCGGGCACGAAGCTGTCGATGTCGGAAACTAGGTTTCCGCACCACAACCGAGGCTCCCCATGCACGTTGCCGTGGAACATGTCGCTGCGGGTCTTGTTCATGGTGTTAACGACCACGTCCTTGGTCGGGAGCTTTCGGAGCTGGCCCTCCTCGTGCAGGACCTTCACGAACCCGTAGACCACGTCGCTGGTGAAGTACAGAAAGTTCTGGTTGATGAGGGTGGCCGCGTTGATAACCGTGGGTAGCACCAACTCTAGGACACTGTCGGTTTCTTCGCTCATGTTTCGTCTCCTGTGTTTTCGTCCTCGTGCGCCAACAGTTCCTGTACCCGGCGATCTGCCTCTTCCTCTGACACGCATGCGGCTATTAACGTCTCCCGGTAACCGTCTATCGTGGTCAGGATCTTATCGCAACGAGGATGCGCCATGAACGTCTGCCGCAGCAACCCAACCACCTCATCAGGTTTTTTGAAGTATTCCCCACTAGGCATGGTCGTCCCCCTTTTCGAACACGAACCGAATGTCCAACATACGCTCCACTATCGAAACCACACACGCAGACTCAAAATCATTACCGGGTCTCGTGCAGCGTAGTGGACACACAGAGGCATCCACACACTCGCCCTTACGATTGGTATAGGGCTTTGGCTCATGCACACGAACGCGCCTCGATCGTTGCTTAGCCACAATCTACCTCCCGTATTTCTTGTGAATAGCATCAGTGACATGACACGCACGAATAATGGCGTGCGCATCCTTACCGGCCCATTTACCGCACGCACGAATCCAAGAACACATACGCTGCTCGTGGTAGTCTTCCTCGCCGGTGAGACTATTCTGAACGATGCACTCACGACAGTTGAACTTATTCTTGTAGGAACAAGAACGCTTGAGGTTGTGCTTGTCGTTCCTATTGAACTTCTGCTGAAGGAAATCGGCAGACGCCTGGAGCATCAAGCTCTCGTCGTAGAAGACGTTGGGCCAGAACTTCCCGGCCTTCTCCAGCCCATATTTACGCGCCCACGAACAGGAGGCCACGTCAACAACAGGCTTACCGCGCTTCGTGGTGAGCTGGAGAGGTCCGAAGCCCCACGACGTGATGAAGCCTTTGTTCTTGAGCTTGAAAACATCGTCTAGGCTTCTGACCACGGGGTCACAACCGCAGGTCAGGACCCCACGCTGGACCATAGAACAGTCCGACTCGCGGAACGCCATCTCCCAGAGCAGATGACCAGGCCCCAGACCTTCCCGGGCGTAGGTCTCGAACCACTGCTCCGGACCCCCGGGTATGAGCTGGATTTCGTCTTTGGTTGGGAGACTGGGAAGACTAGGGCTACAGTCAATAAGATCCTCAGAACAATGCACACGCAAACTTCTCTGAAGGTCGTTTGGGTCGTACCCTGCAATAAACTCTGCTTCCTCTTTTATAAAACCACCAGAAACCATTTCGGCGTGAACCGCTTGATGTTTGAGGTACAACACACCCCGGGCCGTGTTCGGCCCGTAGTCCCCGTCCAAGGGCAACTGGGTGGGCAGCGCCGCGTGTTTGACCAACAGCTCTTGAAGGCGTTTGACGTCCTCGCTTTTGTCACCGTACTTGATCATTTGTTCTCCTTCAACTTGTCTAGGTCTTCCAGGGTCACGGCCTTGAGACGGCGGCCGAAGTCCTTTCGACTCTATGGTACGCTACCATCATCGTCCCCCACCGGTATCACCTTGAGCCTCTGCTCCTCCAACGCGGGGCAGGTTACAGGATACCCGAAACAGCGAACAAACTTCGCCTGGGCGAGGTCTTCGTAAGAGCTGAAATCCTTCGCATCCAGACCAGACCACCAGTCGAACTCCCGCTTGGCAGCCTCCATACTGCGTTGGGCCTCTTTACGATTATGGTCTATCCATTGCTGAACCGTCCACAGGCCCTTATCAACTGGGGCAATCCCGTACTGACGCCCCAGAGTAGCTCGAATCTCGTCGCCCGAGGCACCGTTGTAGTTGGTGTGGTGCGTCACCGCATCCGACGCCGCCTCGTAACCCATCACGGCGACCACGACAGCATCCTTTACCACAACCACGTACTCCTGGAAGTCGTCCTCTGAATAGGCCAGGCCGTCATAGACCCCGTCCGCAAACAGCATTCTACCGGGGATCGAGGATGGGCGTTGGGGGAGCTTCTCACCCACACGGTAGGTGTCGCAGAAGTCCTCGACCCCGAACTTGACCTGGACTTCCGTGTTGTCCTCAGCGATTATTGTCGTGAACATTCCCATTATCTTGCTCCTTCGTGCTGTATAACCCGCACTCTTCATAGTATTCCCGCTTATCCTTGTCACACACCTTGTTCCTCCATCACGGTCTCAATTTTCTTTCGACCAACGTACGCTATGCGGTCATACCCGCCACACGCTTCACAGCCTGCACACGAGTCGTCGCATTCTGCGTTGTAAGCGCAGTTGTCGCACAGGTCCTCGTCGAGCTTACACGCGGCTATGATCTCTGCCGTTGTCTGCTTCATCTTGGTCCTTTACGTTTAACATGACGGAAGCGAGTATACCGTCTCGTACCATGCCCATAAGGCCGCGTACATCGACCGCCTCTCCCTTGCAGTCACCTACCTTGAGAGGTTGGGCCCCAGGACGCTTGGGTATCCTCGGTTCCAGGGCCTTTTCCGTTGGCGCGTCTACGGTCTTCTGTTGTAAGAAGGTCAAGACCTCTCCCTGCTCGTCCACCCACCGGAGTATCTTCTCGGCCCACGATTTGCGGAACTCCCGCACAGCTCGGGTGGTATTGGGGTCTAGGTCCTCAAAGATCCGATGCGTGTATTGGCTGGGCAACGTGTCCATGAAACGCGTTGCTGAGTCTATGTGGAACCTGACTCCTGTTCTGGACAGAGTGTGAGTGTATTTGATGTTCTGCGGGTTGCCCGACTCGTGGACATCAGTGAAGAGTGGTTGAGCCTCCGTGACCTGCGTTCCGAGGTTCATGAAGACCACGTGCTCGTTGCCCGCCAAGTACACGGCCCCGGCCCCGTTGTCGGGGAACAACGTGTCCAAAACCCGCTTCAACTTGCCGCCATAAAACAGGTGCTGGTGTTTGATGATTTGTGTGTCACAGCATTGCGGAATGTTGTGAGGAACGTCGCAGGACTCCCAGAGGAACTCGGTTTCTGGATCAAACTTCCACCTGGGCACCTCACATATCATGTGCAGTGTGTGCTTCATTGTCAGTCTCCTTTTGGGTCTACCCATCGCTCAGGCACATCTTCCGAAAACGTTGGATACCGAAGCATGTTACGCACGACCACCTTGGCTAGGACCATCCGACGTTGGTGGTCAAGAGTCTCATCTATGGGTGATGGGTCACCCCAGTAAGAAGCCACCCCGTCAAAGCTCGGGTGTGGAACCAAACCCTCGGAGTATGGGTGGTCCAAATACTTGCCGATATTGTCGGGGTGATCCGCTAGTATTAAACGAACCATAACGGACGTATTTTCTGTGGGTGGGTGTGGCTGGCTTTTTGGTGTGAAATAGACGAGCCTTGTGGGTGTGTACGTGTTGCCGTACTCCACAAAAATATCGTACAGGAGCACCTGATGGGCCACATCCTCTCGTTTGGAGTAGAGAACAATGCCGCTGGGATAACCCACAGAGTAGCAGTACTGCCACAGCAGATCGGGTCTATCAGGCTTATCGGTTTTCATGTGCTTCCTCCACGTTCCAATTGATCTGGTCATCCACGAACAGTTGGAGTCGAGAAGCAACCAGCCACCCGATCCACCTGAGACAGGTCTCCGGGTCCTTCTCAAGCTTCTCAACGGACAGAGGAAGAGTGAAGCCCGCCGCGCTTCGGTGACCGCCTCCGGGCTTCGGCATCTTGGCCGCAGTGAGCCCCAGATGAAACAGCGTGGACTTAGAGCCCCGAAGCTCCACTGTCCCACGTTTTCGATTCACTATCACGGCCACGGTGCGGTTCTCTTCGTAGGCACTCTCCAGCCAGTCGACGACCAACGCGTTCCCGATCTCCGACGCGTAACGCTCGGCCTCAATGATACGAACCCGAGCGTCGTGGGGATTACTGAAGCCAGAGTTCGTGTCCGGGTCGTCCCCATAGTCAAGTGTGACGACGGGACCGTTCTCGATCACAGACCGTACCTCTTCGGCCTTCGCCTTCATCAAGAAGTCGCCCAAAGCATACCAACCCAAAAGATAGGTAGGGTACCGCCGAAGCAACAGTGAATCGTATATGAGCTGGGCACTTACCCCAACGCCCATCTTACGTATCGCTGCGTTCATCACGCACGCGTCATACCAGTCGACAGTATCGTCCTGCCAAGAGTCTCGGATGTCGGTCAGACGCATAAGCTGCGCAAGGTCGTGTTTGGTTTCACGCGCTTCTTTCGCGTTCCAAGCCTTATGGGACCAACGAGTGCTGGCTTCTGTGTGATACACACCCTTCAAAGCAAAGTCCTTGGTCCTGCCCTTTGCCTTATGGTCCCACAGGAGCTTAGCGCACGAGGTCTCGACCTGAACACGGATCCAGGGCACAGGTTTCGTGTTCTCCATCTGTGCGATCAGGTCCAGGGCAGAAGCGTGATGATCGTACAGGTAGAAACGACGCGTGCCTCGGACCGTGTCCCGCATCTTCTTCAGGATCTCGACCGGGGGACAGAAGTCCAGAACCGCTATGTCGGTCTTGGTGTCTGCCAGGGCCTCAGTTATGAGATCCGGTGCCTTACTGTTAGGTCCGTGGTCCACGAAGTGGAAGGTCACAGGAAGCTGCCGGTGATTCAACACGAAGGCAGCAATAACCGCTGATGTCATTCCGTCCATGTCGTTGTGGCTGATTATGGTAAGCCGTCTAGTCGTCATCTTCTTTCTCCTGTATTGGGTCCACGAACTGAACACGTCCCATCTCTGATACGACATTTTCGTCGTTGTGGTGGAGCCTCATGTCGCTGAAGTAGGCACCGTCGAATTGGTACTCGGACCCGTCCTCCAGCGTGCAACGAAATTGAAGAGAGTCCGGGTCGTAGGAATAGTCCACGACCTTGAATTCCTGTCCGCCCATCTTGACCGTCACGTCCAGGGGTTTGTCAGTCATCCGATGTCCTCCACGACCTCGGGGTAGTGCTTTCGGCAGTAGTCCAAGATCGTCTGGGCCAAGGGCCTGAACTGGGGGTGGGCCGCGGGGGCCGTGCGCAGCGTCAGGAAGTTGCGCAAGCTGTTCAGATTGATGGTCATCCCGACCTCGGTCTTCAACCAGTTGGTCAGGCAACCACGAGCGTATTGAGGCTTACGTCCCAGAGATCGAAGGTACCGGTACTCACACTCGGTAAACGCGCAAGACCGGAAGTAGGACACGGTCGTCGGCACGATGACGTCGTCCGCGTACTTCTCACCGTCCAGACCCAAGTCTCCGATCACCTGCTCAGGGTCAGTGTTCTCCGAGTCGAACAACATCCCATCCGGGATCACATGCTCAAGCTCCACCGGCACCACGAACTCCACGTGACCGTCCAAGTAGTCACAGTACCGAGTGCTCTCTTGAAGATGGCTGGCGATGCGGTGCCTAACCCACTCATGACTTTCGCCGCGATCCATCATGGCCTCAACGTACAGAACGCCGTGCTCGAACACCCCTCCGTGACCACGCTTGCGGATCATCTTCAGGAACTTGTGGTACGACTCGTCAGTCATCTTCCATTCGGACTTGTAGCTCCGTCGGGCGTTCTTCTCCATGTGCTGGTTGACGTTCTTGGCGGCCACCTCGTGAACGTCTAGGTCGCGCTGAATCAGCCTACCTTTCTCGGTCAGACTGTTTACGTCCTTGGCCAAAACTTCGGCCTTCATGGCCAAGTCCACGGCGAATGTGTCCGCCGGAACCAACGGTGTGATCCGAAGTATCTTTTGGTGAACTAGTCTCATTCGAGAATCTCCTTCCTCAACTCGTGGATCTTGGCCTCGATGGCTTCCAGGTACCTGGTTGCTGTTTGTCTGTCTTCCGGACTTGGAACCCTCGTCTGATCTGCATGAACCAGTTGACCCCTGCCCTTCAGCCTCTCGGTTCCGGACTCGGGTCCCGGCACCACCTCGTAACTGACCTGGTGACTAATCCGGGTCTCGAACACCAACCGTGCTAGGTCCGAGATCACGTCAGGCTCGAACAGATCCCTGGTCGTAAAAAATCGGCTTCCATGACTTCTCCTCACTCTGTTGTTCCGGCCAGTAACTGGGGACCCACCACGGCCCTCCAAGGACCGGGGCGGCCAAAAGCCGTGGTAGGGGCTTCACGGTACATGGCCTGTGCCCAGAGCAGGTTCTCGGGCGTCAGAACACCAAGCACGATATGCACGGATTTGGTGTACATACTGAACCAACGACCAGCCATGTACTTCTCGGCAGCCGTCTTACAGCAGCTGACGTTTCGGTAATAGACACAGTTGGCTACGTACCACGCACTGTCCTCGGTCAGGGGCTGAAAGACCCGAGACTGGAGGACACCAACACAACACCCCTTTCCACCATGGGGAACTCCGTCGATGGGGATCATGGTCCCGTCTGACTTCTGAGCCGACCACGACAGGTCTTCGTCTCGGAGTATTGTGTTGAACTTAGGCCTGCCCACGGTCATCACCCCATGTGTCGGTTGACGGCCTTCACGATCTTTCTCACGTCACACGCGTACCAGCCCGCACAGTTCAGGCTGTTGACCTCGATCACCCGGACAAGACACGAACCCATGTCCGCCACGTCCAGCGTGTAGGGCATACCCGCCATGTGGTCGCTGAGCACTGGCACGAAGTCCTGCGCCGCGTCCAGGACGTGAGCGACACTCTCCAGGGGGATGGTGGCAGGACCAGCAACCGAGACCTGTCCTCGCTGCATGTACCTCGACCAGGTAACGATCTGGTCGTCGATGACCACCAACCGGTATTCGGCCCGGATCCCGTTCACCGGAGGACAGAGGACAATGGGTGTTGGGGGCATGACGGACGTGACGTCACACAGGGCCCGGTAGTCATAACCGTCGGTCCCCACCACCTGACCCGGTAGCGTCTTGGTCACGGAGTCGGATCGCACGAAGACCTTCTCGAAGGGTGGTTCTGCCCACTCTCCGTCCAGAGCACGGCCCTTGGTCTTGGAGTAGTCGAGGTCACCCTGGAGCAGTTGTTCCCACGTGGTGTAGAGCCGGGTCTGATTGAGGAGCAGATCGTTGTCGAACAGCTCCACGGTCTTCGAGTACTTGAGTCGATCAACGTCCAGAGGAAAGCAGACGTCGTTATCGAGTTGTAGGCTGACCATGCGAACGAAGTGGAAAGGTCCGTAGACGAAGGCGCCCTTGAACGAACGAAGCAGTTCAGGAACCAAGAAACCAGACCGGAACCTGTAACGACAACCCGGGTCCTCTTTGAGAATGGGTTCGAGGTCTTCGGTGCCGTGTTCGAGAATAAGATCGGAAACGATCCACTTCCTGCACATGAGACGTTCTCCCTCTTCGGTCTGTGAGACGCACATACAGTACACTGTAGCACACTGTAAGAGCACGTCAACAGGTATTTTGAGGACTACGGATCCATCTGACCTTCGAGCGCTGACTGCTTGAGCATTTCCAGGCAACCGAGGATTTCGGCTAGGTTGAGGTCTTCTCCCGCGTGCCAGTAGTAACGGTAGCCCGTGTCCTGCTTGCTAATGGCCAAGACCAAGGTGTCGGAGCCCGCGGTCTCCACCAAGGTCTTGATGTCCTCGGCTCGAAGTCTACGGGCCGTTGGAAGACTATGAGTATTGACCATACGTCACCAAAGTTCTGGATCGAGAGGAAGATCCGTTTCCGTCTGGTTCCCCCACATGTCCCAGCCCGGAACCTGATCTCGGGAAAACAGCTCGACCCGAGGAACGTCTCCGTACAACTCTACGATCTTGTTTCGTACCTCTTCCGGCTTTTGACTGTGTTCCCGGACCCGGGCCTCGACCACCTGGTGAACGCCCTTGGACTGTCGCGTGAGCTTACCTCGAATTCCCAAAAGCACGAACTCACAGTTTGCACGAGTGTAGCTACCCATACCCCACACGAGCTTCCAGTGTTTAGTCCGCTTCACCCAGGTAAATGCCACGGTCTTGTAGATGAACCCCCAAGCAGCCATCACGTGGAGGGCTTCGTGCATTAACGGCGCAGTTGCCCACATGAAGCAAGCACAGTCCTGGGCCACAATCTTCTGGATGGGAAGCTGCTCGATGTCCTGTAGATTCATGAGGTCATACTTGTGAGCAGCTCCACGCTTACCCGCATCACACGTGTCCCTGTACTTCCAAGGAGGGTCTGCGTAGAGCACGTTGTATGTCTTCCTACGTGAAGATTTAGTCTTGAACCGCATCGGCCACCTCGTTGTTTCGGTCGATCTCTGCCGCCGCCTTCTGGAACTCTTCCTTCGAGGTGAATTTCAGGTCCACCCTCAGACGTGGAGCGTCGTATTCGATGGAAACGGATTGGACGCCGTGAACAGCGAGGTCGTGGTACCCGGTCACCAATTTGGTGCCGTGGTCTTTGCCGTGTTTGAGTATCATGATCGGGTCCCCTCGTATAGCTAGGTGGGTACGAGAGGTCTTTACCGAAGAGCTACGGACCAGGAGGAGGGGCAGCAGGGCTGGACGCACCCTCCAGGCTGGAGATACGCCAATCCAGTTTCAAGATCGTGGTGCTGGCTCCATTGACCTGAGTCTCCAACGCCGTCTGCCGGTCAAAGAAGATGCGGAACTTTTCACCGATCTTGGCCGACGCCAACTGGAAGGCAAAGAAGTCGGCTTCAAGCACGTCGATTGCAGCGGTGTTCTTGTTGATGTCCTCCAGAAGCTGGTCCCGGACCTCGGTCGATTCCTTCTCCGAGGTTCCGGTCACCCACAGAACAACGCCGGTCAGCGCCGAACCCAAGGCCACAAGCAACACCAACCAATCCACAACGTCTCTCTTCTTTGCGGCCACGGTCCTACCCCCGGTAGTGATCGGTTCGGTAATGTTCCGACCTCGTGGTGTCCATATCATGGTGACCTCTTTCGATGGGAGGTCCGTACTCGTGAACAAGCTCCTGTACGGAACGGGTCCGTGTACTACGCTTGAACATCTGGTTCACTACCGACTTGGCGTCAGGGTAGTTCTCCACGTGGTACATCTCGTAGTCTAGGTCATGAGCCGACAACACGAGCTTGATCTCCAGCAACGTCTCGGCATCGTCCTCGAAGTAGATCACGTTACCGGCCTTGAGCACAGGGCTCTCCACCAACTTTCGTACTTCTTTCCGTTTCCACGTCCGAAGCTGGCTCAGAGGAACGTCGTCCGGTCGGCAATGGAGGTCCACCGTCTCCTTGCTGAAACGCTGCTCCAACCAGGCCTCGATCTCCGGTCTTTGACTTTCGGGACGTCCGGTGATCACGTGAAGGACGTCGGTTCCCCACTTGTCTAGGGACTCGAAGACCAGGTTGAGCACTTTCTTGATGGGCTCGATCTGAGGTATCGTCTGGTCTTGGTAGTCGTCCCCTGTAGCAGCCAGCGTGTTGTCAAAGTCACTACACACCAGCGTCTCGGTCCTATTCATCGTCGTCTCCCTGATCTTCCTTGTCGAGGAAGAGTTCAAACCCGATTCCGGTCGTCAGCTGCTTTCTGCACGCCTTTTGGAACTTGGTGCCGTCTTCAGAGAAGATAAACTTGTTGAAGGCTTTCAAAGGCATCTTGATCTTGGCCAGAGACCTACTGGCTTCGTCCGGGAAGTGCTCCATGGTCCCGAAGGTAACGGCCGGTCCGGCTTTGCCCGCTGTGTACTTGCCTTGTCCCGTTTCTCGGAGGTACTGCATCACATCGTACTCTTTGTCGATGCCCTTCCCGATATGGATCCGGATGTGGGTTTCCTTGAAGGGTGGGAACTGCTTGTTCTTCTCGACCCCGACCTTGGTGTAGACGTACAGGTTCCGGCCACGATGCAGAAGGTAGGAGTTGTTCTTTCCCCCCTTCCGCCTCTGGTTCTCGGGGATCGAACGCTGCGCTACCCGCATACGGAGATCTGCGTAGTGCTTTGGCGACTCGCCTCCCGGGCTGTACTCCGGGTTGCCGAACATCTGCATCGGGTTCTGCCGAATCTGGTTCGTGTAGACCAGGGCGCAGCGGCGTTTGCTCACGAGGGTCTTGAGCATAGGCAACGACCTGGACAGCATAGCTGCCAGCCTTGCTGTCTGCTTGTTGTCCTCGTCTTCGGCCAGGGCCTTCGGCAGCAACGAAGCCAGGCTGTCGATGATGCACATCGCCTGGACCGGACCTTCGGTCATGAGAGGTAGGTGGAGCAGGGATCGGCGGAAGAGCGTGAACAACTGCTCACCGGTGTCCGGGGGCAGGTAGTGGTAGTAGGGCACGACCCGAGGATCGTCCATCTTCTTGCCCCAGATGTTGCCCATGTAGAGGGGGTCGGTTGCGCCCTCGGCATCGCCGTGCGCGATGTGCGTCTTGGACATCAGGCACGAGCGCATCATGTGGTTGATGATCGTCGACTTCCCACCCTTCTCCGGGCCCCGAAGGTAAGTGAATCGTCCGGGAGGCGCCCCACCTCCCGTGACCAGGTCAAGACACAGGCTCCCAAAGGAGATGGCGTGCTCAACCCGAGACCCGGAGTGAAGGTCCACGGGAACCAGGTCGAGTTTCTTGCCTTCGGTGTTGAGAATTGATCGGAAGTCGATGGACCCCAGGCTGTCACTGGGGGCTTTGGTGGATTTGGTTGATTTTTTCTTCGCCATGGTCGTCTCCGTGGTGGGGGATACACACAGAGACTTTACGGGCTACAGGAAGTTCTTGGCTCCGCAGTCCTGGCACTTTACCCAGAAGCCGTACTTGGACTGGAGGAGCTGGAGCTTCTTCTCTCCACACTTCGTACAAGCTCCGTAGAACGGACGTTCCTTGAACGGGGTCAGCTCTCCACTCTCGGGATCGAAGTCGACCCCAGAGTACTGTCCGCAGCCCTTGCACAGGAAGTAGGGATTGCCGAAGAACGGGAAGACCAGGGGTCCTGCGTAGGTGCCGCAGTGCCCACACGACATGAAGGGGCGCAACGTGATAGCTGACTTCGGGTCGTTGAACGGCGCCAACGTCTCCTGGATCCAGCCCCAGTACTTCCGCAGCTCGGACAGGGCACAGGCAACCGAGTCCCGGCCGGAAGAGATCAGGTCCAGACCCTCTTCCATGGACGAGGTGAACTTGCTGTCGACGAGGTCGGGTATCCACTTGGTCAAGAAGTAGTAGAGCATCTCACCTCGGATGGTTGCCTGGAGGAAACCTTTACCGCTTATGTACTTGTGTCGGCGAAGCGTGGAGAGGATTGACGCGTAGGTGGAGGGTCTACCGACCCCACAGTCCTTGAGCATCTTGATCACGGAGCTGTCGGAGTAGCGCTTAGGCGGTTCGGACTCGGTCTTGACGCCCCACGCGCTTGAGATCTTGACCGGGATGAAGACAGGTTTGGACTTCCTGGACACTACCTGACCCCAACCGTCTTCAATCACGGTATCGCCGTAGTAGGTTATGACGGCCTTGCCTTTGACCATGACCTTGAAGGCCGTACGGTCCACGACCACGGGAGACATCTGGGTTGCCAGAGATCGGCGCCAAAGAGCCTCGTACACGGCCTTCACGTCCTTGTTCCCGGTCATGGAGCTGGGAACGTTCTCCGGATGTGTAACCAAGATCGCTTCGTGGGCCCCGCCTTTGCCGTACATACGGATGCGCTTCGACTGCTTGCCGGGGTACGTGGTCTCGACGTAGGACCGGAGACCCGAAGCCCTCTGGGGACTGATACGTGTGCTGTCCGTGCGGTGGTAGGTGATGTGGCCGTTCTGGAACAAGGTCTGCGCCGCCTTCATGATCTTGTCTGACTGGACGCCTAGGGCCCCACAAAGCTCCTGGAGCAGAGACGAGGTGACGAACGGTGGAGGGGGCTTGATCTCTTGGCGTTTGGTCTCGGTCTCGATCCGGTATCCGTGCGGGCTTTGAAGAGACGAGCGAAGTTGGGAGCTGGCTGACCGGTCCTCGGTCTTCTCCGTGCTGAGTTCGATGGACTCGCCACCCGCGTCTTCGAGGCGGGCTGTGACGTGGTAGAGATCGACCGGTTGGTGAAAGCGCCGTTCCCGTTCCCGTTCCACGATACGGGCCAGGGCCACGGCCTGAACCCGTCCCACTGAAAACCAACCTTTCACCGCGTCTTGGATTGCTGGTGTGAACGTGTAACCAACCAAACGGTCTAGAAGCCTCCTTGCGATCTGGGCCTCGACCAGGTTCAAGTCGATGGTCTCGGGGTTCTCGATGGCGTTCTTGATCTCGGACTTCGTGATCGCGTTGTAGCGTACCCGATGGAAGACCTTATTGGGGAAGCGTTTGCGCAGCAGATTCCACACGTGCCAGGCAATGGCCTCGCCCTCTCTATCGGGGTCGGCCCCAAGATAAACGGCGTCTGCTTTCTCCGCTTCCTTGATGATGTCGGCCAGAAGGCTGCGCTTGTCCGGGTCCACCATGAACATGGCGGTGAATCCCTGCTCGGGAAAGACGCCCGTGTCATCGTCCGGCAAGTCGATCATGTGACCAACCGAAGCCGTCACCTGCCAGCTACCGATGTTCTTGATGTTCTTCAACAGACCCCAGAGCTTTTTGGCTTTGGTTGGGGACTCAACTATCAGAAGATTGTACATTATGTCCCTCGGAGTAGCTTTAGATAAGTTGTTTGAATCACGTAGTCCTGTCATAGACGGTACCACAATTTGAAGAAGGGTACAACACAATGTAACATACTGTAGCCAGGTGTAGACTTGGTAGGTATTTTTACGGGGTTTGGTCATGTCAGGTATCCTTTTAACGCAGGAAGAGGAGGGTTTGTTAAGATAGTTACCCACCAAAACGGAATAGGGTGCGGGGAAACACACAGGGTGGGTTTAATAAGTTATACGTTTGGGTGCGTGGATTTGGATTGTATAAACGACATAAACGAATGATACTGAGGGTTTCAACCGTGTTCGAAGTGATGGGGCTCTATTCGGATCGGCTCCCGTTCTGCCTGGCGCTCGGTCCTCGTGTAACGCTTGTAGCAGTAGTACCTGGGCCTGAGTCCTACACAAGCAGATGAAGGCAAAGCAGTGTAGTAGACCATGGTCCAACCTTCGGAGCTGGGGTACTTAGCAACGGGGGACGCTTCTTGCCGATCACCGCAGACCCACGTCTGGAGCTTCTTGTCCCACCACCAACTTTCACGCTGTTCGTCGACGTACAGAACCCTGTACTGGTCCCGAAGAACGTCGAGTGGTTGGTGGTCAACGTCATAAACGTAGTAACCGGTGCGGGCCGCCCGGGTTTTATCCAGGACCTGCTGCTCCTCTGCCTTACACTGCGTGACCTGATAAGTGAACGCAAGCCGGAAGACGTGGAAACGAGCTACGCCGTCTGCCCGGACCGCGCACAGGATCCCAACGTCAGCGTCTGTTCGCCGGTTGTCATTGAAGAAGGTCTCGGCTGCCTGCTCGGGTCCGGCTGCCTTTATTTTGGACGGGCGGCGCTTCATCCAGTAGCTGAGGACATCATCGAAGCCGGATGTTGGGATGTCCAGTGGATCGCGGCACCAAATCACCCAGTACAGATTCTTGTCTAGGTCGGTCATGATTCGTCTCCTTGGGCCAGGTTCCGGGTTTCGTCCACAAGCGTCTGTAACGTGCTGTTAACGCGCTTGAGCAGCAACGTCTCTACCTGCGTCTGCAAACTGGCCAAAACACGGTCCTGAACCGTGTTGGATTCGCACGAGAGCCGAGAACAACAGCCGCACTCGCGCTTGGTTTCCGCAGCACAAGCAGCCGGAGCGTCCAGGTCTACCATCACCTGGATTTGAACTGTATGCAGGTCCAAGATCTACTCCTTTGTTGACAAGCTGGAAACACTGGTCTATAGTAGTCAGCAACATACCCGCCAGGCTTCTTACGTTCGCGTACAGCCCAAATAGGCGGGTTTTTCTTTATCTAGGACCTGGCTTCGACCTTTGGGGCTTATCGACCTTTCGGTCACGGGCCCCACACACCGGACACTTTTGGCCCGGAAGTATGAAGGCGAAGTCACACCCGCAGTAGAAGCCCGGCTGTTCTTTGGGCGTCGTGCTCGGGTCCGGTTCGTGTCCCAGACCTCACGCTGTTTTCTGGGTTTCTTGCCCATCGCCGGGAAGTCCTTACCCTGTCAGCTTCAACGTGGCCCCCTGCCCACCTTTCACAGTGAACAGAGGAGAATCCGCACCTCACCTCACCATACCTCACCCGACCACACCATACCGGACCTTACCTCACCCTAACCAAACTGTTCTTAGCCCTCTACCGGCCTTTCACAACCGATAGAGGGGAAATCCGTACCTCACCACACCTGACCTGACCGTACCATACCAGACCATACAGCACCTTACCAAACCACACCTAACCACACCGTACCTTGGTATGCTGGTGTAACTATTCCCCGTCTTCTGCCGGACAGGGGCCAGACTCCAGAGGATCTTGAAAGCCCTTACGGGCCTCACGCAGACCTTTTTTGAGCAGCTTTGTGAAGATCTTGGCCCGTTCGTTGGACGCGTCTCTTCGCCGGATGTCCTCCCCGGTCAACAGATCGGTGTTGACGTGATTGACGACCACCTTGTGTTGGCTTGCTGAGTCAGCCACACGCCGATACAGCTCGCTTTCCGCCAACTCGGTTTGTTCCTCGGGGAGAACCACCTTATAGCCTTCGCTGCGGACAGAGCGCAGGAGCTTCAAGTGGTTTCGAAGAAGGTGATCCCGACACTTTTTGAAGCGCTCCACCCGAGCAAGCTCCAGGTCTTGGATGGTTTTATGGGGTCCCGCCACCGTGCTGCGGGAAACCCCCAGCAAGCCACTGTCGATTACGTCGTGGGGGATCAGCTCTCCGTATCCGTAGTTTGCGGAAAGCCCGTCCGCGAACTTTCGGATGTCGTCGATGGTCATCTCTTCCTGGAATTCCGAGACATGTGCCTCCATGATCTTCTCCTTGATCTTTGTTGCCCAAAACCGTGGCCCCCTGTCCACCTTTCACAGTGAACAGGGGGAAATCCGTACCCTACCATACCCGACCAAACCACACCATACCCAGCCCAGCCGCACCTTACCGGACCATACCCAACCGAACCAAACCGCGCCGAACCCTAAAAGCGCTTTCGCGCAGACCCCTAGCCACCTTTCACAGCAGCTGGGGGCTTAAAAATCCGCACCGTACCCCACCAACCCCCACCAACCCCCACCATACCTCGCCAAACCTAACCCCACCGTACCCGACCGCACCTCACCGTACCGTAACCAGAACCTGATATGTTGTACTGTAGCACACTACAGTAGACGGTCAAGAAAAATCGACGGAGGGGAGCCGTTCCCACACCGGCGTCTCACCACGCAACAACATACCTTCCTTGTTCGCCAGGTCTTTCCACTGCCCAAGCAGAGGGAAGACACGTACGGAGGTCTGTGTGTGCTTCTGGGGTTCTTGCCCTGTGGCTGTCAACGTGCCCTCGATTTTCTGTCGTAGGCAAAAGACACCCTCCTTGTACTTCGCCGGGTAGTCGTTCCAGTTCACACCCTTTTCATGCAGCATCTCGTGGATGTCCGGCGTCTTTTTGTGCATCAGCTCCTGGTGACTGTATTGGGAACCAACGCCAGGGCACAACAGCGCTCTTCCCCTACTGGGAGGACCCGAGCGTGGGGACACTCCAGGAACCGGCACTCCCCATCGACCGTACACCGGATGTCAGGAGGTAGGTTGAGGGCAGCCAAAAGGTCAGGAAGAATGGACTTCATAACACCACCATTGGTAAGAAAACAAGTACCGTAGAGTGTACTGTAGCATAGGACATGCAGGAGTCAAGCACCAAAAGAAAGAGCCCGGCACCTTCCGGAGAGGGTACCGGGCTCCCTGAGTAGTCCCGACGGGATTCGAACCCGTGTCGCCGACGTGAAAGGCCGGTATCCTAGGCCAGGCTAGATGACGGGACCCTATTTAACGATAACGTCTCCTGAAGAGGAAGGTGTGGGATTCGAACCCACGGAGGACTGTTGATCCCCTCCGGTTTTCAAGACCGGTGCCTTCAACCGCTCGGCCAACCTTCCACGTACAACGCTAGTCCTCATCTTTCAAAAGGTAGTCGTTGTTCAACACCTTGAACGAGATGCTTTGGTCTTGGGATCTGACCACGATTCCCTCTTGCCTGTTCTTGGTTCCGGGGTAGAAGCCTTGGGCCTTTGACAGAAGCTCCTCCAAGGTATAGTTGAAGCTGTCTCCCGTCTCCAAGATCGGTACCGTTTTCAGGCCCAGACCCCTGACGACAGCCACCATCTTTTCGAGGTCGACCGGCTGCCAACCCATGTCCGCAGTACGGCGGAACATGTTGAAGACGTAGACGTCGTGGTCCAAAAGCTGCTGCCTGTTCTTCTGGATTCCGGGCCCGACAAGCTCACCCTGAATGTACACGTCTTTCAGATCGCTCAAAACATGGATAAACTGCAGACCGTACTTACGGGACACGTTCCATGCCGTGGATTCCGGGGTGTCTTTCAACTCCAAGTTTCTGGAGCAGACGAAGAAGCTGCGGTCCTTGTGCTCGGTCCATGCGTACGTGACCGAAGACCCATCCAGCTTCTGGCTGATGTAGTACGGCAGGCCCTGTAAAGCCTCCAGCTTATCCTCGACGCTCTGAACACGGTCCTCGTCCGTTTTGCGCACGAAGGACGGCCTTTGCCCCCAAGCCTCCCCACCCAAACAGGGATCTAGGGGTTTTTCGTAGTGCTCGGCTCCCAGAAACTCTGTTACGTCCTGGCCTTCGACTGCGTCCAAACCCTCGGGCAGGGGAAGAATCAGGCCCTGAGACAGAACCCCACGGAGCTTCATGGTTCGGATACGGAACCATTCGGTGTCGTCGTCCTTGCGTTTGAAGTAGCAGGAGTTCCGCAAGAACTCCAGCTCGGGAACGATGGGGACCAGGGTGTCGATCTCCACGTAGATGCACAGGTCACCAGGCTGAAACTCACCCTTCTTGACGACGGAAGTCCAGCCCATCACGTGAACCGCCTCGATGAAGTCAGCACCTTTGATGGGAGTGACCTCTCGAATCCTTTGAACGGTTGCAGGAGGCATGGCTGCTCCTCAGGTCTAAATGAAAACGGTCCGGGTGGGCGGGTTCGAACCGCCGACCCCATGGTCCCAAACCATGTGCGCTACCTGGCTGCGCTACACCCGGATTGTGTGGGACAGGAGACCCGAGAGCCTCCTGTCCCTTAGCCTATCTGATGTCAGATGCCCATGGCCTCGATGTCCCTCATGAAGGACTCCGAACCCCGGCTCTGCATCTCGATGAACTTGATCACCTGGTCGCTCCACCCGGACAGGTGCACGACCGAGTTACTGTACTCGGGGAACTGAGCGTTCCCATACGTAGCCAGGTCGATGGAGAACAAGGTGGCCTCGGGGCTGACCTTCTTCCGGTAACGGGCCCACATCTGCTGTACGCTGCGTGCACCGCCCGCGGACTGTCCCCAGTAGTTATGTTGTGGTGCCATGACCTGCATGTCCGACAACAGAACCACCTGATCGAATACCAGACCTTGGTTGATCATCTCCTCGAAGACCGGAGACAGGTTGGTGGCGTGCCCAACATCCGTCCGGTCAGCTGCCTGGATCGTGGCCAAGGTGCTGTTACGGGCCTTGACCTCGGAATACAGTTGTCCGAAGACAAACAACCGGTTCTTCTTCGAGGCACGTACCAGCGACGAACCGAAGACCAGCGCCACGTCCTTCATCGTGATGTGGCTGCGCTCCGACAATGGGTTGGTCATGCTGCCACTCACGTCGCAGATGACGCACGTTCTGCCTGGCAGTTTGATGTTGCCGATGGAGTGCTCCAAGGCCGTCTCCAGAGCATCACCGACGAATCCGAAGCCCGGACCCGCCACACCGTCTTCGGAGAGCTTCTTCCACGCTGAGTAGAACCTGAAGGGCAGCTGCCTGCTTTTCTTGACCCGGTCCTGGTCCCGGATCATGTCACAGACCTCCCGGACCTTGTCCTTGGACGCCTTGGTGATCAGGTTGCGCAGGTTACGGAGCCCCGCCATGTAGGGAAACTGCACGTGGTCCCACGCGTTGGGGAACTTCGAGATGACGTCCGTCCACGGGATGTGGAAACTGGAGACCAGCTCCCACGCATCAAGCCCGAACTCGTCTAAGGCCGAGAACGTCTTCTTGGCACTCACGTACGGAAGCCTAGAGCGCTCCTCCGGCGAAAGCACGGACCAGCCCCCGATCAGGTACTTGAACAGCGCGCTCTGCACCTCGTCCTTGGGCCGGGGGTGCGTCAGGCGTAAGCAGTGCTTGAACGAGTAGGCGGAGTCCTTGTTGTACTTCTCCAGCTCGTACTCGCTGAAGCCGTGGAACGCGTCTACGACCACCTTCTTCAGGCAGTTGGGGATCGGCTTGCCGAACATCTCGACATGGCAGGCAATCGCCTCCCGGATCTCGTCCGGACGGCGGATGATCAGCTGTCCGTACTTACGCACGAAGGGCTTGCACTGCACGATGTTGGCGGCCACGACCAGGAGGTACAGGGGAGCCGACCTCATGTTGGCCCGGGACCGAGCCCAAGCAGCTGTTTTCAACACGAACTCGGGGTCGTGTGTGGACAGGGCCGAGGCCAGGTCCGCGATGGTTCGCATCTGTTCCGTCTGGTTCTTGTAGAACTGGTTGGTCAAGAAGGAACAGATCACGGAGTTCACGAGCTGTCGTTTCTTCGACAACTCGAAGGCAGGTGCCTGCTCGTGGGTGGTGGTTGTGGGTTTCTGTGCTGTCTGTCGGTCAAAGCGCATAACACTTTCCCTCTTGTGATACGGTTGGAACAATGAACGTGTGTAAGTGGGAAGAAAAGGACGATGCGAAGAAACTAATCGAACAGAGGCTTATAATCAGGTGCTCTACCGATTGAGCTAGCTAGCCGGGACTCGAACCCGGAACCCCCTGAGCCAATTGAAGTATCTATGCTCTACACTATCGCATCTTAGGCAACGCGATGAAAGAAGTGGTACGAAGAAACTATTTGACCCGAGAGAATCAATGCCGAAGTATCTCGGATCTGCACTGTCGCACCATGAACAGAAAGGCCCGCGAAGAAACAAGCGACCAGAGGAAACGTAGCGCTCTACCGATTGAGCTACCGG
>Ga0180432_10002501_pt1 | contig 27484 bp, 22 predicted proteins | sample SS_ome_10_FD_132414 | JGI IMG/M metagenome (GOLD analysis project Ga0180432, IMG submission 132414) | Hypersaline lake sediment archaeal communities from the Salton Sea, California, USA - SS_1_MS_2 metaG | ecosystem: Environmental > Aquatic > Non-marine Saline and Alkaline > Hypersaline >... | reverse complement strand
TAATTCAGTTCTATGGAAATATAGGAATTGGCCATAATAGATATGCGACTACGGGGGCTTCAGAGTATTCATCTCATGCTTTTATCCAACCGTTTCATTTGAAAAATAATTTAATCGAGTTTTCTTTAGCTTTTAATGGAACTATTCCCATTTACGATGAAATTAAAGATCAAATGGCTGATTTAGGGTGCGTCTTTATAACGAATACTGATACTGAAGTAATGGCACAATTAATTGCGTCAATTGCCCAAGAAACCAACGGTTGGGGTGAAACTTTAAAAGTTGCGAGTAAATATCTAAAAGGATCTTATTCTTTAATCTTGTTAACCTCAAACGGAGATATTTACGCTATGAGAGATCCTTTAGGATATAAACCTTTATGTATTGGAGAATTAAAGACTGAAAAGAGAAATTTCTATTTTGTTTCATCCGAATCTTGTGCTATAGACGCTGTTGGAGGGAAATTTTTAAGGTCAGTAAAGCCAGGTGAAATACTTCATCTAAACCATAAAAATGGGATTCATTCAGAAATGATCATAAAAGAGAGTAGAACATGTCTGTGTCAATTTGAATATGTTTATTTTGCCCGTCCTGATTCAATTATTGATGGTATTTCTGTTGGAGAAGCAAGAATGAATCTAGGAAAGAATTTAACTAAAGTAGATCCTCTTTTAAAAGATTCTGATATAAAGAAAAACGCAATTGTCGTACCTGTTCCAGATTCTGGTAGAGGTGCTGCTGTTGGATATGCCTCTGAGTCTGGCTTGCCCTATATTGAAGGATTAATGAAAAACCGCTATGTTTGGAGAACATTCATAATGCCAGGCAAGCAGAAAAGAAAAGTTGCAGTTAAAGAGAAATTAAATCCGATTAGAAGCGTCATTGAGGGTAAAGATGTAATTTTAATAGATGATTCAATCGTGAGAGGTACAACTACAAAGCAAATTGTTTCATTGATTAGAGAAGTTGGTGCAAAATCGGTAAATGTTAGAGCAAGTTGCCCTCCTGTAATAAGTGCTTGTTATATGGGTATTGATTTTCCTACTCGAGATGAATTAATTGCTGGAAAGACTAAGAGACGCTTTGGAGGTCAATATATTGAAGAGATAAGAAAAAAAATAGGCGCTGATACTTTATTATACCAAACTATCGATGGATTAACACAATCAATTGGTTTAAGTGAAAAAGATTTATGCCTAGCTTGTTTGACGGGTGAATATCATATTAAATCAATAAATGCTTTAGCAGAGAAGGATATTGAAGATGTAACAAATAGAAATAATCATTGTTAAATCTATAATGCTTCATTTTTTATTTTTGACGCACGCCTTTATGAAATCGAAATAAATCGGAGAGGGTTTGTACGGTTTGCTTTTAAATTCGGGGTGAAACTGGGTGCCAACCATCCAATGGTCGTCTCGATCAAGCTCAATGCTATTTATTATCTCGCCTGATTCGTCCCGACTAGATACTTTAATTCCTTTTTTCTCAGCATCTCCTATATATTTGGTGTTAATGTGGTATCGATGGCGAAATCTTTCCGTTATTTCTTCAGTTTTATACGCTTCGAATACTCTCGTGCCTTTTTCGACTTTAATCTTCAATCCTCCCAGTCTCATGGTACCTCCTTTTTCTGAAACGTCTTTTTGGCTTTCCATGAGGTCTACTACGGGAAATTTCGTTTTTGGGTCGATTTCAGTGGAATTTGCGCCTTTCAATCCGAGATATTTCCTACAAAATGCAGCGAAAAATAGTTGAGCACCGAAACAAATTCCTAAAAAGGGTATCTTAAATTCCATAGCATATTCCGCACACTTGATCATGCCCTCAACAGCTCTTTCTCCAAATCCGGGCGTTAATAATATTCCATCGCAATCTTCTAATTCTTTCTCAATGTTCAAGTCCTCAGTGATATTTATCATTTTCAATTCTGTCTTATAACCTTGATTCACTGCTGCGTGTTCTAAAGCGTCATTGATGGATATGTATGAATCTGAGATGTTAAAATATTTTCCAGGCATTCCAATCCTCACAATTGGCTTTTCGCTTTTATACATCTCAACCATTTTCAACCATTCGGAGTAATTATTAACTTTACTATAAGAAACTAGTTTTGCTTTCAGATCTAAGATTTCGCATAAAAGATCTCCTAACTTTTGGTCTTCGAACAGTAGAGGTAATTCATATATAATTTCCAAGTCAGGATTAGAGATTACGGCGTCCTTAGTAATGTTAGAAAACAACGACAGCTTGTTTTTAATGTCTTCTTGCAGGATTGTTTGACTCCTACATATCAACACATCTGGTTGTAACCCCGCGCTTTGGAGCATTTTTACGGAATGCTGGGTGGGCTTTGATTTTTGTTGACCCACTGCCTTAGAATAAGGAACTAAAGTTACGTGTACAAAAGCAGTATATTTTTTGGGTAATTCTAATTTTAATTGTCTAAACGCTTCGAGGAATATGCTTGATTCTAAGTCTCCAACAGTTCCCCCACATTCAATTAATAATACGTCTAGATCCTCGTTTTGTGCTATATTTAATAGTCTCTCTTTTATCATATTGGTACAATGAGGGATTATCTGCACCGTTCTACCTAAGAATTTACCCTTTCTCTCGCTAAGAATGGTTGAGAGGTAAATCTGACCTGATGTGATATTATGAGAAGGATGCATATCAATCCCGAGAAACCTTGAATACGTGCCAAAATCTTGATCAATTTCTGAAATTCGATAGCTTTTTTCATCTGACTCGTAAATTGGCTGCCCACCGGGAACAGGTTTAAAATCCCAAACATCTTCAGTTACAAAACATTCTCCGTGCTCGATGGGATTTAAGGTTCCTGGATCTACATTAAGATATGGATCTATTTTTACCACAGATATTTTAAAACCACGAAATTGAAAAAGTTTGCCTACACTCGCTGTAACAACTCCTTTTCCTATCCCCGACATCACGCCGCCGGTTACAAACACAAATTTACAGTCTGGAGGCATTTTTTATTGAGTTTTTTTTAAAGATTCTTTATACTAGGGAACAAATAAAAATAATCTACACAAATAATATACCATTTCCATGAATAAAAAGATAGCCTATTATTTCTATTAATCTGAGGAATATAACCAAGTTAAGTTGTCTTAATTATTGAATAAATAGACTTTTGGACGAAAAATTGGGATCTGAAGTTATATTGAGACCCAATCTTCTTAAGCCAGCCTCATCTCCAGGAGTAGGGATGTGAGTAGAATGCATTTCGCAACCATATAGGTCTTTTAGTTTTTCCATTGCAACTTTAGCGGAAGGATTGAAATCTGCACTAATGCTTAAGGCAATTAGAGTTTCTCCAAGGTTAAGGCTTAATCTCTTAGTATTAAAGATCTCTGACTTTAAATTACTAATAGAATTTAATATATTCGGAGATAAAAGGTGTATATTGTCTGGAATTCCCGCTAATTCCTTAATTGCGTTTATTATTAAGCTAGATGCGGCGTGCATTAATGGAGAATTTTTCCCTGTAACAATTTTCCCATTTTTCAATTCTAAAGCTGCTCCTGCAAAAACTCCCTCATTTCCTTTTCCGTTATTTTGGGCATCAATGGACGCTTGACGTGCGTGTCTCACTGTTTTTCTATCAATTGGCTGGAGGTTTAATTCCTTCATTAATAATTCCGCGCGTTGCACAGTTTTCCGATTAGCAACGCCAGCGGCATATTCACAACTATATCGGAAAAATCTCCTGATCATTTCTTGTTTCGCAGCAATTTGAGCCACCTCATCATCAATTATAGCAAATCCTGCTTTATTGACGCCCATATCAGTAGGAGAATTATAAAGTTTATCAGTATCCATGATTCTTTGCATTATTTTTTTTACAACTGGAAATATCTCTACATCTCGATTATAATTAATTGCGATTTCGTTGTATGTTTCAAGATGAAATGGATCTACTTGATTAAAATCCCCGAGATCGGCTGTTGCAGACTCATATGCCATGTTTACGGGATGTTTTAATGGTAAGTTCCAAATCGGGAATGTCTCAAATTTTGCATATCCCGCACCTGTTCCTCTCTTGTGTTCGTGATATATTTGATTTAAACACGTTGCCAATTTACCACTCCCTGGTCCAGGTGCCGTAACAATTACTATAGGTTTGCTCGTTTCAATATATTGATTGGCACCATAGCCTTCCTCGCTCACGATCAGATCGATATTTGTTGGATACCCTTTAATTGCTTGATGTGTGTATACTTTAACATCCCGCCTCTCTAATTTGTTCATGAATTGTTTTACAACAGGTTGACCATTGTAACGAGTAACCACTACTGCGGAAACATCAATATCACTTTCTCGAAGATCGTCAATTAACTTCTGGGTATCAGTATCGTACGTAATTCCAAAATCCGCGCGGATCTTGCGTCGTTCAATATCTCCAGAGAAAATACATATGATCACCTCGATCTTTTCTTTAAGACGCTTCAATAATTCCATTTTCACATTGGGATCGAATCCAGGGAGGACGCGAGAAGCGTGATAATCAAATATCATCTTTCCTCCAAATTCAAGATATAACTTATCACCAAATTGAGCTGCGCGATCTAAAATGCTTTTTGATTGCTCTTTAAGATATTTCTCGTTATCAAATCCAAGTTTCGTAATAGTCATATATTATCAGTACAATTTTGTAAGGGTTTTAATAATTCTTGAAAGATCGTGGAATTTTCCTATATATTTATTATTCCTATTCTATGAAATAAAAATTTGCCTTATTAATTTTATAATAAGTACATGTTTATACAATAATTTCGAGTATTTTGATCTTTAAAAACTAGCATAAATTTAAATATGCAAATGAATATATTTTTATTACCGTAAAAAAAAGTTTTACCGTAAAAAAGTTTGGTGAAAAGAATGTCAAACAAGAAGAAAACAACTGAACCAAAAAAGAAGAAAATTTTTGAGAAGGTTAATCTTGTTTTTAGAAACCCTGTAAGAGTTGATATAGTGAGAGAATTGTCCACTACCGCCCAAAGGCCCATAGATTTGGCAGATAATATTGGTGTCGAAAAACAGACTATTAATTATCACCTGCAATCTCTAAAAAGGGGAGGATTAGTTAGAACACATACAGAGGAGCTTTCGCAAGATAGTGAAGAAGTGGAAGAATTAACAAGAATGAAGGGAGCTCGAGTGGATGGATATACTGAAAATGGAAAAGTTCAAGTTTCATACGGAGTGGAGTTAACACAAAATGGTGAGAAAGTTGCTAAAAGATTTGTAAGTCAACTCTACAAGGAAGAAGTCGCCAATGGGAAAGAAATAAAAGAAAAGAAAAATAAAAAATAAAAAAAAGGAGGAAGATAAATAATGAAAAGCGAAAGTGTACACATAGTTGAGCAGTTGTATAAAAATCCTCAGGCGATTCTCGGATTAGAAGAACCTCAAATTCAAGAGAACATGGTTGTCGTACCGATTACATTAAAGGGAACCTTACTTGACTTCATCAGCATGACCGAAGCTGAAGATAAAGGTCTAATAGCAATCAAAGAAACAGAACAAGTTAATAACTTAGAGATCTTTAATAAAAGCGACCAACTAGTTTTGATACCTTTTGGAACGACTGTAAAAGGTGGAAAACAAGACAGGACAATATGGGAATCGATATTATTACCTGCAGAAAGTGGTGGTAAGGTCAATGGGGCTAATAGAAATTACGTCGTACCGGCTAAATGCGTCGAGCAGTCAAGGTGGAGCTATAAGAGAAGCAAGGGCAAGGGCTTCAGATCGGCAAAAACCAGGCTACATCCAAATTTAGCATATGCGGCACAAACCGCAGGCGGTCAAGGTGCAGTATGGAACGAAATTCAATCTCATAGAGCTGAGATGAGCATTGCAAGCGATATTGCTCCCACGCAGAATTATCTTGAAATGATGGAGACTATTGAAAAGGAAACCGAGAAAATCGTGAACAAGTTCAAAAACGTGAAAGATCAATGCGGAATTGCGGTATTTATCAACGGAGAATTCATTGGAATGGAATTTTACGCTAATGTTAAGGCTTGGAGTTCAATGAGCGATGATATTATCAAGGCTTTTTCAGTGGAAGCTCTGAGGTTTAAAGACAAACCGACTAAGAAAGTTGAGGGAAAGTATTCCGATATCATTACCCGGGCTCTAAAAGAATTGAAAATGGATTTTTCCGTAAGAAAAGGCGTTGGTTTAGGCAATGTAGTGGATTTTAATTCTGAAGACCAAAAATGGAGAGGAAACACGTTAGTTCACGAGGATATCATGGTACAGTTTTATTTGGTCTCAAAAAGAGGGGGCGCCACGGAAAGCCCACCTGTGAGAATGCAACGACAAGACTATATCCAACAAATGGTAAGAGATTTCTAAAAATTCTAAAATTAATAATTTTTTATTATTCTATTGATTTAGAGATTCTTATTCTATAATTTTTTGAATTACTCAATATATAACCATAAGATTTATCAATAACAATGATAATGAAAGAACATTATCTTTTAATTAAATATTAATGATAAAGATGAGGAAAATGAAATGAACAAGAATCAATTGAAAGCAATACTAATAGGTGCAGGAGATCGGGGTATAAATACTTATGGACTTTATGCTTTAAACAATCCTGAAGACTTAAATTTTATAGCTGTAGCAGAACCAAATCCTGATCGCCGAGCGAGCTTTTCGGAAGCCCACAAGATTCCAGAAGAGTATCAATTTTCAGATTGGGAGGAAATTCTCGAAAAACCAAAATTTGCAGATATTTCGTTCATCGCAACGCAAGATCAAATGCACGAGGGTCCAGCAATTAAGGCTATGGAGCTTGGCTACCACGTCTTGCTTGAAAAACCGATTGCAACCACGGAGGAAGCTTGTAAACATATTGTTGAAACATCTGAACGTGAGAAAGTTGTTTTGATGATCGCTCACGAACTTAGGTACGCAGAGTTCTTCATAAAAATTAAAGATATAATTGATTCTGGAAAGATTGGAGAAATCATCACGATTAATCATTATTTAAACTTTCATTTTTGGGCGTATGCTCACGGTTTCGTGCGGGGAAATTGGAATAACCGCGATGAAACTACGCCCATGATCCTTGCGAAAGCGTGTCACGACTTCGATCTTATTTGCTGGTATGCAGGCGTTCAACCGATTAAAGTTTCGTCCTTTGCGCGGGGACCATATTTATCGCCTGAGAATAAACCCGAGGGCGCACCTGATCGCTGCACGGATGGTTGTCCTCACGCGGATACTTGTCAATACAATGCGATCTCTATTTACTTAAATTTTGTCCAACCCCGACGTGAACTCATATTTAGTGGTAATAAAATGCTTGGTTATTTCGTGAGGCTTTCAATTAACCACCAGAATATACTGAGATTACTGTTCCCCCCTGCCCGAAAACACCTTCCATATCGTGGTTGGCCAATTAGCGTGTTAACGGACGATCTTTCTGACGAAGGCATAATGAAAGCCCTAAAAGAAGGCCCCTATGGTCGATGCGTGTACGCATGTAATAACAACCAGGTAGCCGCTCAAGTAAATAACATTGAGTTTGAAAACGGAATAGTAGCCAGCTTAACAATGCATGGACATTCTACTAAAAATAATAGGCGTATTCGAATTGACGGTACAAAAGGATCTTTAGTTGGCAATTTTTCGGAAGGAGAAATGCAAATAACAGTTTACGATCAAGTAGAAGGAACTTACGAGCCAATTAAATTCAAATTTAAAGTAGAATTACATGGTGGCGGCGATTTACGGTTATTAAACACTTTGATTGCCGCCGTGCGAGGAGAAACCGAAGCTTATACAAAGGCAAGGGAGTACGTTAAAAGCCACTTTATATAACTAGCAGCAGATCGTTCTGCAAGAGAAGGGAAAGTCATTGAAATAAAGCAAAAATAAAAAATAGGGAACCCTTATCTTCCTTTATATACTGGTGGCTTTTTTGTAATTAATGATTTTGTTGAGGCTCGAAAATCACTGGTCTTCATCAATGCCCGTAAACCTTCATTCTCCAAATCTAAAGTGTCAGAAATGATGTCAGCAAAATAAACGCGCATGGTCTGTTTTATCCTACTAAGTGACATGCTTGCGGCTTTTGGTGGAATTAACCTTAAAGCTTGCTCTCTCGCGTAAGGTAGTAAATCATCAGGGGGCAAGATTTTATTGACCAGTCCTAGCCCTAACGCTTCTTGAGGACTAATCTTTTCCGTGAAATAGCAAATCTCTGCCGCTTTTTGAAATCCAACATACATTGGTAAAATAAAAGACAGTCCAAATTCAGGCATGATAGCTCTTTCAGCAAAATTGAATCTCAAATACGACTCAGGATCGTCTGCCATGTATATTAAATCAGCACCAGCTAGAGGCATTGTAATTCCTGCTCCTATTGCTAATCCATTTATCGCAGCGATCACAGGCTTTTGAAAGTTCCACAATTTCATGCACGTTTCTTTTTGGGCAATGTCCATTAGGTCAATTTCATCAACAATGTGTTGGGGGATTTGCGTCATCATTTTCATGTTAAAATATCCTCCCGAAGAGAATGCTCTTCCTTCTTTAGAACCTGTCATTATTAGAATTTTAGCATTTTTATCCTTCTCCATATCATCAAGCGCTGTCCTTATCTCCAAGAAAGTAACGTGAGACAGAGCATTTCTCCTTTTAGGGCGGTTTAGCGTTATCGTGCAAATTCCGTTTTCTTCCTTCTCATATAAAATATCTTCAAATTCTTCTATCTTCATAGTTAACTCTTCTTTATTTTAAATAAATAACTTATATCTAAGTGTAAAAATATAAAATTATTTATATTTCTAAGGTTATATTTAATATCGACTGACATGTAAGAAAGTGTATAATTTTGCATAAGTATAAATACTTAACTTGCTGTTTTCAATTTAGGGTTTTTAGAATATAATTTGATGATTAAAGATGAATATCAAATACCAGGAAATCATTAAAAATGTAAAAACTATCATTGTTTGCATGTCTAAGGATTACAAAATTATAGAATTTAATCGAGAAGCTGAAAAACTCTACGGTTGGAATCGCGAGGACGTGATTGGAAAAAATTATTTAAATCTTTTTGTACCTGAAGAATATCACGAAGCCTTTGTTGATGACGTGCATAAAATACTTGAAGGACAAGATCAAGTGAGTTATATTAATCGCGTAAAAATCAAAGACGACAAAGAACTTATAATACAGTGAATCGTTTCATGTATTAGCGATGTTATTAGTAATGATGTGTGCATTATAGGTGTTGGAAAAGACATCACAAAAGGAGAAATAGCAACGCAAAAATTACAAAAATCGAAAGAGAACTATCGTTTATTAATTGAAAATTCAACCGATATGATCGCAAAAACGGATAGAGAGGGGCGGTTTGAGTTTGTTAGCCCATCTTATTGTAAAACATTTGGAAAAACGGAAGAAGAATTAATAGGCAAGCATTTCATGCCATTAGTCCATGAAGAAGACCGCGAATCAACCTCCAAGGCAAGACAGAAATTTTTTAGATATCCGTATACCGCTAGATTTGAACAACGAGCATTGACAAAAAACGGATGGAGATGGATTGCGTGGGCGGATACCGCAATTTTAGATGATGATGAGAACGTCATAGGCGGGATAGGTGTTGGGAGAGATGTAACTGAGCGTGTTTTGGCGGAACAAGCACTAAGAGAATCCGAAGAAAAATTTAGAACGCTTGCTGAACAATCGGTGGTTGGACTTGCAATTATTCAAGAAAATAAAACAAGATATGTAAACAGGGAATTAGCTGAAATAATCGAATACCCATATGATGAGGTTATAAAGTGGAGCGTTTTTGATTACCTAAATATAATGCATCCGGAACACGCAAAATTTCTTAAGGAGCAAGACAGGAAAAGAAAGGAAGGATTTAAAGATTTAGTAGATGATTATCAATTATGCGTGTATACCAAAAAGGGTGATGAAAAATGGATATATTACTTTACGAAGATCATTACCTACGAGGGGGAACTGGCAAATCTCGTTTGCTTAGTTGATATCACGGAACGTAAAAAAATAGAAAACGAGTTAATAAAATCAGAAAACAAATATCGCAAAGCATATAATAGAGCAGAATTTTATAAAGACCTCTTTGCTCACGATATAAATAATATTCTTCAAAATATATCCATGGGAGTAGAACTTAATCTACTAAAGTTTAAAGACCTTGGAGATGTTGGGGATCTTGGTGAAATTAACGAAATGATAATAGAACAGGTCAATCGAGGTGCGAAATTAGTATCGAATATCCAAACAATATCCCAAGTCGAGCAAGAACAATTGCCATTTAAACCAATAGAAATTATGGGGATTCTTCAGGAATCCATCTCTTTTATTCAAAATAGCTTTCAACAGAGAAATCCAGAAATCCTATTAGAAAGCGAATTTAAAGAAATAACCATAAAGGCAAACGAATTCATACAAGAGGTCTTTGATAATATTCTAATAAACGCAATCCAGCATGGAAATAAATCTCAAGTAACTTTACTTATCAAAATCTCTAAAGAAGATATATATAATTCCTCTCATTATAAAATGCAGTTTATCGATAATGGAACTGGAATCCCTGATGACATGAAAGAGGATATTTTTCTGAGATCTTATAATAAAGATAAAAGCACGGGTGGAATGGGTTTGGGTCTTTCTTTGGTTAAAAAGATAGTAGAAAGTTTTCATGGAAGAATTTGGGTAGAAGATAAGGTTAAGGGAGACTATTCAAAAGGGAGCAACTTTGTAATCATAATTCCAGAACTCGTGCAAGAAAAAATCTATACTTCTCAGATTGAAGAAACTAATTAAAAAAAAGGAAATTTTAGAGCATTTTATATAACTGTCTTAATGCCATGCTCATGATATATTGTTGGATTTGCCTCGTACCTCCACCTATCTCTTGAATTCGAGAGATCCCTAAGAGATCTTCCATTAGGGTATTATCACACACTCCTGCACCACCCATTATGTTAGCACATCCATAACACACGCGTTCAGTTAACTTAGCAGCTTGATATTTTAGCTGCGAGACAGTTGCCATGAGAGCTAGACTAAACTGTTGTGGTAATTCTCCCTTGAATTTTTCAATTTTTTCGTCAACCAATTCACACACATGGAGTCCGGCTAAAGTAAGATTAGTGGTTTTTGCCCACAAATCTGTTAATGGAAACCCAAGACCTTGAAACTTTAGGATCTCTTGGTTAAATTGCTTTCTCATGTTAGCGTATATAACTGCGTGAGAAAGGGCGTTCCAAGCTTCAGCAATATTTAAGATCACGATTCCCAATCGCTCGAGGTTTAATCCTTCAAAGAGATTTTCTCTACCTTGCCCTGGAGGACCTAACACGTACTCTTTAGGAACTCGCAAGTTAGTTAAAGTTTCCTTGCCTACATGCATTCTGCCAACCCAAGGAATATTCACGCGCTCTGCTTTCCATCCATCCCAAGTTGTATCAACTAAAAACTGTCCCATAGTGTTTCCATTATCCTTCTCTGCGCATGCATAAACAATTGCCCAATCTGCTTTTGTTCCGTTGGTTTGATAAATTTTCTCACCATTTAACATGAAGCTCCCATCGGGATTCTCCTTACAGGTGGTTATCATGTGAACTGCGTCTGAGCCTCTTTCAGGCTCAGTAATGCAACAACACCCTACCTTTTTACCCATTACCAAGTCTTTAAGAACTTCGAGGCGAACATCCAAATTTTCATGGTGAAGCATTATTGGGTTTATAGCAAGAACCGTTGCTCCCATTCCCATTGCAAGTTGTGGATCAAAAAAATCAGTTGCTAACACTCTCATGAATTCTGCAGTAATTCCATAGGGTTGAAAATCTAGACCTAAAAGCTCATAATTATTCACTCGATTGATTAACTCAGCTTTACCTATATCCGGGATCCAATCGTAGAAATCCTCTTTATGCGTGATATTGTTCTTTTCTTCAAATTTCACATAAAACTTTTCTGCCTTCTTGAGAAAATTAAAGTGCTCTGGTTTTAATACATTCATTAAATTGTTATTGAGAAATTTAAAGCGATTTCTCAAGCTTAATTTTTCTAATATTTCATCGTTTATACAATTTACTTGACCTACTTTTCCTGGCATAAATAATTAAATAGATGATTTATAAAATATTTTTACTAAATTCACCATTAGAAATTAAACACTATTAAGGAATTAAAGCCGTAAAATGCGTGTTTAACGAAGTGATATGAGTCAAACATGATGGGAATCTCAAGAGTCCCTAAATAATTCATTTCTCAAAACCGATTGGTTATAAAATAGAGGAATAAAAAAATACGACCACTTAAAAAAGAAGTTCTCTTAATTCAGCTTTAAGTTCATCTAATTTCTTATTATTTTTCTGCATTTTTTCTTCAAGCTCTTCTATCCTTTCATTATCTTTTTTAAATTCTTTGATTAATTCCTCAAGACTTATTGTTTTCACCACCCTTAAATTTCATCCTAAAATATATTGAATATAACCACTTAAAAAAGATTTATATTTAATTGAGCTTTAAGTTCCTCTAATTTCTTATTATTTTTTATGAATATCATATAGTAAATTATATTTTTCTTGTAAAGAACATATTTCTTTAACATTCTTAATATTTTTACTTTTAGCTTTAATTAATTGCTTTTTAACCTTTAATAAAAGGTTATAAGACTCTTGTCTTTTATTATCTCTATTGAAATCTCTGATAATTTCCTCAAGAGTTACTGTTTTCACCACCTTTGAATTTCATCATAAATCATGTTGGATATATATTTAAAGGTTATGGAAATTAGCGAGATTACCGTTTGTCCTGCGACAAATGTGAAATTGAGAATATTTTTGAAAATAAAAAAATAAGTAAAAAAAAATAAGTAAAAATGAGCTTATTTTTCGCGTGCTCTTAAAACTTTTTTATCAATTTTACCCACAGCGGTTAAAGGAATTTCTTCACTAATTTCAATGATTTTAGGTACTTTATAAACTGCTAAATTATCCCTTGCAAATTGGAGAATGCTCTCTTTGGTTTCTTCATTATTTTTATATCCTTCTTTTAGCATCACATAAAGTTTTACTATCTCTGATCCTGGCTTGTCGGGATTTGGGATTCCAACGCAAGAGCATAGTTCAATAGCGGGATGCATGCTCATTTTATCGTCGACTTCCACGCTAAAAACCTTATACCCCGAAACAATAATCATGTCTTTTGTTCTATCGACTATCGTTATGAATCCATCTTCGTCCATGATCCCGACGTCTCCCGAATAAAACCATCCGTCTTTCAAGGCGTGTTCCGTTTCCTCCGGTTTGTTCCAGTAACCCTTAAATATTTGGGGGCCTTTTATGACGATTTCACCAGGTTCTCCGAGGGGTACTTCCTTCGTGGGATCGTCGGTATCGACTAATTTTACATCTGTATTTGAAACGGGGATGCCAACAGAGCCAATTTTTCTAGTACCTTTATAGGGATTCATGGTTACAATTGGAGAAGCTTCCGTCATTCCATACACTTCTAAAACCTTCTTTTCTCCAACTAAATCCTCGAATTCTCTTATATTATCCGAAGGAAATGGTGCTGCTCCAGAAATGTAAGCTTTTATGCTACTAGTATCTATTTTTTGAAATTTATCATAACTTAATAGCATTAAATAGAGGGTTGGGACATTTGCCATTAATGTAGGAGAATATTTCTCAATTTGGGAGGTTATCATCTTAACATCTCGTGGATCAGGTATTAATATCTGCGTGCTTGCGTAATTCATGCAAGTAAGATTGAACGCCATTCCCGCTAGATGGAAGAGAGGGAATCCACTAATGAAAATCTCCTTTCCATATTGACCATCGGCTTCCGTCCACGTGATAACTTGCTTTGCGTTAGCCATTAGATTTTCATGCGTTAATATAGCACCCTTAGGGGGACCAGTAGTTCCGCCAGTATATTGGAGAAATGCCACGTCCTTTCTAGGATCGATTTCAATATCGGGAGGAACATCATTTGGGTATTCAGGATTATTCATTATTTCAGGGTAAGTAAAGAATTTCATTCCCTCTACGGGTTCTACTACACCATGTGGAATCTTACCTAACTTTTTCGCAATCCATTTTACAGCACCAGGTAGGTGTAACGTGTCAGCAATATTTGTTGTTACTACAACTTTCACACCCGTTTTTCCAGAAGCCAAGGCGGTTCGGACGCTTTCTTCATAAAATGAGTCCATCGTAACTAATGCAATGGCACCACTGTCCTTTAATTGATAAATGATTTCAGTTGGTTTTAACAAGAAACTCATGCCTGTTGAGGCACAACCTGCGTAGAAAGTTCCAAACAATGCTACTAAATATTGAGCAGAATTAGGAATATGGATGGCAACTCTATCACCCTTTTTTACACCATTTGCAATCAAGAAATTCGCAAATCTAATCACATCTTTTTCAAATTCCTTGTAAGTGGCTGTTGCGCCGCGAAAATCATAACAAATTGAATCGGGGAAATCACTTACAGACCTTCTTAACATCTCAGCTAATGATATCACATCGTATTCAACATTCTCAGGGACATGCTCGTCGAACATTTTAAGCCATGGTTTCGAAGCGTAAGGACTAGATTCTGACATTTTTTCCATCATTTTCAATCACCAATAACAAATTTTGATCGGATTCGACAAAATTCTACTAATAATATATTGACAGTCCTATATTTAAAAGTAAGTCACTATTTTCTTTTATGTCGCAATCCCCTTATTAACATCTCATTAAACACTTTTTAAAATAACAAGGGCTACCTATATGCAATTACTAAAAAACGACATATTAGTAAAGGTGAGATTTTAAAATTATTCTACAAATCACTCTTAGTTTAACCGCTTGGGTTGAGGGGCTTTCCTCAATGTTCATAGTTTGTTTCGCAGGGATTTTTGGTATAATAATGGCGTATAAGGCAAAAAAAATGAATGCAAGGGTTCTTTTCTATTGTGGAATGATGGCAATATTTGTTGGATTGATTTGGATTGGAACGTTTATTGATTTATGGTTGATGTTTTTCCAAATCGGTCACATAACTGATAGACATATGTCTATTGCATAATGGAATACATGTGGGCGTTTCCAGCATTTGTATATGCCATGATTATTGGTGCTGAACTCATGACACCTTATAAAAAGAAATTGATATTAATTGTTAGCATAATCTTAGGTCTTTTTTACGAATTATTCCTGTTTCTGGGCGCTCGGGAAGCTTTTAAGACGCCAGAGCCACCGACGGGAGAATTGTATAGCAGTTCATTCGTATTATTGCATCCAGTATTTCTTTTTATTGCGGTATTCATTGGTACCATTTTCGTGTTCTTGGTCGTTGGAAGCCTAAGGATGGGATTAAAATCTAGTGGTGAGTTAAGAACAAAATACTTTCTGCTTGCGTTGGGATTTTTTCTTTTCATAATGGTAGTATTTATAGATAGCTTCTTCGACGAGCCGATTCTCCCCGATAGAATAATGATATGCGTTGCCTTTCTCATCTATTTCGCTCTTAGACCAAAAACCTAAAATTTTACCGTGCTATAACAACAATAAAAAATTAAATCTTTATATTAACTAAAAACAAACTAGTTAAACATGAGCAAAAAAGGAGAGAGTCTGCTTGAAGACAAATTAGACTCTAAAACTAAGCTTTTATATGGAATTAGCAATCTTGGCTCCGGAACTGTTTCAGGAATCTTTGCTACCTCGTTGATATTCTTTTACGTGGAAAAACTACTACTAGACGAGATCTATATTGCATGGGCATTTACATTCTACGCTATTTGGAACGCAGTTAACGATCCTTTATTTGGGTGGCTATCAGATAAGACCCGAACAAGATGGGGGAGGAGGATCCCGTATTTAAGAATATTTACGCCATTATTGGCGATATCGTTTATATTAGTGTGGTTTAGTCCAACTACGGGAGAGATTGGACAATTTGGCGTGTTTATTTGGCTACTCTTGTCCATGCTTCTTTATGATACCGCATACACGGCATCTTATTTAGTTTATTGCGCCTTGGGTCAGGAATTAAGCATGGATCACGGAGAACGTGCAAAAGCCCAAGCTATTTCGATGGGACTTCAGTTTATTGGTACAATTATCTCCTTATTGCTTCCGGACTTGTTTTTAGAGGACCCTGGGACGAAGTCGTTTCTTTTGTTAGTAATCATTTTAGCGATCATGCAATTAATAACAATGGGAATCACTTCGCTAACAATCAAGGAACGCCTTGAATTTTCTCATGTAGATGAACCGCTTGGGATATATCAAGCGTTTAAGCATACTATCAAAAGTAAATCCTTTATCATCACGGTTTTAACTAATTTCTGCATGATATTTGTTCAGTCTGTTGTTCTTGGAAATCTGTTCTTTACCATTAATTATGTTTACTGGGGTTGGAGTTCTACAACGATTATCCTCCTGTTTGGTGGCTTGCTCATCGTTGGGATTGTCATAGGGATGATATATATTTTAAAAATCGATGCAAAAATGGGTTTAAAGACCGCATTATTACGATCAATATTATTCTTAGGAATTGGACTGATCCTTCTTGGCGCTCTGCCAGATTTACTATCCCTTATAGGTATATTTGTGATGGGTATAGGATTTGCGGGAGTAATGACGTTAATGAACACTGCGTTTGGCGAAGTTGCTGACGAGGACGAGGTAAAAACAGGAGTCAGGCGGGAAGCAGCAATTTTTGGGACAAATTCTCTTATCACCAAACCCGCTCAATCTGTTGCAGGAGCTTTCATCGCATTGATGTTGGTGTTTTTTGGATATCAAGCACCAATAGGCGGAGTTCCACAACAACAGACGGATTTCACGGTTTTAGGTTTGAAATTGGCAATAGGCATTATCCCGGGATTGGTCATACTGGCAGCAGGATTGATATTTCTATTATATCCTCTCCATGGAAGTTATTTGACTGAAATTAAGACAAAAATGAATTCAATGCACGCAGAAAAGAAAAAGAAATACGATTCTACCTATCCACGAGAGCTGAAGAAATAGTCGAGAATTTTATTTAATAAGTCAATAATGGATTATTTTTTCTTCGATAAACAAATAAATATATTTGAATCAATTATTATAGTTAAAATAGAAGGTCTAATTGGAGAGTATCATGTCTAAACTGATTTTCCTTGGTTGTTTAAGCAAAAAAAATTATGAACCGACTTGCCAAAATGCTATAAAACTCATTCAATTTTTAGATAGCGAGTATCAAGTTTATGAAGATGTCCCGTGTTGTGGCTCATTGTTATATCATACCTCTCTCAAAGAAGAGCAAATAGAACACCAGCAATTTGTTAACGACTGGTTTAAGGAACGCAAAGTTTCTGAGATTGTCACGATATGCGCAGGGTGTTACAACTACTTATGCACGTATTATAAAGAAAATTTAGGAGATGACTTTACTATTAAAATCCAACACTTAGTACAATTCGTAAATCAGACTGAAAATTTGAAGAATTTAAACTTGAAATACAACGGGAAGAAATTAAATATCGTTTATCACGATCCGTGTCACCTTAGGTGCGCCTCAACACCTATAATAGAGGAGCCTAGGAATATAATTGCTTCAATAGGTTCCAATTTAAAACTAAAAGAAATGGAAAACAATTACATGGACTCGTTATGTTGCGGTTCAGGAGGAGGAGTCTATTCAATATTCAAAGAAAATAGTGATTTTAATACTGATCTTATTTTTAAGCAAGCAAAGAAAGTTCAAGCGAAAGTCCTCCTCACGCCATGCCCGTTTTGTTATACAGCATTAAAAAGAATCAAGGATGAGAACGAAATTAGAATCCCGATAATGAAATTTGGAGACTTCCTTGTTAAAATAATGGATGGAGGGGAGATTGTTTAATATGGGTGAGAAGGGAAAAGAATTATATAATGGTTTAAAACAGAGAATCGATCGCTTGACGAAAGATGGAACTGATGAAAAGCAATTCGTTGATTTTTGGAGGATCGCCTGTACAGCTAAGTACAGATCTCACGATATCAAATACTTATACGACGACTCAAGCCGAGAATATATTGAAAAATATAAAGAACAACTTGTTAAAATGAGGGAAGATTTCATAGAGAATATTGATTACTACATCGATAAATGCATTAATGTAATGCGTAAAACGTGTAATTTTAAAGTATATCTAGCGAAAACTAACGAAGAAGCCCAGAAAATATTCAAGGAGGAAGTTGGTGACTATGAGACAGTTTATAAATCGTGTTCTTCTGAAGCGCTCGATATTGGACTCATGGAGTTTGCAAAAAAGAACAATATCAAGATTGTAGAAACGGCTCTAGGCGACAAGCTTGATAAATGGTTCGAATGGAAGCACCCCCCATATCTATTAGGAGGGGGAGTTCAGTTCACTCCTGAGGAGATAGCGGCAAAAATTAAGGAGCTTTATGGGGACGACATTGAACCTGACCCACAAGCGATAACTTTTTACATTAGAGATAAGTTCCGCCCTGACATGCTTAAAAACGTGCGAGTCGCGTTAACATCTGCAAACGCCATAGCTGCCGACGATGGTTCCATCGTGATTTGCGAAAATTCGGGTAATATCAGCCTCATTACAAGACTCGCTGAAAAACATATAGTTGCTGTTGGCATTACTAAGATCGTGCCCACTTTTCTCGATGCTTGTCTCGTGACTAAAACGCTTTCAAGAATTAATAAGGTGTCTCAGGCATACATCAGTATCATTGCTGCGCCCTCAAATACATCGAGCGTTCAGGGAAAGAGCGTTCAAGGGATGTACGGGGCAAGAGAAGTCGTGGTTATTTTTGTGGACGATTGGCGCAAGAAAGCTGCGAAAGAAAATCTAATATACAAGGATTTGTTGAAATGCGTGGGCTGTAAAACTTGTGATTTCATTTGTACGGCTTCTCGGGCGTTTGGGAACGTTTTTGGGAGCAGGTATGGATTGGGAGCAACAGGTATTATTAGAGAATACATTCACCACGGGATTGAAGCAGCCGTTAAAGCAGGATTATTTCTTTGTACTGGGTGTGAAAAATGTACTAATTGGTGCCCAGTAGGTACAGATTTATCAGAGATGATGAAAAGCTTGAAGAAGGAGGCAACCAATAAAGGTTTATGTCCCCCTCCACTTGAAGAATACAGAAGTAAGATTTTACAGGATAAAAATCCTTTTACATGAAATAATTATTCACATCAAAAAAAAAACTAACTATAAATAATTAAAAATAAAAAAGAAAAAATCACTATTTGACTTCTATTTTCTTTTTTTCCTTCTTTTCTTCTTCCTTTTTAGGTAGATGTAGTTTCAAGATACCCTTGTCTAAGGTAGCATCAATTTTTTCTTCGTCAATGTTTTCTGGAATGCTGAATGTGCGATAATAACTCGAGCTAGAATATTCTTTCCTGACGTAGCCCTTGTCTTTTTCCTCGTGTTCTTCTTTTTTTTCTCCCTTAATTTCTAAGTTACCGTCGTGAATCGTGATTTCGAGATCTCCCTTGTCAAGACCAGGCAATTCAGCAGTGATGCTAAACGAGTCTCCATCATCCGTTATATTGGACAATGGGGTCCTGAAGAAAGAGTCCTCATCGAAGACTTTCAAGCTAAAGGGTTCGTAATCCCATAATCTTGAAGGTCTCCAAAACAAATCGTCAAACCATCGGTTCATGTCATTAAATAAACGGTCAATTGTACCGAACGTCGACAAAGGTCGATATCTCCGTAATGTTAGTTCGCCTTTTTTATCTTCTTCTTTAGATTTCTCTTTATTCTTCTTTTCTACTTCGTGTTCACCAGGTGTTTCTTTAATCTCTACCTTTCTATCTTTTACTTCAGTCATATTATCAACCTCTTTATTATTTTTTATAATTCTTATTGATGTAAAACTAGGTTTTACATTTCTTACTAGACATAAATTGCATTACATATTTAAATGTTATGATTTGTGAATATAACCTACTTTCAATTTGAAAGTATTGAAATTAAGTAGATTGGGGTGAATTGTACATGATTCAAAAAAGAAAGAAATAGTAGAGAACTTACGAGTTTTTAGCCTCACGTGCTAGTGCTGCTTTAGTATCCATGACTTTTTGAAAAAATGCAACGGTATTTTCTGGCGGTTCGTATTCCTCTTTCTTCTTAACGATAGAGATCGCTTCACTAGGGCAAGTAGAGATGCAAAGTGCGCATCCTATGCATCGGTTTAAATTTATGACTGCCAGACCGTCAACCATATCGATCGCGTCCATTTGGCAACGGTCTAAGCACGTTTCACATCCACTACACAATTCTGGGTCAACCTCGGAGTAATAACTCGAGTTGAAAAAATCTACTGGGCGTTCGCTAAACATTTTTTGATGAGTCAAGACACCACAGCAACATCCACAGCAGCAACATACGCCAATGGGGCGCTTAGAGTTAGTTGGTTGAAGTACGAATCCTGCATCTTCTGCTCTTTTTAATAACTTCAGAGCTTCCTCTTTTGATATCATTCTCGCTTGTCCTTTTTCGACATACATCTTTGCTCCTGCGCCAAAAAAGAAGCATGTTTCTCGAATGTCAGATTGTTTGCACGGATCCCCCTCGAGATCTTTTTCCTGCCTGCAGATACATATTCCAACGGCAATAGGGCTCGTTCTTTCCATTATTAGGTTCCTAACATTATCATACGATGAAATCATGTTCTCAATATCAATAGTTTGGCTTATCGGAATCGTCCTTATTTGGGGCATTTTTGTCAAGTTAAATTCTTCCCAGAAGGCTTCTTCAATGTATTGCATGCAATCGTCAATAAATTCCTTAGTCAAATGATTAAGCTGAAATTCATACATCCCTACTGCAAAAAAGGCATTTGCGTAAAATTTTACCTTTTTTCCTCCTATCTCTTGCGAGCCAAACATGATAGAACCTTTTTTACCCATGTTATCTAAGGTTTTTTCGAGCTCTTCAATAGTTATTCCACTTTTTTTCACACGACGGTATATTTTATCCAATGGTAAGGGCTGAAAATGCATTTTCGTAGCGATCTCAGCCTCCTCGGGAGTGAAGAGATGCTTGAGAATTCTAATTTCCACGCCAGATTCTGTCGCGGGATACCCAATAGGAAATGTATCTAAATGCTCCTGTAATCTACGATATACATCTGGTTCTGATTCGGTCATTTTATTTTTCACTTCTTAAAATTATTATTTTACCTACATAGGATAGTTATAGTGAGTATAAATACTTAACATTGATAAAAAATGGGATATCCATGATATCTTTCCGATGCGTATTTAAGGATTTCTTAAGTAATTTTTAAAGAATGTTCAATACAAATAGATATCTTTTAATAGTATGGATGGAAGACTTGAAGAGTGTTCATTTTTTATTTATTATTCCTTGGATTTGTATAGATAAGAGAGAAATTTTTATTTCTTTTTTCACGAATTTGAAAAAAATTTGAAAAAAATTTAAATTCTATATAAGATTATAAAATAAATAGTAAAATCGAAAAATAAATAATAGTTTTTAAAATAGGATTAATTGAACTTAAATTATAACATGAAGTGGTGAAATGTGAAAGGAGATAATAGAACAATTGAAGAAGATTACATGGAAGCTGAAGGAATCGATGGAATTCAAGTACATAAAGGCCTCGTAGGCGTGTATGTGGACGATAGTTTAATTTCTTTTATTGATGGAGAAAACGGAAAGTTGTTTTATCGAGGATATGCAGTACAAGATCTGGTAAAAAAATCTACATTTGAGGAAGTTGCCTACTTATTACTGTTTGGACAGTTGCCTACGAAATCCCAACTTGAGGACTTTAAAGCGCAATTAATTAAAGAAAGGAATATCCCGGATAACGTGTTGAGGATATTGCAGAGCTTTCCCCGAAATACGACTAGAATAGAATTATTGCGTACAGCAATTTCTGCATTATCACTTTACGATCCCGACGATTACGATTATTCTGAGGAAGCGAATATCCGAAAAGGAATAAGAATTATCGCAAAAATGCCTACACTAATTGCATTTGCCCATAGAATCCAAACAAACCAACCTTTAGTGGAACCATCAAATGAACTATCCCATGCGGGGAACTACTATTATATGATGACAGGTCTTAAACCCGTGAAGGATTTTGTGGATGCGTTTGACAAGGTTTTAATTTGTCACGCAGATCATTCTATTAATGCGTCTACTTTTTCTTGTAGAGTCACAGTTTCAACTTTATCAGATCTTTATAGCGGTATCACGAGCGCTATCGGTACTCTTAGAGGTCCTTTACACGGTGGGGCAAATGAAGCAATAATGAAAGCTTTAACTTACGACGTGAAGAAAAATGAGAATGTGATTCCTTGGGCAGAGGAGAGATTACAAAAAAAGCTAAAAATAATGGGTTTTGGGCATAGAGTATATAAGACCTGGGATCCTAGAGCCATTATCATGAGAGAACTCGCTAAAAAATTTTATGATGCCTATAAAAAGGGTGAAAGATTTGATCCTATCACTGAAACTGGCCACGATCATACACACGATGATTACATCTTTGAAATGACTGAAATACTCAAGGATTTCATGATTGAAAAAAAGGGAATTTATCCAAACGTTGATCTGTATTCAGCAGGATTGTTGCATTCCTTAGGCATCCCCATGGCACTTTATACACCTTTATTTGCGGCAGCAAGAAGCGTTGGTTGGGTTGCTCACGCGCTCGAACAATTAGCGGATAACAAATTAATCAGACCACGGTTATGTTATAGGGGAGAACTTGGAAAGGAATATGTCGATCTGTCTGCGAGGTAATATGAAATTAAGATTTCTCTCCTTAAAAATAACGACTAAAAGTATCGAATCTCTTTTTATTTCATAAATAATTCAATTATTTATATTACTTGACTAATTTTTTGTATTAATTAAAAATGGCAAACGAGCAAAAAAGGATTAATTGGCAATGACGGAATTAGAAAGAAATCAAAATTATAAAAATTACATATTCCTTTACTCAGGGCAATTATTTTCAATATTAGGATCATCCATTACCCAATTTGTTATAGTCTGGTGGATTACAGTTTTAACAGAAAGCCCGGTAATACTTTCTATTGCTAGTTTTGTATATATTTTACCCATGACAATAACAATGCCAATCGCAGGAGTAATAGCAGACAGGTATAGCCGAAAAAAAATTTTACTCACGGTAGATTCACTTCAAGCATCTGTTACCCTTCTTATAATAGTGTTATTTAATTTAGAAATTGCTCAACCAATGATAATTATCTTTTTAAACGGTTTATTAGGAATATTCCAAGGATTTCACATGCCAACTGTTAGCGCTGTTGTTCCCACAATGGTGCCAGCAGAGAAGCTCTCTCGAGTAAATGGCGCGAGCTTTTTAACATCAGGATTTATTCAGACAATCGCACCCTTGATTGCGGCTATGCTTTTAAGTTTCTTACCGATAAAATTAGTACTTTGGATTGATCCCATTACATTTATTATCGCACTAATACCGTTAATTCTAATCAAGATACCTAAGGTCAGTTTAAGAAAAACGCAAATTGAGAAAAATTCATTCTTTGAGGATTTAAAAGAAGGTTTTTACACATTAAAATTAATTCCAGTAGTATCCATGATGCTTCTCGTATCGATGTTTATCAATTTCTTGATGAGACCTTTCCAAGTTTTAATGCCCTATTTTATATCGTTCGTTAACTCCGGGAACTCGTCGGATTTAGCCTTGATTTCTGCATTCTTGAGTGGCGGTACATTATTGGGAGCGCTCATTACTTCAATTAAGAAAAAATGGAACCATGAAATTTTTACGTACTTTCTATTAGAAACGGTTTTAGCAATACCAACTATAATATTTGTTTTTTTACCTAAAGGGACATTTCTATTAATGGCGATCACGTGTTCATTTTATGGCATGCTTGTTCCTATTTTAAATACCATATATTTAACATTAATGCAAATTAAGATCCCTGCTGACAAGATGGGGAGAGTAAGTTCGATAGATTGGGCAATTTCATCAGCAATATCTCCATTTGGAGCATTACTAGCTGGTATCGTGGCTGAAATTGTAGGTGTTAGCAATCTTATTCTCTATTGTGCAATTATTGCAATGATAATTTCAATGATAATATGGCGAATTACGAATGTGCGAAACAATCGGGATCAAGAAGAAGATAAAAATAACACAACATCATGATCTTTACTATGGTGTAAACTATAAATATAATTCACCATTTCTAGAAGCAAATTAATACAATTTATCATTATTAGATTTAATTACACAAATATCGAGAAGAATAGAAAAATGAGAACTTTTGAACAATACCAAAAAGACCTTTATGCAATGAAGCCTAACATCTTCATCGGCGATGAGAAAGTTGGACGTGACGACCCTCGAATCTTGCCAGGAATGTTACTGGTTAAAGAAACATTTGATAAGGCGTTTGATCCGAAATACGAGGATTTATGTACTGCAACATCTCACCTCACCGGTAAGAAAATAAATCGTTTCACTCACATCCATCAGACACGAGAGGATCTCTTTAATAAACAACGCATGACGAGAGTTTTATGCCATAGGGTTGGAGGATGTATACAGCGTTGCATGGGTATTGACGCGCTTAATGCAGTGTCAATCGTGACGTACGAATGCGACGAAGCTCTTGGAACTACATTCCATCAGAATTTTCTAAATTACATAAAAATGTTTCAAGAAAAAGACCTTTCAGCCTCGTGTGCAAGCACTGATGCGAAGGGCGATAGATCTAAGAGACCATCAGAACAAGAAAATCCAGACGCGTATCTACGAGTCGTAGAAACGAGAGAGGATGGAATTATTGTAAGAGGCGCTAAGCAGTGCATCACGAATACTCCGTATGTCGACGAAATAATAGCCGTTCCATGCAGAATGCTATTTCCTGACGATCACGATTACTGCGTATCATTTGCTATCCCCGCAGATTGGGATGGCATTAAATTGCTTGCCAGACCTGCCTACTTTCATAAACCTAAAAACGTTCCAGAAGACATGCTTCCAAAAACGATGGACATGGGAGATGTCGAAACATTCATAATTTTTGACGATGTTTTCATACCAAATGAGAGGGTATTTTTAAACGGTCAAGCAGATCCAAGACAGACTCCTTATGGGGGCTTTTTAGCATTACTTTTCGCGCATTATCACAGGCATTCTTATACCGGATGTAAACCAGCAGTTTCAGAAATATTAGCGAGCGCAGCAGCTTTAGTTGCGGAATATAACGGAATTGAAAACAAAGCACACGCCAGAGATAAGATCTCGCATCTTTTAGGTACAGCAGAGCTAGTTTTTGCCGCAGGAGAATCAAGCGCGCTTCATTCTGAGAAATCACCTTCGGGAACCATGATCCCAGACGAGATATTGACAAACGCAGGTCGTAGATTAGCAGGAGAAAACATATACGAAGAATATAAAATCGTAGCAGATCTTGCAGGCGGATTAATGGCTACATTACCGTACCTCGATACATTCTTTAACGAGGAAGTTGGAGAGCTTGCTATGAAATACATGCAAAGGAATCCAAGGGTCCCCCCTGAAAACGTCTTAAAGTGCTTTAAAGGCATAGAAAGCCTTGGATGTTCCGATATTGCGGGATTAATGCAAGTTGCAGGACTTCACGGTGGTGGTTCGCCTCAAATGGAGACCATTGCAATGATGGGGCGTTATGACCTTAAAAAGTTGAAAAACATAGCCAAATATTTATTTGGCATTAAAAGTAGCTTAGGTAGAATTGAAAGGTCAGAGATCCCAACGACTCCGAGAAGCATGCTTGAGAAGTTCCGCAAGGCTTTAATTGCGCAGCAAAAGAGGGAAGAAAGGAGTAAATAAAATTTTTTTATTTTTTTATATTATTATTAAGATTCTTTAGCTAATTCTTCAATTTTATAACGTCCAGTAGATAGGTACGCCTTGACGACTTTCCCAAGCAAGGATCGAATGATCTTACCTCCCCGCTTTTTGGATTTTTCAGAGGGCGTTTCACCTATGGCCATTTGAACGATTTCCATTATAGTGTGGATTGGTTGGGTCGTTTTCTTTTTAACTGAAAAAGAATTTGCGATTAAAAAGATCCAATTACACCCGCCGCAATAATCAACGACTATATCCGCTCCCGATTTTTTAAATTCCTTTAATCTTATTTTTGCGTGGTGTAGTAAGGGAAAAATGCTATAAGAAGAACACGCCGCAGATAATCCGCAACATAAGGCGTTTTCGCGGGAATGTTCCAATTCTACAACTTTCACGCCGCACATCTCGAGTAGCTCGCGAACCTTATTAAAAATGGAATCTCCTCTCATCTTTGGCCAGCAACTATCGTGAACGCATGCAGTAATGTTTAGTGGCGTTATTTCGTATTTTCCTGATTTCAGTTCGTCGTAAAGCCAATCAACTATTGAGACAATCTCAAAATTCATTTTTACACCATAGTTTGCCTCGTACACGTATTTAAACATGTTATACCCGGCAATACAAGGCACGATGAGCTTTTTAAATCCGATTTTTTCAAGCTCCTGTTTGAGATTTTTAGCAACCAATTCGTGTCCTTCAAATAAACCCGCCCGAAAGAGGGGTTCCCCGCAACAAAGCGCTGTCGAGCCGAATATCGTCTGATCTTGGTATAATTTTGATTGAAAAATGTAAGGTTGCACCAACAGATTGCAGCTTGCGTAAATCATAGTATCTTTAATTTCGGGATTCTTAATGTTTTCTTCCCATTCCTTTATCCATTTCTTTTCTTCTTTAGGAAGTTTTTTAATTATGAATGAATGTATGTATGGATTCAAGTAAGGCAAGGTTAACACGAGTTTTGCTCTCCCAGGCAATCCATTTTTAAGGTATTTTTCGTGCCATTTATTAATGATCAGCGCGTAGGGACGACAATCGTTGGGACAATAATGATTACAATTCATGCATCCAACGCATTTCTTTAATACTTTCGACTTACCATTTTCAAGTATGGCGGTAATTTCCTTTTTAGCCTTCTCTAGCGGCAACTCTAGCACGGGACATTTATGAAAACATTCTCCACAGCGAGTACACGCTTCTTCGTTAAAGACCATGTAAGTATCAAATTCTTTCAATACCAATTACAATCACATTTGTTTATTTTATATCTATCTTGCTTTAAAGATATAAAAGCTTTTTATGTATTGTACTAAAATTTTTTTTTAATTAGAAGAATAATGGTTCTTATTCAATAAATCCACTGATCTTTAAAGAGTCAATGAACCATCCAATGAAGAATTTAAAACCCATTACATTTTCTTTTGTTATTCTTTTAGAATTTGGTATGAATGTTTCGCGATACTTTAAGGTTATATCTTTAATTGAAGGATTTTCTTTATACCATTCTATAAAGGCTTCCTTAGACTTAAAGTATAGATCTT
>Ga0180432_10002500_pt1 | contig 27486 bp, 21 predicted proteins | sample SS_ome_10_FD_132414 | JGI IMG/M metagenome (GOLD analysis project Ga0180432, IMG submission 132414) | Hypersaline lake sediment archaeal communities from the Salton Sea, California, USA - SS_1_MS_2 metaG | ecosystem: Environmental > Aquatic > Non-marine Saline and Alkaline > Hypersaline >... | reverse complement strand
TTCGGTGTGTCGAGTCAAACGCGGGATCAGCCCGAAGCGCCGCGCCACGGCCTCGCGCACCGCGCGGCTGCGCCGCAACGCCCCGCCCGCGCCGGAAAGGCGCTCGACGCGCGCGCCCGCCCCCCGCGCGCGCTCGTACAATTCCGCGAGCTCACCGACCATGCCCTCGACCACGGCGCGCGCCAGGTTCGCAGCGGTCCAGTTGTCCGTGCCGATGCCGGTGACCGCCCCTCGCGCCTCGGGCTCGGCGCGCGTGCCCGCGAACGTGGTGGACGCGCGCAGACCCTTGGCGTCGGCCGGGGCCGCGCAGGCCAGCCGGTCGAGCCGCGCATACAGGTCGGCGAGGTCCGGCTCGCCGCACAGCGCGCGGGCCACGTCCGCGAACAGACCGGCCAGCACGTCCAGGGCCCGGCCCCCGCACAGGCTGGCGCCCACGAGCGCCCATCGCCCGGCAACGAGCGGGCGGGTCTCCAGTCCCTCGGCGCGCACGAACCCGTCCACGGAAACGCACACCTGTCCGCCGGTGCCGAGGTTCACATGCGCGCATGCGTCCAGCGCCGGCGCCGCGCCCAGGAACGCGGCCTGGCTGTCCCCGAGCGCCACGGCCACGGGCAGCCCGCGCGCGAGCCCGATGGCCCGGGCGGCCTCGGGCGTGAGCACGCCGGCCCGGCCGCCTGTGTCGAGCACGCGGGGGAGGAGTCGCTCGGCTGCCTGAGACGCGAGCCCGAGCGCCGCCCCGGCCTCGGCCAGCCACCGGCCGCCTGCCGCGTCGAAGAGGGCCCATCCGGCCGCGTCCGTGGGGTCCGTGCACAGCGCGCCCGTGAGTCGCGCGACAAAGAGGTCCTGGATCGTGAGCGCGGTCGCGCCCTCGGGCAGCAGCCCTCCTTCGGCGAGGCGCAGCAGGGTCGCGCCGCCGTACCCGGACGCGGGCGCGCACCCTGCGCGGGCCAGGGCCCGGCGCCCCAGCCGCGCGGCGAGCTCCCCAGCCCAGGTGCGCCCGGTGGCCGGGCACGCATCCTCGCCGCGGCGGTCCTGCCAGGTGACAAGCCGCGTACGCGGCCGGGCCTGTGCGTCCGCGAGCACGACCCCGTGCATCTGCCCGGTCGCGCCCAGGCCCGCGACCGCGCGCGCGCGGTCGCCGAGGTCCGCAACCAGGTCCGCGGCAAGCTCGACCGCGCGCGAGACCACCTCCTCGGCGTCGAGCTCGACCGCGCCGGTTTCCGCGGCCCCGACCGGGCTCGGCGTGGGCGCGCGGCGCACGCCCACGCACGCGCCGCCCCGGGCATCGAACGCGGCTGCGCACACCTTGCTCGTGCCGATGTCTACGCCGATCAGGACCGGCACAGAGCTCCTCCTTCTGGACTCGGGTCAGCGCCGGGGCTTTCGATCGCGCAAAGGGCTACTGGCCGCCGGGCCGCTCGGACACGGACCACCAGCTCGCCAGCGACCCGGCCACGAGCATCGCGCACCCCAGCCACAGGCTCGGCTCCGGGGCCACGGCCAGGTACACGCAGCTGACCACGGTCGAAAACAAGGGCGTCAGGTACGAGCCCGCGGCCACCACCACCACGTTGCCCGTGCGCATGGCGCGGTCCCACAGCCCGTACGCAAGGTACGTGGCCGTGCCCAGGAACCCCGCTTCGGCGAGCGAGCGCACGCTCCAGGCGCGCGGCTCGTCCACGAACAGGCTCATGAACAGAAGCGCCAGGGCCGTGGCCGGCAGGAACAGGTCCACGCCGCCCCGGCGCCGGCCGCCCGCCCATCGGCGGGTGAGGGTCGAGTACAGGCCCCAGCACAGCGCGGCCGCGAGCCCCAGGCCATAGGCGGCCGGGTTGCCGGACAGGTTGCGCGTAAACGACCGCACGGACACGTCCGCGCCCTGGGTGAGCACAAGCACCTCGCCGGCCAGGGCCAGGGCGGTGCCCGGCACGAGGACCCACGTGGCCCGCTTGTTCAGAAGCACGAGGGAAAAGAGGATCGTAAGCGCGGGCCACAGGTAGTTGAGAAGCCCCACCTCCAGGACCTGGCGGCGGGAGTCGGCAAGCCCCACGGACAGGAAGAGCACGGTCATGTACGCGACGAAGAGCGCCCCACACCCGAACAGATACCTGCGCGCCAGGCGGGCGATGCTCCGGCGACGCTCTGCGTTCCAGCCCAGGCGCACCAGGGCCACCGCGCCGCCCACGCTGTAGACCGCGCAGGCCGCGGTGATGGGCCCCAGCCGCTCGGACAGGCTGCGCGCGAGCGCCACGGTGGTCGACCACAGCACAATGGCGCCGAACCCGGCCAGTGTGCCGGACGAAGGTCTTCGCGATATCCCGGCGTCCGACCCCACACCCAGGTCCTATTCCCTTGCTTGCACCTGCGGCCCTACCGCGTCTCCCTCTCCCCTCGGGAGAGGGCCGGGGTGAGGGACGGTACGCGCGCACGGCGGCCTTACGCACGCACGCCGCACCGGAACCGCGCCTCTCCCTCCCCCCCTCCCGGAGGGAGGGGAAACAGCCCGTGCTTCGCTGCGCTCGCTCAGTACCACTGGTGGTGGAACTTCTCGCCGCGCTCGCGGTCCACGCGTTCGAACGTATGCGCGCCGAAGTAGTCGCGCTGGGCCTGGAGCAGGTTCGCGGGCAGCCGCTCGGTGCGGTAGCTGTCGAAGTACGCGAGCGCGCTGGAGAACGCGGGCACCGGCACGCCCAGGCGCACGGACTGCCGGATCACCCGACGCCAGCCGCCCTGGCACTTGCGCAGGTTGCGGCGGAAGTACGGCGCGAGCATCAGGTTCTTGAGCGAGCGCTTGCGCTGGTAGGCCTCCTTGATCCGGTCCAGGAACGCCGCGCGGATGATGCACCCGCCGCGGAAGACCTGCGGGATCTCGCGCAGGTCCAGCTTGTACCCGTACTCCTCGCTGGCGGCCTGCATGAGGGCGAACCCCTGGGCGTACGCGCACACCTTGCTCGCGTACAAGGCGTCGTGCAGGTCGGAGAGGAACTTGTCCTTGTCCCCGCGGAAGCCGGCGCGCGGGCCCTTGAGCCTCTTGGCCGCGGCCACGCGCTCTTCCTTGAGCGCGCTCACGCACCGGGCGAACACCGCCTCGGCGATGGTCGGCGCGGGCGTGCCCAGGTCCAGCGCGCTCTGGCTCGTCCACTTGCCCGTGCCCTTCTGGCCCGCGGTGTCCAGGATGACCTCGGTCATGGGCTGGCCCGTGTCCGGGTCGGTCTGGCCCAGGATGTCCGCGGTGATCTGGATAAGGTAGCTGTCCAGGTCGCCCTCGTTCCACCGGCCGAACACCTCGCTCATCTGGGCCTCGGACAGGTCCAGCACGTTCTTCATGAGGTAGTACGCCTCGCAGATGAGCTGCATGTCGCCGTACTCGATGCCGTTGTGCACCATCTTGACATAGTGCCCGGCCCCGCGCGGGCCCATGTACGCGCAGCAGGGACCGTCGGCCACCTTGGCCGCAATGGCCGTCCAGATCGGCTCGATGCGCTCGTACGCCTTCCTGTCGCCCCCGGGCATGAGGGCCGGGCCCTTGAGCGCGCCCTCTTCGCCGCCCGAGACCCCGCTTCCGATGTACCGGATGCCCTGGGCCTCGAGCTTGTCGTACCGGCGCTCGGTGTCCATGAAGTGCGAGTTGCCGCAGTCGATCAGGATGTCGCCCTGCTCCAGGTGCGGGGCCACCTTGTCGATCATCTGGTCCACCGGGTCGCCGGCCTTGACGAGCAGGATGATGGGCCGGGGCTTCTTGATCTGGCCGACGAGCTCCTCGATGCTGTGGCAGCCGATCACGTTCTTACCCTGGGCACGGCCCTGGACCAGACGGTCGACCTTCTCCACGGTCCGGTTCCACACCGCGACGGTGTACCCCCGGCTCTCGATGTTGAGCGCCAGGTTCTCGCCCATCACCGCCAGTCCGATCAGGCCAATGTCCGCGTTCATGGATTCGTCTCCCTTCGCTCGCCAAGGCGCCGGCCCCGTGCGGGCCAAGGCCTTGCTCCTGTGCGTCCTCCAGCCGGGCAGAGCGCCGGTGCGCCCCGCGGCGGTCCGGCCAGCATACCCCGTTCCGCGCAGATGTCAAAGCGCACGGCTCCTGCCGGGCCGCGGGGGGCGCTCAGGCCAGCAGCCCGCCCACGATCGCCCCCGCCAAGAGCGGGCCCACCTGCATCAGCGCGGCCACTGCGCCGCCCGCCGCGGCCACGGCCCCGAACAGGGGCAGGCCCGTGAGCGCGGTGGCGAAGACAAACAGCAGCACGCCGAAGAGGAGGCTGGGCAGGATCGCCGCCAGGATCCCGCGCAGCACGCCGCCGGCCTGCTTGCCGCCGACCACGCCCGCGAGCACGGGCCCGATCACCGGCAGCCAGAAGAGAAGCAGCGAGATGAGCGCCATCCACACCATGCCCAGCACGATGCTCCCCTTGGGGTCGTCCCCGGCCGCGGCGGCCGGCTCCCCCTGCGGTGCGTTCTGTGGCGATGCGGCCATGGTCGTCTCCTTTCTGTGAGAACTACACCCCGTCCCGGGACGGGTTCGCCCAACGGTCCGTCACCCGTGGCCAGCGCGCGTGAGCCGCCACACGTCCGAGGTCATGTTGTTGCCCGCGACCATCCACAACGCGTCCCGGTGCACGAACACGCTGGCCGCGTGCCGCGGCGGCCAGGGCGTGTCCTCAAGCTCGGTCCAGGTCCCGCCGTCCGGCGAAAACCACACGTCGTTGCGGTTCTCTCCACCGGCAAAGCCTTCGAGCACCCACAGCTTGTCGTCCCACACCGCGACCTCGTGGTACTGGCGCGGCGCCCAGGGCGCGCGCTCCAACACGCGCTGCCAATGCACGCCGTCCGCGCTGGACCACACGTCGTTGTACAAGAGCCGCATGCGGGTCTGGGGCGTGTCGTACGTGCCTCCGCCGAGGAGAAACATGCGCCCGCCCAGCACCGCGCTGCCGCCGATCATGCCCCGGCCGGGCCACAGGGGCGCGGGCTGGACGCACTCCCAACGCGCGCCGTCGCTGCTCGCCCACACGTCCGCGTAGAACCGCTCCTCGGCCGGGGCGAACCCGGGCATGGTCTGCCCGCCCATGACCCACAGCCGGTCCCGGAAGCTCACCGCGTGGTGGAGCGCGCGCGGGCCCCAGGGCACGGGCCGGTCCGGGTTCGCGCGCGTCCAGGATACGCCGTCCGCGGAGGACCATACGTCGGGCTGGTAATGCTTCTGGTTCGCGTCGCCGCCCACGATCCACATGCGCCCGCGAAGCACCGCGTACCCCGCGGTGTGGCGGCCTTCCCAGTCGGTATCCGGGTCGAACCGGTCCGTGCCGAACGTGTTGGCTCGCTCCAGGGTCCAGGTCCGCCCGTCCTCGGAGCTCCACACCTCGTTGTTGCAGATGTTGGGGAAGTGCTCCTTGTCTCGCGGGTTCCAGCCCCCGAGGAGCCACATGCGTCCCGCGAACGCCAGCGCGCCCGCGCCGTCGCGCGGCGCGAACGGGGCGTTGTCCGTGACGCACTCCCAGCGGTAGGGTTGGTCGGCCACGGCACCTCCCTTTCTCGGGCGCGCCCCGCGCATGGCGCTCGGGAGCGCGAGGACGCTGCCAGCATCCCTGCAAGGCACGTGCCGCGCTCAAGAACGACCATGGAGGCAGGGGTCGGCGCCCCGGACCCGGCGCCCACGCCGCGCGTGCGGCCGGCGGCCGGACGGGTCACGAGATGCTGAGGATCTCGAACTCCTGCTCGCCCGCAGGCAGGGACACGGTCACGGTATCCCCGGCCTCGTGGCCGATCATGGCCGCGCCCATGGGGCTGGTCGTGAGGATCTTGCCGGAGGCCACGTCCCCCTCGCCCGCGCCCACCAGGGTGCGGGTGAACTCGCGCCCGTCGCGCTTGCGGCGCAGGCGCACGGTGCTCCCCAGCGCCGCCTTGCCTTCGGGCGCGTCCTCGGGCTTGACCACGTGCGAGCGGGCCAGCTTGCCGTGCAGCTCGGCCAGGCGCGCGTTGAGCATGGCCAGCTCCTCGCGCGCGGCGTGGTAGTCGGCGTTTTCGCTCAGGTCCCCCCGCGCGCGCGCCTGCTCGATGGACGCCTTGATGTCCGGGCGGCGGCTCTCGAGCTCGCGCGCCTCCTGCTGGAGCTTGTGGTATCCGTTCTGGGTCATGGGGATCATGTCGGGCATCTTGTCAGGTCCTCGTCCTGCGGGGTCGTCATCCTGTCACAAAGTCCTTGAGCCGGGCCAGGCCCTCCTCGATCTGGGCGCGGTCCGTGGCGTAGCTCATGCGCACGTATCCGGGCGCGCCGAACGGCGTGCCCGGCACGGGCGCGATCAGGGCCTGGTCAATGGCCTGCTCGCAAAACGCGATGTCGTTGTCCACGCGCCCGCCCTTCAGGTCGGCTCCCAACAGGGCGGACACATTCGGGAACGCGTAGAACGCGCCGCGCGGCGAGACGCACTCGACGCCTTCGAGGGCGTTGAGCCCCTGTACGATGACCCGCCGACGCTCGTCGAACGCGCGCACCATGTCCGCCACACACGCCTGCGGGCCGCGCAGCGCCGCCTCGGCCGCGGCCTGGGCGATGGCGCAAGCGCCCGAGGTGGACTGGCTCTGGATCCGGCCCATGGCCTGCGCCACCTCCTTCGGGCCGGCCGCGTACCCGATGCGCCACCCGGTCATGGCGTAGCACTTGCTCGCGCCGTTGACGACCACCGTGTGCTCGCGCGCGTAGTCCGAGACCGCGGCCACGGACAGGTGCTCGGCGCCGTCGTACACGAGCATCTCGTAGATCTCGTCCGAGACGCACCACAGCCCCTTGGCCTCCAACACCTCGGCCAGCGCCCGCACCGCCGGCGGGTCGATCACCGCGCCCGTGGGGTTCGTGGGGCTGTTGAGGAGCAGGAGCTTGGTGCGGTCCGTGACCGCGCCGGCCACGGCCTGCGCGTCCAGGGTGAAGGCGTCCTCCTCGCGCGTGGGCACGGGCACGGCCTTGCCGCCCGCGAGCGCGACCATGGGCACGTAGCTCACCCAGGCCGGGGTGGGCACGAGCACCTCGTCGCCCGGATCCACCAGGGACTGAACGGCCAGGTACAGGCTGTACTTGGCGCCCGGGCTCACGAGCACCTGGTCCGGGGTGTACGCGAGGTCGTTGTCCCGGGCGAACTTCTCGCACACCGCCTCGCGCAGCCCGGGCGTGCCCGGCGTGGGCGGATACCCGTGGCGCCCGTCGCGGATGGCCCGGATCGCGGCCTCGCAGATGTGCTCGGGCGTGCGGAAGTCCGGCTCGCCCGCGGCGAACGAGATGACGTCCTTGCCCGCGGCCTTGAGCCGCTTGGCCTTGCCGCTCACGGCCAGGGTGGCGCTCGGTTGCAGGGCCGCGGCGCGTGCGGAGACCGGTGCGCAGTCGGTCATCGGTCCTATCCTCCTTGCTGTACGCAAAGCACCCCCCGCGGGCGCAGGGGGTGCGGCGCGACGATGGTTGTGTACACGCACACGCACCGTCGGTCAAGGGAAATCCGGCCGCCGGGCCGCGCGCAACCCCTGCGCGGCCAGGGACCTACCGCCCGAGCAGCCCCTTGATCGCGTCCTTGGCCTGGTCCACCGCGCCCTCGCCTTCCTCCTCGTCGCCGTCCTCGTCGTCGTTGTCGCTTACGCCGGGCAGATGCCTCATGAGCGCATCCTTCAGCGACCCCCGCGCCTCGTCGCGCAGCTTGTCCAGGGCCTCCTGGTCGAGCTTGACGCGAAGCTCGGCCCGCTGGCCGTACAGGTCCGGGTTGCTGGACAGGTGCCGGCCCTCCACCGCGAGCGTGGGCACGCCCTCGACCACCTTCAGGTCGCGCACATGGGCCTCGCGCACCACCCAGGTGGGCTGGCGGGCCACCACGTCGCGCGCGGACCGGGCCAGGTACCCGCGCGCCGCGGCCTCCCGGCGGCGCTCCTGCTCATCGGCGCCCGGGGGCGGGGCGGGGCCTCCCTTGCCCAGGAACTCCTCCAAATCGTTGACCAACCGCTGCACGCGTCGGGCCGCGCGCAGGTAGTCGCGCGCCTTGCCCCCGAGCTCGCCCAGGTCCACGCCCGGGAGAATCCCACCGGCGGCCTCGTCGTCCGGCGCGGCCTCTTGCGCGGGCACGTACACCGTGCCCGGCCGATCGCGGGGCTCGTCCAGGCGCATGGTCTCGCACACCACCGAGTCGACCACCAGGCGCCTGGTCAAGAGCGCCCGGACGCTGAGGTCCGCCTCCAGGCGCGCAGCCTGGACCCGGTTGCGCTCGGGCCGGGCCGGGTCGGTGACCTGCACGTCCTCGAGCACGAGCCGCCCCGCGAACAGCGACACCTGCGCGCTGCCGATGTTCACCTCCGCGCCGTTGAGGTGCGCGAGGCCCGCCTCCAGACCGCGCTCGACCAGCGCATCCACGAGCAGCAGATACGCGCCCACGAGCAGCACCACGAGCACCGCGCCCGCGATCAGGCGGCTGCGCACGAAGAGCCGCGCCGCGGCCCCGGTGGGCGGCTTGGCCCGGCCGCCGAACGCGAGCCGCATGAGCGCGCGCACGAGGGCGTTGCCCGTCAGGCGCTGCATGCGCGGGCTCGCCTGCGCGGCGCGTGCGCTGGCCTCGCGCGCCCGCACGATAAGCCACGCGGCCCCCCATGCGAGCGCGCCGCCCAGGACCACGGTCACCGGCAGACCCCCGAGGAGCGCATAGCGGTCCAGGTCCAGGAGCGCCACCACCGGCGTCTGCGCGGCCGCGCGCACGAGCCCGGCCAGGCCCGCGGTGTGCACGAGGAAGTGCCCCAACGCGAAGGTGGCCGGCGCGAGCAGCAGGCACAACCCCTTGCCCACGCCGAAGGCGAGCAGGGCCAGGCCGCCGTTGGTGTTCAAGACCAGCAACAGTGCGAGCACCAGCACGAGCGTGAGATTGAACCCCGGGACCATGCCCGCGGCGAACCCGAGGAACACCCCCAGCACGATCTGCCGGAACGTGGCCCCGCCGCGCAGGGCGCGGCCCAGCTTGCGAACGAGCTTGAACGGATTCATGGATGGCTCCTTGTGCGGGCCGCGCACCGCGCGCGCCGCGTTGGGTCCCTCACTCCGCAGAATCGCCTGCGGTCGTCTCTTCAGTCATCTCCGTGAGCTCGGCCATGCACAGCGAGCTCTCGCCCGCCGCGGAGTAGACTAGGTACGCGCGGCCGTCCTCCTCGAAGAATGCGGGGTCCCGGAGCTGGTTGACCGGTTCGTTCACTCCGCCGAACCCCGACGGTTCGAGGCGCAGGTGCGCGCCCTCGTAGTCCTGTTCGGGCGCGAGGAGCTCCTGTGGCTCGCCCGCGCGCCAGGTGCGCCAGTCGCCGCGCAGGTCCATCGTGGCCGCGAGGATCCGCTCCGGGCAGTCCTCGCCGCGGGAGAAGAAGACGTCCAGTCGCTCGCCCCGCTTGCGCACCGCGGCGTGGCGCATCCGGGGGATGATCTCCGGCCCCTGGTCAAAGGGCTGGCGGCCGTCCGGCGAGCGGCACAACACCCCGCCGAAGAGCGCGTCCACGGTCTTGGCCACCGCGTAGTACGCGCCTTGGTGCGCGAACACGCGCATGTAAAAGGGGCCCATCTCGTGCTCGGCTGCGCGGAAGTGCAGCCCGTCGGCGCCCACCGCGTGGAACTCGCGCTGTCCCCGCGGCGCGCGCCCGCCGTGGAAGTACAGGACAAGCTCCTTGCGCGCCTCGTCCACCACCACCTCCGGCGAGGCGATGTGCCCCCGGCACGGGGTCTCGTCCAGGTGCAGCACCCCCGGCGCGTGGATGCGCCACGGGCCGTGCAGGTCGTCCGCGTACGCGAGGCGGATGAACTTGCCCTGGTGATTGGCGAAGTACAGGTAGTAGCGTCCCAAAGGACGGTCGATCCAGTCCGGCACCCGGATGAGCGACGGCCCGTTCAGGTTCGTGCCGATGCTCGGGTCCATGTCCGGCCGGACGATGGGGTTTTCGGCGAATCGGTGCGCGCGATACATGCCCGCTCCCTCGAAGGTCGGCCCCATGGAGCCCGGACAATGCGCGCGCCGCTCGGGCGCTTACGCCGTCCGCTCGTACGTGCCGTACCGGTCCGCGGCCTCGAAAAAGGCCTTGATGTTCTCCCAGGGGATGTCGGCGTTGAGCATATGCGACGGGGTCATGATGTACCCGCCGCCCGCGCCGATCGTGTCCATGCGCTCGCGCACCTCCCGGGCCACGTCCTCGGGCGCGCCGAAGGGCAGGTTGTACTGCACGCTGATCGCGCCCAGGAACTTGAGCGCGCGCCCGTAGTCGCGCTTGACCTGCGCGGGGTCCATGACCTCGGGCTGGATCGGGTTGAGGACGTCCACCCCGACCTCGATGAAGTCGGGCACCACCTCGGTCACCAGCCCGTCCGTGTGCAGAAAGAACCGCGTACCCGTATCCGGCTCCTTGGTGGCGGCCACGATGCGCGCGAGCGCCGGCTTGAACAGGCGCCGCCACTGGTCCGGATGGATCAGCAGGCCCCGCTGGCTGCCCAGGTCGTCGCCGATGCCGAAGAGGTCCGCCCCGGCCCCCGCGGCGGCCCGCGCGTCCTGGGCCGCGGCCTCGGCGAGTGCGTCGATGAACACCGGCAGCCACGGCTCCTCCATTCCCAGGTCCAGGAAAAACTGCTCGCGGCCCCGCCTGCCGAACGGGGTCTCGAAGTCGCTCACGAGCCCCACCGCGAGCGCGGCCCGGCCGCGGCCGTGCGCGTCGCGCACCTGCGCGCGCAGGCGTGCGGGATCGTCGGGGTTCTTCACCCAGGGCCGCAGCCGCCGGCGCAGCTCGTCGGGGTCGCCGGTGGCCTGCCACACGTGCCCCCAAAAGCCCTTCTCCATTTCGCGCCTGGCCAGGCGCACGCCCTGGATGTCGTGGCGGAAGCAGTCGCGCGGGTGCTTGCCGGTCTTCTCCCTGAAGAGCTCGATCGTCGTGTCGTTGTACGTGTCGATGGCCACGTCGTAGAGCGCGCGGGGCACCGAGTCGGGCACCTGTCCGGCCAGCACCGCCTGCACGCGTTCCCGTCCGGTCATGGGTCGGCTCCTTGTATGCCAGGCGCACGGCATGCTACCGCGCGGGCGCGGTTCTGCCAATAGATTTCCCCGGTTCCCCGACGTCGGCCGCCCCCAATCGAGGCTTGCACACGCTGCAAGAGTATGCTACACTCCGGGATGGGAGAAGCCCCCCCAGGGCAAAGGAGGCCGCACATGACAGTCAGTTCCCCCTCCAAGAAGGAAACGGAGAAGAGCGCGCTCGCCAAGCAGATGGAGCGCCTGCTGGGCAACATGGAAAAGGTCGAGGCCAGCGACCTGCACCTCAAGGTGCACAGTCCACCCATCTACCGGGTCCACGGCACGCCGCGGCGCATCGACGCGCCTCCCATGGGCGTCGAGACCATCGAGAACCTGATCACCGAGATCCTCTCCGACGAACAGATCAAGCGCCTCAAGTCCGTAGGCAGCGTGGACTTCGCCTACAGCCTGCCCAAGGTGGGCCGGTTCCGGGTGAGCGCCTTCCGTCAGCGAGGCACCCTGTCCCTGGCCGCGCGCCGGGTCAACTCGGTCGTGCCGACGGTGGAGGAACTGAACCTGCCCAAGGCGATCAACCGCATCTCCGCGTTCGAGAGCGGGCTCGTGCTCGTGGTCGGGCCCACCGGCTCGGGCAAGACCACCACGCTCGCGTCCATCCTCAGCCAGATCAACGCCTCGCGGCGCTGCCACATCCTCACGATCGAGGACCCGATCGAGTACATCTACCGCGACGACAAGGCGTTCATCAACCAGCGCGAGGTGGGCCTGGACGTGGAGGACTTCTTCAGCGCGCTCAAGTACGGGCTGCGCCAGGACCCGGACGTGATCCTGGTCGGCGAGATGCGCGACGCGGACACGATCGAGACCGCGCTCGCGGCGAGCGAGACCGGGCACCTGGTGTTCGCCACGGTGCACTCGCGCAACGCGACCCAGACGATCGGCCGGATTCTCGACTTCTTCCCCGGCGACAAGCAGAACCCGATCCGCCAGACCCTGGCCTTCACCATGCGGGCGGTCGCCGCGCAGAAGCTCCTTCCCGGGGCCAAGCCCGAGGCCCCGCGCGTGCCGGCCGTGGAGCTCATGTTCGTGAACGCGGTCATCCGCAAGATGATCTCCGACGACCAGGACGGGCGCATACCGGACGCGATCCGCAGCATGGCCCGCGACGGCATGCAGGACTTCAACATGAGCCTGTACCGCCTCGTCGAGACCGGGATGGTCACCGAGCAGAGCGCGCTGGAGGCGAGCCCGAACCCGGATCAGCTGCGCATGCAGTTCAAGGGCATGGTCCTCAACCGCGACCAGGCGGCCATGGGCACCTCCTAGCCCCGCGCCTGCGCGCCCGCGGCCCAGGCAAACGCATTGGCGAGCAGGCGCCGACACGCCTCGAGGTCGGGGTTGTATTTCCTCAGGCGCCGGTCCTTGTGGTCCCAGTCCGCCTGCGGATGGCCGCTGAAGACCACCACCCGGCCCCGCCCGTATTCGCCCGCGGCCACGCCCGCGTACCGGTCGTCGTTGTCATAGGTCAACAGCGCCGTGGCCCGGGGGCCCAGCTCCAGGAACGCCCCGTTGCCCCGGTCCATGCGCACCCGGCCCACGTTCGTATGCGGCACCGGGTCCAGGCCCTTGCGCTCGGGCGAGCGCGGCACGCGCCGCAGGCCCCGGGTGACCGGGTGGCGGGCGACCACGCGCATCGCATAGGTGCCGTACGCGCGCACGATCAGCACGTTGCGCACGTCCAACAGGCCCACCCGCGCGGCGAAGTGCGCGCCGTTGCAGATGCCCACGAACCCGCCGCCCCGGCGCACGAACCGCTTGAGCGCGCGCAGGGGCGCCTCCCGGATGCGCACGGAGTGCCCGCCGGGCATGTACAAAGCGTCGAACTCTTCGAGCGCACCGCTGGCCACCTGCCGGGGCGACACATCCCGCGCGTCATACCCCCAGGTGCGCAGCAGGGCGCGCACCTCCGGGTTCGCGCTCACGCGCGGGCCCTGGTAGTAGGCGATGCGCCCGGCGGGCGCGGAAGGCCGCTTCTTGGACATGGGTCATCCTTCGTACCTGTTGGTGATGGGCAGGCGCCGGTCCTTGCCGAACGCCTTGGGCGTGACGCGCACGCCGGGCACGCTCTGGCGGCGCTTCCACTCGGCCCGGTCGGTCAGCCGCACCGCGGTGCGCACGACCTCGGCGTCGAACCCGGCCTCGATCATTTCGCGCGCGCTCATGTCTCGCTCGATATAGGCCTCCAGCACGGGATCGAGCTTCTCGTACGCGGGCAGGGCGTCCTGGTCGCGCTGCCCGGGCTTGAGCTCCGCGGTGGGCGCGCGCTCCAGGATCGCGGCCGGGATGCGCTCGCGGCCGCTGTGCTCGTTCACCAGGCGGGCGAGCGCGTACACCGTGGTCTTGAACACGTCCTTGAGCACGCCGTAGGCCCCGATCATGTCGCCGTAGATCGTGCCGTACCCGACCGCGGCCTCGCTCTTGTTGCTCGTGTTCAGCACGAGCCACCGGAACTTGTTGGACAACGCCATCAGGTACACCGCGCGGATGCGCGCCTGCAGGTTCTCCTCGGTCTCGTCCGGCTCGCGGTCTTCGAATACGGGGGCGAGCGCGTGCAAAAAGCTCTCGAACGCCTCTTCGATGGAGATGCGCACGAGCCGCACCTCCAGCGCCTGGGCGAGCGCGGTGGTGTCGGCCAGGGAGCGGTCGCTCGTGTACCGGCTGGGCAACAGCACGCCCCGCACGTGCTCGGCCCCAAGCGCGTCCACGGCCACGACCGCGGTGAGCGCCGAGTCGATGCCGCCCGACAGGCCCACGACCACGTCCGCGAACTCGTTCTTACGCACATAGTCGCGCACCCCGAGCACCAGGCACGCGTACACGGCATCGAGCTCCTCCGGCGCATCGCGCACCTGCGCGCGGAGCGGTTCCCGGTGCACCGCGGCCAGGGGCAGGCGCACGACGTCCACCTCGCGCTGCGGCTCGGAGGAGGGCGAGGGCGTCTCCGGGGCCTCTTTCGCGGGCACGTCCACGCACAGCAGCGCCTCTTCGAACGACGGGGCGCGCGCGAGCACGCGGCCCCCGGGATCCATGGCCAGGGACCCGCCGTCGAATACGAGCTCGTCCTGTCCGCCGACCAGGTTGCACCACAACAGCGTCACGCCGTACGCGCGGCACAGCCGGGCGAAGACTTCCTCGCGCTGGGCCTGCTTCTCGCGGTGGAACGGACTCGCGGACAGGCACAGGATCGTGGACGCGCCGGCGGCGGCCTCCTCGCGCACCGGACCGGACAGGGCCCACACGTCCTCGCAGATCGCGATGCCCAGGCGCGCGGCGCCCGTGTCGAGCACCAGGCCCCGGTCCCCGGCTGCGAAGTAGCGCTGTTCGTCGAACACCCCGTAGTTGGGCAGGAGCACCTTGCGGTAGCGGGCGGCGACCTGCGCGCCCGCAAGCACCGCGGCGCCGTTGCAGAGCGCCCCGCCCGCCGCGTCGCGCAGGGGCAGACCCACCACCGCGGCCAGGGGCAGGTCCATGGGCGGGTCGAGCACCGTCTCGCCGCACGCGTCTACGAACCCGGGCTTGAGGAGCAGGTCCTCGGGCGGATACCCGCACGCGGCGAGCTCCGGAAAGACCGCCAGGTCCGCGCCCCGGTCGGCCGCCTCTTGCGCGGCCCGCGCGATGCGCGCGCGATTGCCGGGCAGGTCGCCCACGGTCACGTTGATCTGGCACAGCGCGACTCGGTGCATGGTCCTCACCTCCGCTGGCGCACTGTAGCCGCCGCGCGACCCGCGGTCAATGGGCCCCGGGCGCGAGCCGCACCAGGGCGTAGGTCGCGCCCAGGCCCAGGGCCGGGGTGGCCGCCCATCCGAGGGCGATGGCCGCGAGCATGCGCCCGCGCACGGTGCGCAGGCCCTTGACCAGGCCGACGCCGCACACCGCGCCGACCGCGGCCTGGCTCGTGGACACCGGCACGCCGATCCAGGCGTACGCGTGCACAGTGCCCGCCGTGGCGACAATCACGATGAAGGCGCTGAACGCGTCGAACTCCACGATGCGCGCGCCCACCGTGCTCATGACCCGGCGGCTGAAGGTGAGCGCGCCCAGCCCGATGCTCGCCCCGCCCACCAGAAGCGCCAGGAATGCCGCCCGGTCTCCGGCCGGGCCGAACGCGCCCGTGCGGTAGAACATGCCCGTGGCGTTGGCCACGTTGTTCGCGCCCAGCGCGTACGCGCCGTAGATGCCAGCGAACAAGAGAAGCGCGCGCATCATCCGGTCGTAGAAGAGAAAGTGCGGATGCGCGGCGCGCACCACGCGCGCGAGCGCGGGGTACAGAAGCCCCGCGCCCACCGCCGCGCCCACGGGCGCGGTGACCCAGCAGGCGACCACCTTGCGCAGGGTCGAGAGGTCCACCGGCCCGCCCCGGGCCAGGGCCGCGCCCAGAATGGCGCCGACCACGGCCTGGCTCGTGGACACGGGCAGGCGCAGCGCGGTCATGACCAGAATGGCGACGCCCGCGCCCAGGGCCGCGCGGAACGCCGCGGCGAGGCCGGTCCCGCTCAGGCCCGCATAGGTCTCCAGCCCGTGGCGCCCGCCCAAGAGCGCGCCCAGGAGCACGAACACGGCCAGCAGCCCGGCGGCGGTGCGCCACCGGACCATCCCGCTGCCCACCGCCGAGCCGAACACGTTGCCCGCGTCGTTCGCGCCCAGGCCCCAGCCCAGCAGCCCTCCGGCCAGAACGCGCGGGTCCACCATGGCTTACACCAGACGCTTGACGGCGAGCACGATCAGGCGGTCGGCCACGTTCTCGCATCGGTCGGAGACCCCGCCCATGTCGTGAATGAGGTCGCGCAACAGGATCCGCTGGTCCCCGGCCACGTCGGGCGTGCGGAAAACGGTCCGGATGAGCTTGCGTTCGAGCACGTCCGAGACGCTCTCCTTCTCGTCCACCTCCCGCGTGTGGGTGCGCACCTCGTCGATGTCCTCGAACAGGCAGCGCACCGCTTCGCGCAGGGATTGGAAGGCCTGGGCATTCACCTTCACGATCTCGCGCACCTGGCCGGCGAAGTGGCCCGGAACGTCGAGCGCCTCGTCCTGGGCCGTGCGCAGGGTGTGGTCGGCCTTGTTCGGCACGTGGTCCAGGGACTCCAGGAGCCCGAGCACGTCGCCGCGGCTCTGCGGGATCAGGGCCTTCTCGTACAGAATCCCCTCGACGCGGCGGCGGATGTCGTCGCACGCGGCCTCGGCGCGGTGGCACTCCTCCACGAGTCGGTCGAACTGCGCGCTGCGGCCTTGGGACAAGAGCGCCTCGAATCCCTGTACGAACTTGTCCACGCACTGGCCAGCGGTCTCCAGGTACTCGTCGACCATGTCCTTGACCTGGTGCTTTCGCCGGAACGGGAACATGCAGAACCTCCTCGTCTCTGCGACGCTTATACCCGCGGGCGCGCACGCACGCAAGGGACGCGGCTTGTGAGGTCAAGGCCTGTGCGGTATGATGGCCGTCTGCCACGCGACGCTGCCGAAAGGAGCTCGATGCATCAGGCATCCCTGGACGCGGGACCGGTCCACGCACAGGTGATCCCCGCGCGGGTGGCCCTGGCCCGCGCGACCACGTACGAGCCCGCGCCCCTGCGCGCCGCGGTGGAGGCGGCGCTCGCGCCCCTGGGCGGACTGGCCGCGTTCGTGCACCCGGGCGACCGGGTGCTTCTGAAGCCGAATCTCTTGGCCGCGCACCCGCCCGAGCGCGCCGTGACCACCCATCCGGCCCTGGTGCGGACCGTGGCCGAGCTCGTGCGCGACTGCGGCGGGCGCGTGCTCCTGGGCGACTCGCCCGGGTTCGGCAGCCTGGAGCGCGTGGCCCGGGTCACGGGCGCGGCCCGGGCCGTGGAAGCGGTGGGCGGGCGGCTCGTGACCTTCACCGCGCCCGCGTCCGCGAGGAGCGAGCCGTCCGGCCTTGCGCGCGGCGAGCTCGCACGGGAGCTCGCCGACATAGACGTGCTCGTGAACCTGCCCAAGTGCAAAACCCATGCGCTGGCCGGGCTCACCCTGGCGGTGAAGAACTGCTTCGGCCTGGTCGTCGGGGCGCGCAAGCTCCAGTGGCACTACCGGGCCGGGCACGACCGGGCCCTGTTCGCGCGCATGCTCCTGGACGTGTATCGCGCGGGCGCGCCGCAGCTCTCGCTGCTCGACGGGGTGTGGGGCATGGACGGCCAGGGCCCGAGCTCCGGGCGCGCGCGGCCGGTGGGGTTCCTCGCCGCCTCGGCCGACGGGCTGGCCCTCGACGCGGCGGTGGCGCGGCTCTTGGGCTGCGAGCCCCTGGACCTGCCCGTGCCCGCCGCGGCCACGGAGGACCGGGCGCGGTGGCTGGAGCCCGAGCTCGTCGGCGCGCGCGCCGACGACCTGGCCGTAGGCGACTTCGCGCTGCCCACGACGCGCAGCTTCCGCGTGATGGGCCCGCGCGTGTTCGTGCCGTTCTTGCGCCGGTGGCTCACCGACCGGCCCGAGGTCCTCGACGACCGGTGCACCGGGTGCGGCCGGTGCGCGCAGGTGTGCCCGGCCGGGGCCATCGCTATGCACGCGGGCCGCCCGCGCATCGACCACGCCGCGTGCATCCGCTGCTACTGCTGTCATGAGCTCTGCCCCGAACAGGCCATCCGGCGCGCGAGCCCCCTGCCCGCGCGCCTGCTCGTGCGCTGGGCCGGCGCGTGAACGCAAGGAGGACCCCATGCCCCTGTGCCTGGACCGCCCCGTGCGCCGCACGGAACTGTGGCTCGGCCTGATCCTGAACCTGGTGCTGCTCGCCGGGGCGCTGGCGGGTGCGGTGTACAGCGACGAGCCCACCCATCGGTTCGCGTTCTGGTTCGTGACCGGCATCCTGGGCGTGGCCGCGGTGCTGCGCGCGCGTCCGCTCCTCGGGCCGCGGCGGGTGCGCCTGACCGTGGATGCGGACGGCATCCGGTGGGAGGGGCCCATGCACGCGGCCTACCACGCCTGGCAAGACCTCCAGGCGGTGCTGGCGCTCGACGCGGCGGAGCGCTACGTGCTCCTGGAGAAGCGCGGCGGCGGGCCCATCCGGGTGCCCTACGAGTTCGACGCGGGGGAGTTTGCGCAGTTGTTGGCCGTGCTGCGCGAGGAGGTGCTACCCCGCCACGGCGAGCTGCGCCTGCACGTGGAGCGCCCGGGCGAAGCCGAGTGATCGGCCGCCTACACGCGCACGGCCGCACCCACCCGACGCGCGCGGCGCGCGTAGCGGCGGCGCACCGGGGCGACCTCTTCGCGCAGGAACCGGTCCACCTGCCCGGGCGCGCGGCCGATGTACCGGGCCGGGTCCAGGAGCGCGTCGAGCTCGCCGGCCACCGCGCCGAAGGCCGGGTCCGCGCGCAGCCGGTCCAGGAGGTCGTTGTCCTGGCCCTGGCGCACGCGCTCGCCCGCGGCCCGGGCGTGGCGGCGGATGCGCTCGTGGAGCTGTTGCCGGTCGCCGCCCGCGCGCACCGCGGCCATGAGCAGGTCCTCGGTGGCCAGGAACGGAAGCTCCGCGGCCAGATTGCGCGCAATGACCTTCGGATGCACGGTCAGCCCCCCCGCCACGTCCGCGCACAACTCCAGCACCGCGTCTGCGCACAGAAACGCCTGGGGCAGCACGATGCGCCGGTTGGCGCTGTCGTCCAGGGTGCGCTCCATCCACTGGGTGGCGTGGGTCATGTACGCGTTCGCGGGCAGGGTCGCCAGGAACCGCGACAGCGCGCAGATGCGCTCGCTGCGCATGGGGTTGCGCTTGTAGGCCATGGCCGAGGACCCGATCTGCGCCTTGCCGAAGGGCTCCTCCACCTCGCGCCGGTGGGCCAGGAGGCGCAGGTCCGTGGCGAACTTGTGCGCGCTCTCGGCCAAGCCCGCGAGCGCGGCGAGCATCTGGCTGTCCAGCTTGCGCGTGTAGGTCTGCCCGCTCACGGGCACGGCGCGCGCGAAGCCCATCTTGCGCGTGACCATGCGCTCGAGCCGGTCCACCTTGCGCGCGTCCCCGTCGAAGAGCGCCAGAAAGCTCGCCTGCGTGCCCGTGGTGCCCTTGACCCCGCGCGCGGGCAGGCGTTCGAGCCGGGTCTCCAGCTCGCGCAGGTCCAGCAGGAAGTCCTGCGCCCACAGGCTCGCGCGCTTACCCAGCGTCGTGGGCTGGGCGGGCTGGAGGTGCGTAAGGCCCAGGATGGGCAGGCCCCGGTGGCGCCGGGCCACGTCCCCGAGCCGGGCCACTACGGCCGCGGTCTTGGCCGCGGTCATCTCCAGGGCGTCGCGCAGGATCATGAGGTCCGCGTTGTCCGTGACAAAGCAGCTCGTGGCGCCCAGGTGGATGATGCCCGCGGCTTTCTTGGCCTGCAGGCCGAAGGCGTGCACATGCGCCATGACGTCGTGGCGCACCTCGCGCTCGCGCCGCCGCGCCGCGGCCCAGTTGATGGGCTCCACGTGGCGCTTCAGGTCCTGGACCTGCGCCGCGGAGATGGGAAGCCCCAGGGCGCGCTGTGCCTCGGCGAGCATGACCCACAGCCTGCGCCAGGTGCGCACCCGGTGACGGGGCGAGAACAGGGCCGCCATCTGTTCAGAGGCGTACCGGGTCACCAGCGGATTTTCGTAGGCGTCGCGCGCGGGCATGGGGCGGCCCTCCGCATCAGTCGGGTTCGGTCGGCGCGGCCTCCGCGGGCGTCTTTTCCTTGGCCGGGCCGATGACCCGCGCGACCGCGCACACCCGGTCGTCCTCGCGCAGGCGGATCACCCGCACGCCCTTGGTGGCGCGACCGATCACCCGCACCTCGCGCACCGCGGTGCGCACGACCATGCCCTTGGCCGTCATGAGCATGATCTCGTCGTCGTCGGACACGCTCATGACGCTCACCACGTCGCCGCTGCCGGCGCTCAGGCGCATGTTCGCCACGCCCTTGGCCCCGCGGTTGGTGAGCCGGTAGTCCTGGAACCGGGTGCGCTTGCCCAGGCCCTTTTCGGCCACGGTGAGCACCGTGGCGTCCGGGGTCTGCGCCAGGAGCGAGACCACGCGGTCCTTGTCGCGCAGGCGGATGCCGGCCACCCCGCGCGCGGGCCGGCCCATGGGACGCACCTTCTGTTCGGAGAAGTGGCAGGCCATCCCGCGCCGGGTGGCGAGCATCAGGTTCTGCTCGCCGTTGGTGAGCACGACGCCGATAAGCCGGTCGCCCTTGTCGAGCCGGATCGCGCGGATGCCCCCGCGCATGGGCCGGCCGAAGGCGCTCAGGGCCGTCTTCTTCACCACGCCCCGGGCCGTCGCCATCACCAGGAACCGCCCGCCGTCGAACTCGCGCACCGGGATCATGCTGGTGATCGTCTCGCCCTTGCCGACCTCGAGCACGTTCACGAGCGCCCGGCCCTTGGCGGCCCGGCCCATCTGGGGCACGTCGTAGACCTTCAGCCAATGCACCACGCCCTTGTCCGTGAAGAACAGGATGTAGTCGTGGGTGCTGGCGATGAAGAAGTACTCGCTAAAGTCGTCGTCCTTCATGCGCATGCCCGTGACCCCGCGCCCGCCCCGGCCCTGGCGGCGGTAGGTGCTCACCGGCATCCGCTTGATGTATCCGCCGTGGCTGATGGTGACGGCCATCTCCTCCTCGGCGATCAGGTCCTCGACCGTGAGCTCCTCGGCCGCGGCCACGATGTCGGTGCGCCGCTCGTCGCCGTAGCGGTCGATCATCTCGTACGCGTCTTCGCGGATGATGTCGTACACGAGCTTCGCGTCCGCGAGGATCTCCCGGTATTCCTTGATCCGCTTGCGCAGGTCCTTGTACTCGGTCTGCAGCGCCTCGCGCTCCAGGCCCGTGAGGCGCCGGAGCTGCATCTCCAGGATCGCCTGGGCCTGGCGCTGGGTCAGGTCAAAGGTCTGCATCAGCTTGTCGCGCGCGGCCGGGGTGTCCTTGGCCCGGCGGATGATCCGGATAACCTCGTCGATGTGGTCGATGGCCTTCAGCAGCCCTTCGAGGATGTGGGCCCGGGCCTCGGCCTGGGCCAACAGGTACCGGGTGCGCCGCCGGATGACCTCGAACCGGTGGTCGCGGAAGCAGGTCAGGACCTGCTTCAGGTCCAGGGTCTGGGGCCGGCCGTTGACCAGGGCGATGTTGATGATGCTGAAGGTGTCCTGCAGCGGGGTGAGCTTGTAGAGCTGGTTGAGCACCACGTTCGCGTCTTCGCCGCGCTTGAGCTCCACGGAGATGCGCACTCCGTCGCGGCCGGAGTAGTCCGCGCACCGGGCGATGCCCCCGATGCTGCCGCTTCGCACCGCGTTGGCGATGCTGTCGAGGATCCGCTGCTTGTTGACCTGGTAGGGAATCTCGGTGATCACGATGCTCTGGCGGTCCCGGCCCGCGGACTCGATGTGGCAGGCGCCCCGGACCGTCAGCCGCCCGCGCCCGGTGCGGTAGGCCTGCCGGATGCCCTCGCGCCCGCAGATGAGCCCGCCTGTGGGGAAGTCCGGCCCCTTGACGATCTTGCACAACTCGTCCAGGGACACATCGGGGTCGTCGCACAGGCGCACCACGGCCTCGCACACCTCGCGCATGTTGTGCGGCGGGATGCTCGTGGCCATGCCCACGGCGATGCCCGTGGTGCCGTTGACCAAGAGGTTCGGGAACTTGCTCGGCAGGACCACCGGCTCGCGCATGGTCTCGTCGTAGTTGGGCACGAAGTCCACGGTGTCCTTGTCGATGTCTTCGAGGAACTCCTCGGTCAGCCGCGTCATCCGCGCCTCGGTGTACCGCATGGCCGCGGGCGGGTCGCCGTCGATGGACCCGAAGTTGCCCTGCCCGTCCACCAGGGGGTAGCGCATGCTCCAGGTCTGGGCCATGCGCACCAGGCTGTCGTAGATGGCCGCGTCGCCGTGGGGGTGGTAGTTGCCCATGCAGTCGCCCACGGTCTTGGCGCACTTGCGGAACTTGGCCCGGTGCGACAGCGACAGGTCGTGCATGGCCATGAGCACGCGCCGGTGCACGGGCTTGAGCCCGTCGCGCACGTCGGGCAGCGCGCGGCTGACGATCACGCTCATAGAGTAGTTGAGGTAGCTGGTCTTGAGCTCGTCCTCGAGCAGCACGTCGCGCGTGCCCGCCGAGGCCGTTGCAAGAGGGGGAGGATTCATGTGCTGTGCTTCCCGTTCCGAAGGTCTGTGCGCGGGCGCATGGGGTCCCTACACGTCCAGGTTGGCCACGTCGGCCGCGTGCTTCTCGATGAAGGTCCGCCGCGGCTGCACGAGCTCGCCCATGAGCAGGCTGAAGAGCCGGTCCGCCTCGGCCGCGTCGCCGATGGACACCTGCAGGAGCGTGCGCCGCTTCGGGTCCATGGTCGTCTCCCACAGCTGGTCGGGGTTCATCTCGCCGAGGCCCTTGTACCGCTGGATCTCAAGGCCCTTGCGGCCCATGGCCCGGGTGCCCTCCAGCACCTCGAACAGACTGCGTACGCGCACCTCGTCGCCCCCGCTGACGAGCACGTACGCGCCCTCCTCGGCCGGGTCCTCGGGCGGGAAATAGTCGGAGAGGGAAAATCCGTTGCCTTCGAGCACCTTGACCACGCGCTCCATGTCCTTGGAGAACACGAACTCGGTGAGCTTCATGCGGATCCGGTTCTCGCCGTTGTCCTCGTCCCCGTTGTCCTCGCCCTCGAACCGGAAGGCCTCGTCCTCGAACTCGACCGTGCGCCCGCGCTTGTGCTCGTCGCGGATGTAGTCGCTGAGCGCCTTGTCGTCCGGGAAGAAGGTGCGCGACCCATCGACCATGCCGCAGTACTTGGGGAACACGCCCAGGCGCGCGCGCTCGGCCGCATAGGCCTCCACGGTGAGGTCGCGCTTCTCCACCGCGCGGACCAGGCGCTCGAGCGCCGTGATGCTGTGCAAGAGCTCCTCGAGCTTCGCGCCCTTCAGCTGCACGGTCCGCTTGCCCCGGCGGCACTCGAGGCGGGTGTTCTCCGTGCCCAGGCTCAAGAGCGCCTTGTTCATGGCGTCCTCGGTGAGCACGTACTCGGACTTTCTGCGCCGGGTGACCCGGTACAGGGGCGGCTGCGCGATGAACACCCGGCCCGTGCGGATGAGGTCCGGCATGTGCCGGTAGAAGAAGGTGAGAATCAGCGTGCGGATGTGGCTGCCGTCCACGTCCGCGTCGGTCATGATGATGATCTTGCCGTAGCGCAGCTTGTCCGGGTCGAACTCGTCCTTGCCGATGCCCGTGCCCAGCGCGGCCACGATGGAGACGATCTCCTTGTGTTCCAGCACCCGGTCGAGCCGATGCTTCTCTACGTTGAGGATCTTCCCCTTGAGCGGCAGGATGGCCTGGGTGCGCGTGTCGCGGCTCACCTTGGCCGAGCCGCCGGCCGAGTCGCCCTCGACCAGGTAGATCTCGGTGGTCTCCCGGTCGCGGGAGATGCAGTCGGCCAGCTTGCCCGGCATGTCGCCGCCCGTGAGCGCGTTCTTCCGCCGGGCCAGGTCCCGGGCCTTGCGCGCGGCCTGGCGCGCGGCCGCGGCCGACACCGCCCGGTTGACGATCCCCCGGGCGATGCCGGGATGCTCCTCGAAGTAGGTGCCCAGGCCTTCGTTGACCGCGGCCTCGACCACGCCCTGGACCTCGCGGTTGCCGAGCTTGGTCTTGGTCTGCCCCTCGAACTGCGGGTCCGCGAGCCGCACGCTGATGATCGCGGCCAGGCCCTCGCGGCAGTCCTCGCCCTGCAGGGGGTCTTCCTTGATCACGTTGTTCTTGCGGCCCCAGTAGTTCACGCATCGGGTCAGGGCCGACCGGAAGCCCGAGAGGTGCGTGCCGCCCTCGGAGGTGTTGATGTTGTTCGCGAAGGAGAGCACGTTCTCCGCGTAGCTGTCGTTGTACTGCAGGGAGAACTCCACTTCCACGTTGGAGGCGTCGTCGCGCTTCTCGAACCCGATCACGTCGCTGTGGATCGTGTTCTTGCCTTCGTTGAGGTGCTGGACATAGGCCCGGATGCCGCCCTGGTAGTGGAACTGGTCGCGGCGCTCCTCGTGGCGCTCGTCGGCGATGGCGATCTTCAGGCCCTTGTTCAGGAATGCGAGCTCGCGCATGCGCTTGGCCAACAGGTCGTAGTCGAAGGCGAGCTCGTCCGCGTCCACGAAGATCTGCGGATCCGGCTTGAAGGCCACCTTGGTGCCCGCGCGCTTGCTCTTGCCGCGCTCGGCCACGTCCGTGGCGGGCACGCCGCGCTCGAACCGCTGGAAGTAGAGCCGCCCGTCGCGGCAGACCTCGACCTCCAGCCACTCGGCGAGCGCATTGACCACGCTCACGCCCACGCCGTGCAGCCCGCCGGAGACCTTGTACGCGTGCCCGTCGAACTTGCCACCCGCGTGCAGCAGGGTCATCACCACCGTGAGCGCGGACATCTTCTTCTCGCGGTGGCGGTCGACCGGGATGCCCCGGCCGTCGTCGGCCACGCTCACGCTCCCGTCCGCGTGCAGGTTCACGGCCACGTGCGTGGCGTACCCGGCCATGGCCTCGTCGATGCAATTGTCCACCACCTCGTACACCAGGTGATGCATCCCGCGGCTGCCCGTGTCACCGATGTACATGCCGGGCCGCTTGCGCACGGCCTGAAGGCCCTCCAGGGCCTTGATCGAATCCGCTCCGTAGTCGGTGGACTTCTTGCGCCTTGCCATGCTCGCTCCTCAGGTGTTGGTCAACGGTCCCCGTCCTTGGCCGCCTCGCGTGCGGGGGCCGCGTCGGCCGGGGCCAGATGGAACCGCACGCGCCGCACCGTCCGGCCGGGCTCGGTGGCCCGGATCGCCTCCAGGACGGCGTCGGCGTAGAACTGCTCGAGCTCCGTGCGCAGGGCCGGGGAGCTCACGTCCACGTGCAGGGTGCCCGCGCGCAGGCCGCGCACCCGCGAGTGCGCGCCGACCTCCGGGCCCACCGCCTGGTGCCAAGCGTCCAGGATATCGCGGTGGCGCATCATCCAACCGATGCCCGAGGCCTTCAGGTACCGCTTCATGGCCCCGCGCAGGGGCTCGGTCCGCTTGGGCCGGTAGGTGCGGGCCTCCCAATTCAAACTCATGCGCGATGCGCTTCCTTCGTCTACGCGTCCCGGGGACAGATGGGGCTGACCACGTACACGTAGTCCTTGCCGTCGATGCGCGCGGGCGACTCGCGATCGCGCAGAGAGATGGCCACCTCGGCGGCGGCGAGCACCTTCAGGACGTCGAGGAAGTACAGGTAGTTGAAGGACACCGACACCTCATCGCCCTGCACCTGGGCGTCCACCTCCACGCGCGCGCCCGCGCCCTGCCCGCTGCCGGACTGGAGCACGAGCTTGCCGTCCCCGGCCTGGAACTGGACGGCATGCGTCTCTTCGTTGGCCAGGACCGAGGCCTGGCGCAGCGCCTGCATGAACCGGTCGCGGTTTACGCGCACCATCTTGTCCAGGTCCTTGGGGATCACGTTCGTGTACTGGGGGAACTTGCCCTCGATCAGGCGGCTGACGAGCGTCGCGCTCGCGGTCTGGGCGAAGAACTGGTTCTCGGAGATCTGGAGGTTGACCACCTCTTCGTTCGCCAGGAGCTTGGCCAGGTTGCTCATGCCTTTGCTGAGCACGATCGCGCTGGCCGGCTCGTCCACCGCGGCGCGCAGGGGCCGGCGGCTGACAGCCAGGCGGAAGGTGTCCGTGGCCGCGAGCTCGGCCTGCTTCTTCTCCAGGGCGACGTACAGGCCCGCCAGGCTGTAGCGGCCCTCCTCCTCGCGCGCGGTGGCGAACTGGGTCTGGGCAATCGCCCCGGCGAGGTCGGCCGCGCACATCTGCACCGCGGCGTCCTCGTCCAGGTCCGGAATCTCCGGGAACTCCTCGGCCGGCTCGCCGAGCACCTCGAAGCTCGCGCTTTCGGTCAAAATCTTGGCCCGCTCGCCGTCGGCCTGGACCGTGACCTCCTCGCCCCAGGCGTCGCGCACAATGCCGGCGAGCTGCCCGGCCGGCAGTACCACGGCGCTCGGGTCGGAGAGCGACGTCGCCTCCACGCGCAGCTTCAGCCCCACGTCCAGGTCCGTGGCCGCGAGCTCGACCAGATTCTTGCCCGCACCGTCGATCCGGATGTTTTGCAGGATCGGCTTGGTGCTGCGCGCGGGTACGATGCTCGAAAGCAACCCTACCGCCCCCTGCAAGGCCTGTCGGGAACAGGTGAACTCCATCGGGTCCTCCCCCTGGTCATGCCAAGCGGTCGGCGACTCCCTGCGGGGCGCCTGTGACCTGTTCTTTCCCCCGGGATCACGTCATCCCTCGGGGAGATGCTCACGAGTGCCGCGCGCGCAGACTTGGGCGGCGAATCGGGCACAAGCCCGTCGTCTGCGGGCTGGGTCGTTGCCCACCTCCATGCCCCAACCTCGCGCGCGTCCGCACACCTGAAAAGGAAACGGGATCAGCCATTCGACGCAGCAATCCGGCACGGGGTCTTATCATTTTTGCGGGCGAGTTCGGGCAGGCGGCCAGGCGCCGATTCCACACCGGCTGAGCCCGGCCCCCGGGGACCTGCCGCCCTGGGCACTGCGTGCTGAGAGAGGGCCCCCAGCCCCCAGCCTCAACATGTGAGATTTTACCCGCAAGCAGCGTGAATGCAAGCATTTTTCCGCGTTTCGGACCCCTATTCGGAGACGGCCTTCGCGGTTCCCGGGCCTCGGAAGCGCGGCAGGCTGTCGTGGGGGGGGTGGGGAGCACGCCTCAGCTGGGCCGGGTAGGGATTCCAGACGCGGCCATGAACAGGCTTGTTCCTTCTCTTAGGAATAGGAAACATAAGACTACTACTAAGAGAAATAAAGGATCGACGAGTGTCGATTGGGTCCACAGTTCGATGTAAGAGGCTTATATGAAATAACTTGTGTGGAATCTGATCAGAAGGGCGACGTGTAGAATGCGTGTCGAGTTCCTGTCAATTCGGAAGGTCGCTGTCGAGGGCGGCTACTGAAATACGACGAGGCGCGCGACAAGCCGACAGAAACGCGTACCACAGTCGTCAGGAAGTCGACAGCTTCTTCTTCAACGCGTCGACCGTGGCGTGGGTGGTGGGGTCCTCGCGCAGCAGGACCGAGACCTTCTCGCAGGCGTGCTTGACCGTGCTGTGATCGCGATGTCCGAACTGGTGGCCCACCTCCTCCAGGGACGCGGGGGTCAGGGTCCGGGACAGGAACATGGCCAGGTGACGCGGCTGGACAAGGGTGCGCGACCGCCGCTTGCCCACGAGGTCGGCGAGCGAGATGTTGAACACGTCGCAGGTGGCCTCCTGGATCTGGCGCACGGTGAGCTTGCGCGCCCTCGCATGGGGCAGGTAGTCGCGCAGCACGTGGCGGGCCAGGCCCAGGGTCAGCGCTTGGTTCAAGAGGGAGGCGTACCCCACGACCTTGAGCACCGCGCCTTCCAACGCGCGTATGTTGCCGGTGATGGCCTCGGCCAGGAACCCGGCGACCTCGTCGTCGAGCTGCGCGCC
>Ga0180432_10002497_pt1 | contig 27493 bp, 18 predicted proteins | sample SS_ome_10_FD_132414 | JGI IMG/M metagenome (GOLD analysis project Ga0180432, IMG submission 132414) | Hypersaline lake sediment archaeal communities from the Salton Sea, California, USA - SS_1_MS_2 metaG | ecosystem: Environmental > Aquatic > Non-marine Saline and Alkaline > Hypersaline >... | reverse complement strand
TCACCGTTCTCATCATTGCTACATCATATTCAGCGGGTCCACATCAATACTCAGTCCGACTTTATCGGGCAATCTCACTTTCGCCTCCAACCGCCTAACTGCCGCTGTCAACTCCCCGCTCTCCGGCCCTTTCAGCAGTATGCTGAACCGGTACCGCCCGCGCAGCTTGCGCAGTGCACATTCCGCCGGACCCACATAGTGCATTTCATCTGCACTCGCCTCCCCACCTTCCCTGCGACACACACCGACCTCCTCCAGCGCACCCGCCACCAGCCTCGCCGTCTCCATCCCCGCCTTCTGCTCATCCGCTGTAATAATTAGACGCACCAGCGCCGTAAAAGGTGGATATAGATTCTGCCGCCGGCTCTCCAATTCAGTCGCATAAAACTCCCGGTAGGCGTGCCTTGCCGCCGCCACAATCGCGTAGTGGTCTGCGTTATAAGTCTGCACCAGCACCTCACCCGGCTTCTCCGCCCGGCCTGGACGACCTGACACCTGCGTCAGCAACTGGAACGTCCTCTCCGCCGCCCGGAAGTCCGGCCGATGCAGACCAGTATCTGCATTCAGCACCCCCACCAGAGTCAGGTTCGGGAAATCGTGCCCGCTGGCGATCATCTGCGTGCCGACCAGAATATCTGCATCTCCCCGCCCAAACTGCCCTAAAATCGCCCCATACGCACCCTTCGTACTCACCGTATCCCGGTCCATCCGCAGCACTCTCGCATTGGGGAAAATCCGCTGCACTTGGTCAGCCACCTTTTCGGTCCCCAGCCCCAAAAAGTGGATACCATCGTCCCCGCATTCCGGGCACTTCTCCGGCACCTCCATACGGTAGTCGCAGTGGTGGCACTTCAGCACCTGCTCACCGTGATGGTGTGTCAGCGACACCGAACACGATGGACACTGCGGGCTGTATCCACACGCCGGACAGATCAGGAAGGTCGAAAACCCGCGCCGGTTCAGAAACAGCATGCTCTGCTCGCCCTTTGCCAGCCGCGTCTCCAGCTTCTCCAGCAGTTCCGCACTGAACGTCGCGCCGACGCCCGTCTTCACCTCCGCGCGCATGTCAATAACCTTCACCAACGGCATCGGCCGCTCTTCAATCCGCTCCCGCAACTCGCACAACTCCACATCATCAGACGTCCAGGCCGCATAGTAGCACTCGATGCTCGGCGTGGCGCTGCCCAGCACCAGCACTGCCCCTGCTGACTGCGCACGAAACCGCGCCACATCTACCGCACTATACCGTGGCGTGCTGTCCTGCTTGTACGCCGGGTCATACTCCTCATCAACGATGATCATCCCCAGGTCCCGCAGCGGCGCGAACACCGCCGAACGCGCGCCCACCACTATGCGCGCCTCACCTGCAGCCGTACGCTGCCATTCATCGAACCGCTCGCCCACACTCAGCGCACTGTGTTGTAGCGCCAGCAGCTTTCCGAACCGCGCCTCAAATCGGCCCACCATCTGCGGCGTCAGCGATATCTCCGGCACCAACACTATTGCCGTCCGCCCTGCCTCCAGCGTCTTGCTGATGCAATGCAGATAGATCTCCGTCTTCCCGCTACCGGTAACCCCGTGTATCAGCACCTCCCGGAATTCATGCCGCTTGCTGGCCTCCGCGATGCCGTCATATATCTCCCGCTGGTCCGCCGTCAGATTCAAAAACTCCGCACTCGCTCCCTCCCAGCCGTCCATCGCCGGGGCCCGCCGCACCGTCTCCTCCGCAACGACCACCAGCCCCTTCTTCTCAAGCGCAGACACCGCGCTGCGGTTCAAGTCCGCCACCGCTACACCTTCACCATCGGCGGCCATCAACTCCTCGATGGTCTCGACCTGCCGCGGCGCCTTCGCAGCCAGACTCGCCAGCGTCTTATCCCAGCCCTCCTCTGCCTCACCCAGGAACGCCACTTGCCGCCGTACCGTCGAGACCGCCGGCCGCTGCAGTTCCCGCCGCTGGCTCACATAGCCGCTCTGCTCCAGACTCTCTACTGCGCTCGACACACTCCCCCGCTTCAGCTTCCTTTCGCTCACCGCCAGTGTCCGCCACAGCCCTTCAAACTCTCTCGTCCCCTCCAGGAGACACTCCATCACCTGCTTCTGTCGTGGGGCCCGGTCCAGCGCGCCGCTCTCATACGCACCCATCCCCTCCGCCGTAGCCTCCACCTCCCGGCGCACCTTCCGGCTCCTCCCCGGCGGCAGCAGCAGGCGCAGGGCATCCGCCTCCGAGCACATATACCGCTCCGCTAGCCACTTCGCCAGTGCCGCCTCAGCCGCACCGAACACCGGCCGGTCCAGCAACGTGCAGATGATCTCCCGAAGCCGTGCCGAGGGCCGCTCGGTAGTGAAGCCAGTCACATACCCCGGCAATCTCTGCTTACCAAACGGCACCAGCACATAGCTGCCGGCTTCCACCTTAGCAGCCAGTCGCGCCGGCACCAGATACGTAAAGGCCCGCCCTGGGCCATCCGTCCCCTGTGAGCGGACCCTCATATCCACTATTACCGAAGCGTACTGCTCAGTGCCCTCCCCGTCTCTGTCCAGCTCCGGGAAAAGCGTGCGGTCGCCTACAGACCCGCCTCTGCCTTCAGCATCTCCACTGCGTCCAGTTGCTCCCATGTGAACTCCGGCTCATTGCGACCAAAATGACCATACGCTGCCGTCTTCCTATAGATCGGCCGCCGCAGGTCCAGCTTCGCGATCATCCCTTTCGGACTCAAATCGAAGTTGTTCAGCACGAGCTCCGAAATCCTTTCATCGGCTATCTTACCCGTGCCGAACGTGAACACCGCCGCCGAGAACGGTTGCGGGTCCCCGATAGCATACGAAATCTGCAACTCGACTTTGTCTGCGATCCCGGCCGCTACCAGATTCTTCGCGATGTACCGCATCATATATGCCCCGGACCGATCCACCTTCGAGGGGTCTTTCCCCGAGAATGCTCCGCCACCGTGCCGTGCCATCCCACCGTATGTATCAACGATGATCTTACGCCCGGTCAGACCCGTATCCGCCTGCGGACCACCCATCACGAACTTCCCCGTCCGGTTCACCACAATATCAATACCCGCATTCGACCACATCTTCGCCGGAATCACCGGCTCCACCACATATTCCTTCAGGTCCTTCTCGATCGTCTCATTTCTCACATCCGGACTATGCTGCGCCGCCAGCAGCACCTTCGTCACCGCCTGCGGTACGTCATCCTCATACTCCACTGTCACCTGCGTCTTGCCATCCGGCCGCAGATAGTCAACTTGTCCGTTCTTCCGCACCACCGCCAACTGCTTTGCCAGCTTATGCGACAGCATGATCGGCAGCGGCATATATTCATCGGTCTCGTTGCACGCGTAACCGAACATCATCCCCTGGTCGCCGGCCCCTCCGGTATCCACGCCTTGCCCGATATCCGGCGACTGCTCGTGAATCGCCGTGAGCACTCCTATCGTCTCGCAGTCAAACCCATACTTCGCTCGCGTGTAGCCGATATCCCGCACCGTCTCACGCACGAGCTTCTCCACCGGGATGTAACATTCCGTCGTCACCTCACCGGCCACCAGGCACGTTCCGGTCGTGACCAGCGTCTCGATTGCCACACGTGCCTTCGGCGTCGGGTCATGCTCCATAACATAATCCAAAAGCGCATCCGAGACCTGATCACAAACCTTATCCGGATGCCCTTCAGTCACCGATTCCGACGTCAGTCTATATCGTCTTCCCACTTCTCATCCTCCTTCGTTTGCGGCCCTATATCCTCAATATGCCTCCAGGACGACAGGCATCCTATCCGCCGGGCGAGTCACCGGAGGAAACTCCGATCGCAGCCGTAGCGTCCCCCAGCCGCCGCGCCACTTCCTCCAGCACGGCGCCAGCCACCGCCCACTTGCTCATCAGCGGCAAGTCCGCACGAAAATCACCCGTACCTAGCAGCGTCACACGATTCGTATCCCCACCGAAGCCCGAACCCGGCTCCACGATGTCATTGGCGACTATCAAATCCAGCTTCTTATCCGCCAGCTTCGCAGCCGCATGCGCCTCAACATCATGGCTCTCCGCTGCAAAACCCACTACCAGCCGCGGCCGCTGTGCGCTCTCCGCCACCCACCTCAGTATATCAGCCGTCCGCTGCAACTCCACACTCAATACCTCATCCGTCTTCTTCATCTTCTCCGCTGCAACCTTACCAAAGCAGTAGTCCGCCACCGCCGCCGCACCGATGAACACGTCGCAGCCGCTGATGTTGCTCTGCACTGCCCCCAGCATCTCCGCCGCACTCGTCACCTCGATTACCTCAAACGCCCCGCTCAGCTCATCCCCACCCGCCGTTGCCGAAGCCCCCGATACTAATCTCACATCTGCACCCATCGCTGCGGCCTGCTCGGCCAGAGCGAAGCCCATCTTACCACTCGCAGGGTTACTCAAGAAGCGAACCGGGTCCAGATACTCCCGGGTCGGCCCGCCGGTTATGACCACCTTCACGCCACTCAGCTCCGTCTGTGGCGGCTCCTGCTCCGTAAGCATCCTCTCCACACACGCAATCAACTGATTCAGCCCGACTAGTCGCCCCTTACCCACGCGACCCGAAGCCAGTCTCCCGTACGCTGGACCGGCTATCCAAAAGCCCCACTCGCGCAGCTTCGCTACATTCTCAATTACCGCCGGCTTGTTCCACATTAGCTCATTCATCGCCGGCGCAAATCCCACCGGACATGCCGCGGCCATGATCGCCGTCGTCACCAGGTCATCGGCAATACCGCTTGCCACCTTCCCGATGACATTCGCCGTCGCCGGACACACCAGCAGCGCCTCGCCGAACTCCTGCAGCGATATGTGACTCATCCCGGCTTCGTCCCGCTCGGCCCACATGTTCCACTCGACCGGCTCCCCACTCAGCGCCGCAAATGTCAGCGGAGTGACAAACCGCGTCGCGTTCTCGGTCATCACAACGCGCACTTCCGCTCCCCGCTTTTTCAGCGCCGATACCAGCCGACAGGTCTTATACGCCGCTATCCCCCCGCTGACGCAGATCACTACTTTCCGGCCCGCAACCACATCCCGACTTTGCGACAACTCAACCATCCCCATCTCTACATCTCCTCCAGCAGCTCTGACTGCAACCCTTGCGGAAAAATCAGTGGCTCGGCCTGCCCCCGCGCCTCCGCGGGGTCAGGTAGCCATGAAACAAGCAATTGCTTGTTTCATGGATAGCTTCCAGCCCGAGTCGATTGGCACGATCAGGGTGTATCAGTTTGCGCTGTTTGGGACAATCCGCGCTACATCTCCTCCAGCAGCTCTGACTGCAAACGCTGCCAGTTCACCCGCGCCGGCCGGCACCGCTCCGCCATCAGAATCGCCTCCAGCTCATCCACAGCCGTCTCCAACTCATCATTCACCACGATATACTCAAACATCCCGATATGTCGAAACTCCCGGCGCGCACTGCACAGCCGCTTCTCCGTCGCATCATCTGACTCCGTACTCCGCCCTGCTAGCCGTCGCGTCAGCTCATCCCACGAAGGCGGCGCGATGAACACCAGCACCGCACGCCTCCCCAGCTTCTCCCGCACACTGCGCGCGCCCTGAAAGTCTATCTCCAGCGTTATGTCGCTACCGCTCGCCAGCGCCTCCTCCACGGCCTGCCGGGGCGTCCCATACCACAGTTCCTCATGCACCCGCGCATACTCCAGAAACTCGCCTGCTCCCACCATCCGCGCAAACTCATCCGCCGTCACGAATCTGTATTCCCGACCGTCTTCCTCTCCCAGCCGAGGCTGGCGCGTCGTACACGACACTGACCTGACTACCTCCGGCTGCCGTTCCAGCAGTCGCCCAATCACGGTGCCCTTACCGACACCCGAGGGCCCTGAGACTACCAACAGCACTCCACTTCCCCGCCTCTTCATACTTTTCGCCCTTCGCCTGTTCCCAGCTTCCTCCGGGCGGGCGGTAAGGGCGTCTTACCTCTGCCTCACCCAGAGAGAAGAAGCAAGCCATGCCGTATCGTTACCCTTCCCGCCACTGCTCTTCAGCAACTCACCGGCAACGTGGAGCTTGTTCAGCGCCCGCACGCCATATCTCGCTCCCCGCTGTCAGCCGCTTCCTGCCCGGCCAGAGACGCGCTCTGTGCCTTGAAGCAATCCTCGTTAGTCAGCCAGCGTTCTGTGCCATGCTCCAAATGTGACGCAATATCCACGAACGGGTCGCTTACCTGGCTGCTCGCCTTGATTTCCACTGGCAGATCTCCCTCGCCGGCCCGCTGCCAGGTCAAATGCTCCCCGCAAAGATGCACATGACCCTCGGTCCCCCACAGGAAGAACTGCCACGGCGCGTGGGCCTTTTCCGGCGTCAGGTACGAACAATCGCCCATCAGCTTCGACCCGTTGCTCAACTCATAGACTACCTGCGCCGAATCCTGAAAGAACGGCGCCCAATCCGCCCGCGCGTTCCAGGCCTCCGCCGCGATCACCTTCGCGAACTCCAGACCCGTCGCCCATCCGATCATGTCTGTACCGTGGATGAACAAATCATTGATCGTGCCCCCCTGCTTGCCCTCCTCGAAGTACCAGTTCGGACGCGAACCGTACGCCAGCGGGTGTTGGCCCAGCACTATCCCCGTACAGAACTCTCCAATGCCCCCATCCTGCACGATCCGCACCATCGTCTGATATGTTGCACCATACCGCATCGTCAGCGCAATCTGCACCGCCAGATTCTTCTCTTCCGCCAGCACCATAATCTGTTCGAGCTCTGCCCGCTTCGTGCACAGCGGCTTATCGGTCAAAAAGTGCTTCCCTGCCTCCAGCGCTTTGATCGCGATGCTACCGCGCTTCCCATAGTAGTCCACACAACACAGTAAATCGAAATCCGTATCAGCCAGCATTTCGTCCAGCGTCTCATGGGTCAATTCTACCCCCAGCGGCTCCACAAAATCCCCGCGTGCCGACGCATCTTCCTCAACGGCGCCAACCACCTCGACATAATCCAGCTTCTCCGCTTCCGGATACAAACTGGATACATGACCGTGTCTGAAACCTGCAAAGGCTACTCGCAATGCCATCTCCAAGCACTCCTCATCTATTGTATTTCCGCCGCCGGCCACTGCCGCGTCTCATACTCCCACCGACGTGGAGTATTAGCATAACCCCGTGCGCCTGCACGGTCAAGCCTCGATCTGCTCCCCCCTGCTACACAGCCACTATTGCCTCCGTCTTTTTCCCATCTCAGGCGATAATATAATACAAAACTCCGGCAGGCCCTTGCCAAACTCACCCACCCGCGTTATACTCCTAGCTCTCTGACGCACCTTTCTTGTCCTCGACATACTCGCCTCAATGCTCAAACCCCGCGACAAGATCTCAATGTACCGTCACGCGTGCTGTCAGGGATGCTTTTAAAACGACCAACAATTTCTCACATGCGCGCTGCTCGACCCACACGCAGACCCGCCTGTATAGCAACCAAAGGACATCGCCAAAATGAAGGTTCACAAACCCGGTGCCGCATTCTTTCTCGTCGCGGCATTTATATCACTTTGCACTCTCCACGCTCAGGCTGGCGACGCAACCGGCCGTATTGCCGTCTTACCCCTGCCGCCGGCGACTGGCGATCTCGACTGCATTTCCCGCCCTGAATACCCTGAGGACCTCGACCTCGACGACGATTTGCACTACTCACTCGAGACGGATCCATTCCGCCGCTGCGCAAAGAAGGCGCTTGCCGGTCTCTTCGGACCACTCGAGTTCTGGCAGCGCGACGGTTACATCCACGGGCTGGCCGACGGCGTCACTTGCACTGGAGCTGCCAAGGTCACCAGCTACGGACCCTGGGAGGGCTGCGGACGCATGACTGCCAGCGGGAGCATCGCCCACACCCGTGGTTGCTCGGCAAATCCTGAGCTACCTTTCGGTACACTGGTATGGACCCCATACGGACTTCGCTACGTCAACGATCGTGGGGGCTGGGTCAAGGTCGGTTTCGCCCGCGTCTATGGCCGTCTGAAGCGTGTCACCGGCGACCGCGAGGTAGCAAATCTGGACTATTACACCTTAGCCAGGTGGAGCACTCTCCGCAACGCGCCGTTTGCGGTCGTGAAGCGCAACGGCGACCGCACCGTGTGGTGCACCCGCAAGCGCCGATAGCATCCTCCCCCGCCAGCCGTTGGCTTCTGCGGTCAACGGCACAAGAGCGCTTTCCCCACAGTCATCTCAGAGCTAGAACGAAAGCGACCTCGGCAGCATGTCAAGCAACTGAGGCGCGAAGCAAGCCCCAACAACGAGTGTGAGGCCCCAGACGAACAAGGCCGCAGCCATGACGACCGTGAACACTGTGATAGCACGCCACACGCGGTCATCAGCCATAAGCGACCATCGCCGTAGAGGCCGGCGCGCAGTGCCATAGTACAATACGGACAGGCCGAGGATGAGGACGCCGAGGAATAGATATGGCCAACGCCCCGCTCCTGAGGCGCTGCTCCACGCGGGGCCGCGAAGGGCACACCCAACTAGCCTTCCGGTCATTGTGATGCGTGTATCGGGGGTTCCTGTGTGGAGAAACTGCACGCGTATTGTTTCACCGGCATTGAGTGAGCGAAAGGTAAGTGTCAGAGCGGAGTCGCCTACGGCTTTGACAGCAGCATCAGTTCCATCTTGACACTCATAGATGCGCGGGCCGAGGATGCTGGCGCTGCCTTCGAGTTCCACGCGGAGAGGGAACTCGTTATCCACCTCGGTGCCGTACCTTACTGGGCAATTGCCAGCATTCCGGATCAGCACCGTGCAGCGGCTGCACTGCGGTATGGGCTTCCCGCGATACGTGAATGTGAGTTCAGGCTCGGGGTATGCCACCCGAGTTTGCTCAACTTCCCATGTCAGCAAGGAGCGGTCGGCGTAGTGGCGGGTGACCAGTAACGTGACTAACGAGCCCAAGATCAGACACGCGATGCCAATCATTACGGCCGATTTCGCAGTACTCATCAACCTCGCCTCTGCGGGTGTGGAAGGCACACGGCTATACCCGCGATGGAATATCGGGACGCTCTCCTCGGGTCAGTTCGACGCAGGAGTACTCGACACCTTCATGGTGTGACCAGATAGGGTTATTGACCCGATGCCCGGCTCTCTCGCCTACACCCACATCCCGCGGCTTCACGCCCTGCGGGCGGCCTCGGCGCCCTCGAATATCGCCGCCTGCATGTGCCGGGGCTCCTGCGCATCCCCGACGACGAATACCTCGCAGTCAGCCGCTGCCAGTTGCTCCGCCAAGCCGGCCTCCGATACGCGCCCGACAGCCACGACGATGCTCCCGACATCATAGGTCTGCGCGGCGCCCGCGACCGTGGCGGTGAGCTTGCCATTTCCTGCGGCCAACACTTCCGCGCCGCATACGACCTCTACATTCAGCTCCGCCAGCGCGGCCAACAGGTAGCTGCGAGGGCTTCCAGGCACACCGCCGGCGAGTCCAGCGCTCTTGTCGAACACGATGACTGCTTTGCCTGCTTCGGCGAGCGCATGTGCCGCAGCCGTGCCGCTGACATCGCCGCCGATTACCGCCACCGGGTCAGCCAGTTCGCCCGCCGCACCTGCCAGCACGTCAGCTACGGTCACGAATTCCCCTTCCCACTCACCGGCCAGTTCAGTGATCTTCCGCGCCCGCGCACCGGTGGCGACGATGGCCGCGTCATACTCGCCCCCTGCCACCAGTTCCGCCGTGACCTGCTCGTTCAAATGCACCTCAACGCCCGCCTTCTGCATCTGCCGCTTCAGGTATGCCACGGGCCGCTCCAGCAATTGCTTCCCGGGCGCAGCCGCAGCCAACACGAACGCTCCTCCGAGCCGCGCCGATTGCTCATACAGGCTCACCTTATGACCGCGCAGTGCAGCTGTCAGTGCCGCCTGCATCCCCGCCGGACCGCCGCCCGCCACCACCACCCTCTTCCGCCGTGGTGCCGGTGGGCCGGCCGGCCAATCCGGCCAGTCACTCTCCCGACCCGTGTAGGGATTGATCGCGCACTGCACCTGCCCATTCCCGAACGTTCGCTCCTGGCAGCCTTGACCACACAGGTAGCACGGGATAATGTCCTCTGCGCGCTGCTCTTGCAGCTTCCGCACGAAGTTCGGGTCCGCCAGACAGGCTCGTCCCAGCGCGATCAAGTCACATACGCCCTCTGCAATTGCCGCCTCCGCCAGTTCCGGATAGATAATGCTCCCGACACCGATGACGGGCACGCTCACTGCTTCCTTGACTCCCTTTGCCAGCGGCAGCAGATGCCCCGGCGCTACATAGTACGGAGCCGTAGCCATGGCCGCGCCCGTCGAGACATGTATCATCTCATACCCATACGATTCCAGTATCTGCGCCACTTCCTGCATCTCCTCGATATGCATCCCATCATCCCGGTACTCCTCCGCCGAAACGCGGCACCACACCGGCAGATCCGCACCGCAGTGCCGCCGTATCGAGCCGAGCACCTCCTTGGCGAAGCGTGTCCGCCGCTGCACATCACCGCCCCATTCGTCATCGCGCCGGTTCAGCCACGGTGACAGAAACGAGTTCCCCAGATACCCGTGCGCCATGTGCATCTCCACCCCGTCCATCCCTGCTTCCTGGCAGCGTCGCGCTGCCGTCCCGAACGCCGCGACGATCTCCCATATCTCCTCATCCGCGATCTCACGGGCTGTACGCTGATCCCGTCCGGCAGTGCATTCCGAGGCCGACACACACTCCTGCCCGATGACTTCGGGGTTCGCCTGTCGCCCGCCGTGCTGAAGCTGCATCGCGATCCGCCCGCCCGCCTGATGCACCGCATCTGTCAGCCGCGTCAGCCCCTCGATAAACTCATCCTCATACAGCCCCGGCATCGTCGGCCCGCACAGACCTGTCGGATGCACCGCCGAATGCTCGACGATATTCAGCGCCATCCCGCCGCGTGCCCGCGCCGCATGGTATGCTATCATCCGCGCTGTCACCCGATGTCGCTTATCTGCATATCCGCTTCCCATTGGCGCCATTACCACACGGTTCGGAAGCTTCAGACTCCCAATCTCAAGCGGCTGCAGCAGCCTCTCATAAGCCACGACCATCACCTCGAATTCCCATCTTCACTCCGCTGTCCCAATCCCACCTCATATTCTTCCACCTGACTTAACAAATCCCTTCCCCGCATCTTTCCAGGCAGGTATTTCCCTTCCTCGTGGCGAAGGATTACTTGTAAGTCGGCTTCATGCACCAAATTGATCCCTACCACTGAGGATGTGTCCACATTGCGATACCGCGACTATGGCAATACCGGCGAAAAGATCTCGGCCCTTGCCTTCGGTGCTATGCGCCTGCCTGACAACGACGACTACGGCATCGAGTGCATCCGCCGTGCCTTCGAGCTTGGTGTCAACTACATTGACACTGCCTCCGGCTACGACACCGGCACCGGCGAATCCAGCGAAGTCGTCGTCGGCCGCGCGCTCAAGGGTTGGCGCGACAAGGTTAAGCTCGCCACCAAGAACCCCCGCTACCGCAATCAGGCCTCACCCGATGAGTGGTGGGCCAACCTCGAGCAATCCCTCGAACGCCTCGATACTGACCACATAGACTTCTACAAGATCACCCACTTCGTCTCCTGGGAAAACTGGCACACTCATGTCGAGCCCAACCTCCTCGACACCATCATGAAGGCCAAAGACCAAGGCATCTTCACCTATACGCTGTTCTCTTCCCACGATACGCCCGAGAACATCATCAACCTCATCAACACCGACATCTTCGACGGCATGTTGGTGCAGTACAACCTCCTCGACCGCGTTAACGAAGATGCCATCGCCCTGGCCGCATCGAAGGGCATGGGGGTCGAAATTATGGGTCCTGTCGGGGGCGGTCGGCTCGGCTTTCCTTCCGAGCAACTCGACGGTCTCGTGGACGACATGGCCTCCACGCCTGATCTCGCCCTGCGCTTCGTTCTCTCCAACCCCAACGTCTCGGTCGCGCTTTCCGGCATGAACACTCTCGACATGGTCGAGGAGAACTGTGCCAGTGCCTCCCGCGAGGAGCCCCTCACCGACGAGGAGCGCCAGCGTGTCCTCGCCGCCGTCAAGGAGAACGAGCGTCTCTCCGAGCTCTACTGCACCGGCTGCAACTATTGCATGCCTTGCCCCCAGAGCGTCGGTATCCCGCAGGCCTTTGCTGCGATGAACCTCCACAGAGTCTGGGGCCTCACCGAGCTGGCGAAGACCAATTACGCGAAGCTCGGCCCGGACCACAAGGAAGGTTTTCTCCAGGCCGACGCCTGCATCGAGTGTGGCGTCTGCGAGGACGAGTGCCCCCAGAACATCCCCATCATCGAGCAACTCCGCCAGACCCACGAAGCCCTCGCCGACTAGCTTGCAGAAGCCCATATCAAATAGTCGCAGTGCTCTCGTGCGGCTGGGTATTGCAGGGCTACAACTTGGGGCCGTCATTGTCGTTGCGCCTTGGCCTTGACATCCGGCCCGCAGCTTCGTGCGGAAGCTTTGCTTCCGCCCAAGGATATGCTATCCCCGCTGGCGAACAGTACCTCCAGCGAAGCGTCCGTTGGAGGCCTCACTGATGCCGCAAAATAACTCCGCCACACTACTGCTGCTCGCCACCATCGCAGCCATCGCTCTCCTCGCCGACTGCGGCCAGGGCACTGAGCCTCACCTGGTTGCCCAGGCTCAGGCCCAACTCCTCGGCGATATGGACGGCGACGGCGAACCCTCCGTCGGTGATGCCATCCGCATCCTCCGTATCGTAGTCGGCCTCGATCCCGATGACGACCGCGCCGACGCCAACTCCAGCGGCGCCACCGACATCGGCGATGCCGTCAAGCTGCTGCGCTGCGTCGTCGGCCTCGACGAGTGGCCCATCCAGCCTGCCGGCCATCCGCTCTTTGACCGTGACTCCGCCTTCGCATATCTCGAGGCCCAGTGCGACTTCGGCGCCCGCATCCCTGGTAGCCAGGCGCACGAGGACTGCCTTCAGTGGATGGTGGCGCGCTTGCAGGCTACGACTGACACGGTCATCCTCCAGCCCTTCACTGCCGCCACGCCCTTCGGCGGCCCGTATGATTTCACCAATGTCATCGCCTGGTTTCCGGGCAATACTGAGGCTCAGCCGGTGATGCTCGGAGCGCACTGGGATTGCCGCCCCAGAGCCGATGCAGACCCCGATCCGGCCCTCCGTAACCAGCCCGTGATGGGCGCAAACGACGGCGCTTCCGGCGTCGCCGTACTGCTCGAAATCGCCCGCCTGGCCCATCAGAACCCCGCTCATCGCCCTTTCATACTTGCCTTCTTCGACGCCGAGGATTCCGGCAACGGCCCCATCGGTGGCTTCGATCTCAACGGCTGGGCCATCGGCTCATCGTACATGGCGGAACACATGCCCACCCAGATCCCTGCCCCCTACGCCCTCATCCTCATTGATCTCGTCGGCCAGGACGAGGTCCACAACGAGCGTCTCGGCACGCCGAATGGATCGAATGACTATCTCGACTTCCCCATCGAGAGCTACTCGCTGAACTCGGCGCCGGAACTGGTGGATCAGATCTGGTCTATCGGCGAGGCGGCGGGCCATGCGGCGTTCATCCGCACCACTCGCGGCTACATTACCGACGATCATGTTCCCTTCATCCGGCAGGGCATTCCTGCGCTAGACATCATTGATCTGCCGCATCCGGAGTGGCACACCGCCGACGATACACCCGACTGCTGCTCCCCGGATTCGCTCTACCAGGTCGGCGACACTCTCCTCCGCTACCTCTACGCCGCCCCCGCCGGCTGAGGGCAGCAAAACCGCATAGCGCCGCTTTGCAGGTGCAATTCCCGCCCATCCCGAACAATCTCACACATGCCGCAGCGCCTTGCACACATCCAGCCGCGCCTGTAGAGCGAGGGGATGAATATGGCTCGCTTCAGAGTCGCCGTCACTGATTATGTCTTCCCGGACCTCGAGCCGGAGACGGAGATTCTCGCCGAGGTCGGTGCCGAGCTTATTGCCGGCCAGGCGCAAACCAGGCAGGACTGCATCGGAATCGTCACCCGCGCTGACGCGGTGCTGAATACCTATTTCGGCCCCATTGACGCCGAGATCATGGACGCCATGCCCGACTGCCGCGTCATCGTCCGCTACGGCGTCGGAGTGGACACGGTGGACATTCCGGCAGCCACCGCCCGCGGCATCATGGTCGCCAACGTCCCGGATTACTGCGTTGACGAGGTCTCCGATCAGGCCGTCGCCATGACCATCGCGCTGCTGCGCAAGCTACCTGAAGCGGACCGCATGGTGCGAGCGGAAAACTGGGCCCTGGCGGACCTCAAGCCGATGTCCCGGCTCAACGTTCTCACCATCGGCATCATCGGTATGGGCAGGATCGGGAAAGCAATCGCCACAAAACTGGCACCGTTTACGCCTCATCTAATCTACCACGATCCCTACGTCGAGTCCGACGCTCTGCCCAATCTGACCGGCGTAGAGCTCGATGAGCTATACCACACCGCCGACGCCATCATCATCCAGGCACCTTCGACTCCGCAGACGCGACACATGCTGAATGAAGATGCTTTTGCGGCGATGCAGCGCAGCCCGATTATCGTCAACTGCGCGCGCGGAGACCTGATTGATACCGACGCACTCGTCGCCGCGCTCCAGCAGGGACAGGTCTCCGGAGCCGGTCTTGATGTGATCGAGGGCACGCCGCCATTGCCGCTTGACCATCCGCTGCTCGGGTTTCAGAATGTCATTCTCACGCCCCATTCGGCCTGGTTTTCCGCCGACGCCCTGCACACGCTGCAGCGTTTCGGCGCGATGGAGGTGGCTCGTGTTCTGCGCGGCGAGCGCCCTAAACACCTATGCAATCCGGAAGTACTCGAATAGACCAACCGCCCCCGGACTCGCCGTAGAGCCGCCCCCAGCAGAACCCAGAATCGGCTGCATTGCCCGCCGGATATTGCTCCATGATAGTAGCAGAGAATGTCGGTTAGCTGGTGGGGCTAAATTGCCCGTAGCGCGGTTTTTGTGATTATCATCGGGCAGCCGGGACGACATCCCCAGGGCTGAAGAAGCTATGGCGTTGCGGGGCTGCGCAAACCGCTTATCATGTTAGCAGGCGTCGTAAGCGGCTTTGGGTGAGGGAGTTGGGGAGATTTTATGGGGGTCGCAGAATGGGCAGAGAATCCCAGCAGGCCTTGGGACTGCGGGCCTCGAACCTGTACCACCATGCCGGACGCCGTAAGCCTCCCCCCTACGCTGAACATGACAGATTTGTGACGAAAACCTGTAAGCCGCTGGGCCCGTTGGTTTAGTGGGGTGTGGCATGACGCGGACTTGAGCGATTTCGGCGTTTCCGTTCCTCTGCGCACAAGATACCCCGAAATCCTATTAGGGCCTGTGCCGCAGGCGCTGAATTAGCTAAGGGTCAATTCCGGCGGCATTTTGGGGCGTTCCAGACGTCAGCCCACTATACTATGTGAGGAATAGTTTGCCAAAGGAGCGGCTGGTCATTTTTTTCACGTCGTTATTGCGCAATTACCTATACCAATAGCGCAAAGGGTGCCAATATCACGAACGCAAGCATATACAGAGCGTGCATACCGTGCCATTCGCCGGTATCGAGAGGGAAGATTCACGGCAGAGAATTCGCAGGCGAATTGGTCACTGCGCCCGCCGGCAAGGGGAGGATGACTCGGCATTGTAAGTACGGGTGGAGGATTTTTCTGCTTCGCGGTAGAAGCATGTATTTGAGTCAAGGTGAGACGCCGCTGATGCGGGGTGCACATTTGGCCTAGGCGCAGCTTGGAGTGTGCGCCAAACACCGTCCGCTATAGGAGCAAGGGATGTCGGCAATGCAACTGCAGTTCATGCCGTTTCACAACGCGGATCTGTTCAAGGATCACTACTTGAGCGAGGTGCTGCCGGCGTCGCCGCTATGGGACACGGCCGGGATGGCGGAGGCAAAGGCGGCTATTGCCAAGCTCTGGGAAGAGCACAAGGAAAAGGCGGGACGGTACAACGAAGGGCGTTTGGAGGAGGAATTCATCCGCCCGGTGCTCCGGATTCTGGGGCACGTGTTTGATGTGCAGGCGGAGGTGGGAAGGCACACGGCGGACTATGCGTTCTTCGCGGACCAGGAGACGAAGGAAGCCGGGGGAGAATGCGAGACGGGAACCGAGGAGTTCTGGTCGCACGCAGTTGCGGTCGGCGATGCGAAAGTCTGGAACCGGGAACTGGACAAGAGGCTGGAGGGTGGGAGCGGCTGGGACAACCAGAACCCGTCGTTTCAGATCTGCTGGTACATCAGCCAGACGAACTGCAAATGGGGAATCCTGACGAATGGGCAACACTGGCGGTTGTATGCGGCCCATTCGAAGTTCAAGCTGGATGTTTACTATGACGTTGACCTCGAGCAAGCACTGAGCGCGGATGATGAAATTTCATTCGGCTACTTCTATCTGTTCTTTCGGCGCGAGGCTTTCGTGGATGATGCGGGGGGCAAGTGCCGGTTGGACAAGATGCGTGAGGAGTCGGACCTGGCGGCGAACAGGCTGCGGGACAATGTCAGGGAGCGGATGTATGAGGCGTTGCGGCAAGCTTGTCGGGGGTTTCTGGCGTACGAGGCCAACGAGCTAACCAAGGATGACCTGGACGCCATCCATGACAACTCACTGGTGTTGCTGTACCGGTTGCTGTTTGTGCTGTATGCGGAGAGTAAGGAGCTGCTGCCAGTTAGTGGAAGCGGGTCCTACCGTGAGGAGTACTCGCTGAATGCGATCAAGCAATACGTCGCGGGTAAGGGCGGCGAATTGGATGCGGAGTTGGCGACAATCTGGCCGCGTCTGACGACGCTCTTCCGGATAGTGGATCGCGGTCACGAAGGGATGGGGGTTCCGGGATACAACGGCGGGCTGTTCAACGCGCAAAAGTATCCGTTCCTGGAGCAACATGTGCTGCCTGATTCCTATGCCGGTAAGCTGATTGACCTCGTGGCGCGGACGGAAGACGGCGGCTTCGTAGATTATCGGGACCTGGGCGTGCGGCACCTGGGTAGCATATATGAGGGTCTGCTGGAGTATCGGGTGCAGGTCGCAGAAGAGCCGATGCGCGTGGTCAGCAGGAAAGGCAAGCAGGTCTGGGAGCCGCCGGCAGAGGAAGGCGAAGAAGATGAAGAGACCGTGCAGGCGGGAGATATCTATCTGGTTACCGACAAGGGCGAGCGGAAGGCGACCGGCAGCTACTATACGCCACAATTCATAGTGGAGTACATCGTTGAGAACACGGCCGGCCGACTGGTGGAGCAATGTGAGACCGCCGAGGAGATTCTGGAGATAGATGTGGTGGACCCGGCAATGGGTAGCGGGCACTTCCTCGTCGAAGCGACCGACTTATTAGCCCAGGCAATCGCGAAAAAGGAGGCGCAGGAAGAGCAGATCACCGGCAGCAACGGGGATGATGAGACTGATATCGCGCGGATCAAGCGGCAGGTGGTCGAGCGATGTATCTATGGCGTGGACCTCAATCCGCTGGCCGTGGAGTTGGCAAAGGTCTCGCTGTGGCTGCACACGGTGGCCAAGGGCCAGCCGCTGTCATTCCTGGACCACCATCTGCGATGCGGGAACTCGGTAATCGGGGCGTGGCTGGAGGAGATCACGGGTCCGCTGCCGACGAGGAAACGGCAAAGGAAACGGGAGCGCAAGGAGGAGGAAGCGGGCCAACTGACGCTGTTTGACTATGCACAATGGCAGCGCCATGTGCAAGGGCTGGTGTTCGGGTTCACCGAGATTGATCAGATGCTGTCGGCGACACGCGGGGACATCGCAGAGAAGGAGCGGATTCTGGCTGATCTCGATGAGGCGCATCGAGCGCCCTATATCAGTATGGGAGACCTCTGGTGCAGCCGGTACTTCGGGAATGAATTCGACGGCGATGCCTATGCTGAGGGAATTGGCCGACTGCAAGGGGCGGATGTCGAGGTTTCGGAAAGCGGGCAAGAAGGACTGGATAAATCGCGGAAGATAGCCGCCGAACGGAGGTTCTTCCACTGGGAATTAGAGTTTCCGGAGGTCTTCTTCGATAAGCACGGGCGAAGGAGAGAGAAAGCGGGTTTCGATGCCGTCATAGGGAATCCGCCGTGGGAGCGAATCAAGCTGCAGGAAAACGAGTTCTTCGCGCTGAGGGCGCCGCGTATCGCGCTGGCTCCGACGGCGGCGAGGCGCAAGGAGATGGTGGCGGAACTGCCAGAGACGGACCCGGAACTGTGGGAGGAGTACCAGAGGGCGAAGGCAAGCGCGGAGCAAGAACTGGCATGGACAAGGGCCTCGGGGCAGTTCCCGTTGATGGGGCGCGGGGATACGAACCTGTATGCCGTGATGGCCGAGCGGGCGCGGAGTCTGCTGAATGAGAAGGGTCGGATGGGGTTCGTTGTGCCCAGCGGCATCGCCACGGACAACACGACCAGGCACTTCTTCGCGGACCTGATAGAAACCAAGACCCTGCAGAGCTTGCTGGATTTTGAGAATCGAGCACGCGTATTCCCGGATGTGGACAGCAGATTCAAGTTCTCGATTATCGTGCTCACCGGCGGAACGCCGGTCAGCAGCATCGAGAGCGGGTTCTTCCTCCACAATGCCGAGGACATCGCGGACACGGAGCGGGTATTCGAGCTGCGGCCCGAGGACTGCGAGCTAATGAATCCCAATACGCGAACCTGCCCGATCTTCCGCAGCCGGCGAGATGCGGAGATAACGCGGGGCATATACGAGCGGGTGCCGATCCTGGTGCGGGAAACGGAGGAGGGTGAAGAGAACCCGTGGGGTGTGCGGTATTTCACCATGTTCCACATGACGAATGATTCTGGGCTTTTCCGGACGGCGGAGGAGTTGGAGGAGGATGGGTTCTGGCTGAGTGCGGTCAATGTCTGGCGGAAAGGTGAGGAGGCGTATCTGCCGCTGTATGTAGGCAAGATGGTGCGTGCGTATGACCACAGGGCGGCCTCCGTAGAGTACCATCCGGAGAATACATTCAACCCATACCTGCCTGTTGAGACTTCGCTCGCTGAGAAGGAAGACGCAGAGATGTGCCCCTTCCCGCAATTCTGGGTGCCGGAGGAGGCTGTTGTGTCTCGTGGGATGTCCGAACCGTGGGTACTGGCATTTCGGGATATCGCCCGGGCGACAGATGAGCGGACAGTGATCGCGGCGGCAGTGCCAAGGGCGGGATTTGGGAACAAACTACCCTTGCTGCTTGCGGGTTCTGACGCGAAAGTGTGCCTATTGGCCAATCTTGATGCCTTGGCATTTGACTACGTGGTGCGTGCCAAGATACCAGCGACAGCGCTCAACCTGTTCGTCATCAAGCAGTTGCCTGTGCTTGTTCCGGAGGTGTATGAGGAGGGGCTGTCGGCGCGGTTTGGGGGGGTGGCGGCCTCACCCCCCGACCCCCTCTCCGAAACGGAGAGGGGGAGAACAGAAGAAGGCATGAGGGAGAATGGCATACGGACGGCGGCCTCACCCCCCGACCCCCTCTCCGGAGCGGAGAGGGGGAGAGCAGAAGAAGGCATCGAGGGGGATGGGACGGACACGGACAATAAGGAAGGGCGTGTCATGGGAGCCGCCTCACGTGATAAGGTCCGCTTCGCCAGAGAACAACGGCAAAACCCCTCGGCTGGTGAAACTGCTGTGTGGGAAGTGCTGCGGGGTCGGCAACTCGGGGCCAAGTTCCGACGCCAACACCCCATAGGTCCCTTCGTCCTCGACTTCTATTGCGAAGCGGCCCGCCTTGGCGTCGAGATAGATGGGCCACATCACCAAGACACCGTTGAGTACGATCAGTGGCGAGATGAACGGCTCCTGAACGGCTATGGGATCGAGGTCCTCCGGATCGCAGGGAGCGATGTGGAGAACGATATGATAGGCGTTGTGGAACGTATCCGGACGCGGCTTGTTTCTGGACCCTCGCAGGTATCAGACATGCCACACGCCTTTCCCCCCTCTCCGTCCCGGAGAGGGGGAAGTTGGCGGGGATTTCCCCGCCAACTACGGGGTGAGGCCGGCCGCACGATCCGTGACTTCGTCACTGACCGCGTCGTCGAACTCACCTACACCGCCCACGACATCGCCGGCTTTGCAGAAAATATGGGCTATGTGGATGAGGAAGGGAAGGCGCTGCCGCCGTTCGCCTGGGATGAGGAGCGCAGGCTGCATCTCAAATGCCAACTGGATGCGCTGTACTTCCATCTCTATGGCCTGAGCCGCGAGGAAGCCGAGTATGTACTAGAAACGTTCCCGATCGTCAAGCGGCATGACGTGGAGGAGTTCGGGACATACCGGACCAAGGAACTGATCTTGCACTACTATAGCGCGTATGCCGCCGGGGATATGGATGCGTGGGTGCATGTGTGAGAATGGGCGGTGACGGCGGCCTCACCCCCCGGCCCCCTCTCCGAAACGGAGAGGGGGAGAACGACGGGAGGCAACGACGGAAGGCAACTACAAATGGCAAAGGCGCACGGCAAAGGCAGATGGAAACTGACTCGGGCTGGAAGCTATCCACGAAACAAGCGGCCGCTTGTTTCATGGATACCTGACCCCGCGCAGGCGCAGGGTCAGGCCGAGCCACCTGTCCCCTGGCAGGCGGAGGCACCTGTCTCTCGGCAGGCTGGGCCACCTGTCTCCTGGCAGGGCGAGCCGCCTGTCTATTGGCAGGCTGGGCCACCTGTGTCCTGGCAGGGCGAGGCACCTATCTGTTGGCAGGCTGGGCCACCTGTCTCCTGCGGCCGGTGGGGATCAATGCAAAGGTCAGCCGGAAATGCGGCGGCAAAGACTATGGATAGAGGTGTAGGTGGAAAATGAAGATTGCGCGATTCGTTGATATGGAAAGCGATGTCAGGTATGGAATAATTGACAGCGGGGCCGGCGGGGCTGTGGACCCGGAAGGCAACCGCTATGGCATAGCCGAAAACCTGACGGTCAGCGCGATACCGGGCGAACCATGGCACGGAACAGAACGCACAGGTGAGGAATTCGCACTCGCAGATGTCAAGCTGCTCGCACCAGTCACGCCGCCTGATATCATCGCCATCGGCCTCAACTATAAAGCCCATGCCGATGAGTTCGGAGACCCGTATCCGACCAGTCCAGTGATATTTCTGAAAGCAACCAGCACGCTCTGCGGGCCCGAAGATGCGATCATCCTGCCCGCCATGGCTGCGGATGAAGTGGACTACGAAGCGGAACTGGTGATCGTCATCGGGCAGGAATGTCATAACGTGGCGGAGGACGAGGCGCTGGATTACGTGCTGGGCTATACGTGTGGGAATGATGTGAGCGCGCGGGACTGCCAGATACGCCTTGATCGGCAGTGGGCGCGCGGCAAGAGCTTCGATACCTTCTGCCCGCTCGGACCGTGGATTGAGACGGAACTGGACCCCGATAATGTCGCAGTGCAAAGCCGCCTCAATGGCCGGCTCATGCAGGATGGCAATACCGGCGACCTGATCTTCCCGTGCGCCAAACTCGTCAGCTATATCTCGCAAATGGCGACGCTGCGGCCCGGAACCGTGATCATGACCGGGACGCCGTCGGGAGTAGGCTATAAACGCCAGCCGCCAGTGTTCCTGCGGCCCGGAGATGTCATCGAAATTGCCATCGGCGGGATCGGCACGCTCAGGAACTGCGTCGTCGAGGCGTAACGGCAACGGCTAACGGCAAGCACGAACGGCAACGTCGTGGGGCTCTGCCCCACACCCCCCGCTCCGCGTAACACCCCGCGGAGCGGTAAAAAAGGCAACGTCCGCCTCACCCCGTAGTTGACGGGAAAATCCCCGCCAACTTCCCCCCTCTCCGGAGCGGAGAGGGGAAACGGGTAACGGCACGGAGGAACTCAGAACTCGATGATTTTGCCGGTGCGGGCGGATTCGAAGCAGCGCAGGATGAAGCGCGTCGCCATCGCACCGTCGGTCGCCGTAGCCGGTAGCGGCTCGTCATTGAGGATGCACTTTACGAAGGTCGGCATGATGTCGGGCAAGCCGCTGGCTACGCTCTTGCCCAGCTTCTCGCCATACTCACAGGACTGATAAGGCGGCTTCCATTCCTCCTCGGGGACAGTTGACTCGAAGCGGGCGTCCTCACCGTGGTCAATGGCAATGGCGCTGCGGCCCTTGTCTACGACCATCACCCAGAAGGGACACCCGTTGGGAAGCGGATGGTGGAGCATGAGGTTGCCGGTGCCACCGTCGCCCCCCACAAAGGCGCCGACACTGCCATTGGTGTAGCGGACCGCGGCGTTGATGGTGTCTATGACGTCGGGGTGGGAGTGGTGGCATACGCCGCCCGTGGCATAGACGGCCTCCGGCTCCGAGCCCGCCAGATACAACATCATGTCCACGACATGACAGCCCTGGGAGAGTATCTGGCCGCCGCCCTTGATCGGGTCCTGGGCCCAGCTCGTCTCGGGCCAGATGCCGGCGGTGCGGGCATGAGCGATGATGTTGTCCGGCTTGGGGATCTCGCGCTTGACGTCGCGGGCACCTTTGGCAAAACGGCAACGGAAAGCGACCATGTACTTGACGCCGGAGCGTTCTTCGGCAGCCAGGATATCGTCGCACTCCTGCTCGGTCATCGCCATCGGCTTCTCGATGAGCACGTGCTTGCCGGCGTCCATGGCGCGGATGGAAAAGGGGCCATGGGTGTCATGCCAGGTGGTGATGAGCACCGCGTCAATGTCGGGGTCGCTGAAGAGGTCCTCGGGATCGGCAGTGGCATACTCGGCGTTGTAGGTCCGGCGGTAGGTCTCGGCCTTTTCAGTGTTGACGTCGGCGAGGCCGCGGACCTGGAGCTGTGGCACCCACTGGCGCAGTTCCTCTGAGACGTTCTCCGCCCCGTCCAGCAGCGCCGCCAGATGCACCTGCGCCATGTGTCCACAACCGATGACGCCTAATCGCACTTTGTCCATGATCGTCTTTCACGCTCCTTGATGATTTGTGGGGCCTGCGAGTCAAGCTCTAACGGCAAAGGGCAACGGCAGACGGCAACGTCGTGGGGCTCCGCCCCACTCCCCGCTGGGGTCACGGACCCCAGACCCCTCGCTCCGCTGCGCGGAGCGGAAAGAAAGGCAACGGCGAACGGCAAGCTAGGTTGCTACGATGTAGAGGTAGGGGTGCATGCCGGTCTCGATGTCGCCGGAGGCAGCGTCGAAACGGGTGTGAGTGGCCCCGGTTTCGCCGGCGTAGATGGTGCCGTCGAGACCGACCGTCATGGCATGCACTCGTGCGGCCTCGATGCCGGATTCCTCGTCCACGATGGGGCCGATCTCGCGGTAAGCAGCCTTCTTCGGGTCATACTCGAACAGGAACGCGCCACGGGTGCCGTACTGAGTTCCGCCGCCCGCTGCACCGTAGAGAATTCCGTCGCGCTCCACCAGTGCTGGTAAGCGCGGACCGTCATTGGGCCGGGCCAGCTCGGTAATCTGCAGCGAGCCCGGCTCCACCGAGAACAGAATTCCCGTCTCCCACATGCCGCCGTAGATCATCCCGTCGTCGGCCGCCATCAACGCATCAATGCGGTAGGAGCCTTCGCCCGGCAGCTTAGCATCCGTCTCGGTGAGTTGCTTCTTCTGACTGTCATAGGTGAAGAGATAGCCTTCGGAACACGAACCGTACACGACGCCGTCTTTGTCGCAGGCGATGCTGTGGCTGCAGGCGCTGTCGCCCCAGACACCGGCATGAACCTGGTCGGCAAAGACGATCTCGCCGGTCGCCAGGTCCATCGCGAAGAAATCGTTGTGATGATACGTCATCCCGAAGATTTGCGACCCATCGGGATTGACCGCGGTGTTGACAATCCACATGTGCGGAACAGCCACACCCAGGTCGCGGCCCTCATCGGAGGCGGGGTCATAGATGAAAACATGGCCGCCGTCATCCTCGTTGGTCTTGTAGTGACGGGAGCCGTACGCTACGTTCCGTCCGGTAGCCCCGGCGATGCGGCCGTCAGCCAGGCCACTGAGGGCATGGTGGATCTTCTGCGAGATCGGCTCTCCCTGGCGATTGTAAAGCTCCTTGGAGGGGACGATCTTAGCCCCCAGGTCGCGGACTGCTTCGGTATCGGGCGCATACTCGAAGAGCAGATGCTCCCTGGCCCCGGTCATGCCGCCGTAGATGCGACCGTTGATTCCGGTGGTCAGCGAAACGACCTCCAAGCCGCCCGGCAACTCGACTTCATAAGCATTCACAAGCATTTCATGTTCTCCTTTGTGGCCCATTCACCCGTCGTCTGTCGCGACGAGAAGCAATGATACTTCTTATCAGCCTGCGCCGGCAACCGCCGTGCATTTCAGCTACCGTTCAGCGGCGCTGGCGTCGAGTTCTGCGAGCTTCACCCCGACAGGGTGTCTTTGCCATCGGTGAGCCAGTCGAGCGTGAAGCCGGCGAAAGTGAGCGCGGCGTAATTATCGCGCTCGTAGAGGAGGCCGATGGTGCCGTCGGGAAGCACCGTCAGGCAGCAGTAGGCAAACTGCCCGGCGTAGATGGTCCTTGCTACGGGCCAGGTCCTGCCCTCGTCGTAGCTGAGGCGGACAGTGCCATTGACGCGGGCCCGGGTCGAGGCGCAGTTGGCGAAGAGCAGGCGGCTGATGCCCTCGTCGTCTTGTTGCTCAGTGTAGCGGATGAAACTGGCCTGGCAGTGGGGCTCTATGAGGGTCGCATCATGGCGCGGCTCTGACCAGCTTTCGCCCCCGTCACGGCTGATGGCTACGGAGCGGCACAGCCTCTGGTCGGTCCCACGCATATTGATCATCAGCGAGCCGTCAGTCAACTCGACGATCTGAGCCTCATTCACCTGGCTTCCGACACCCTCGCCGATCTGCCAGGTCCGGCCGCGATCGTCGCTGTAGATGACGTGACACGAGCTGACTTCGCTGTCCGACTGCCTGCTGTAAACGGGAACAGCCAGGCGGCCATTGCGCATCTGGATGCCCATGCCAGGGCCGGCGTAGATGGCCTGCCATGTCGGGTCCTTGAGTTGAGCGGCGAGGTCAATCGGGTCTGACCAGGTCTCACCATCGTCTGCGCTCTTGGTCGCATGCAGCTTGAGGATACGGCGTTCGCGATGGTCCGGAGCGGGCACGGCGTAGTCGTAGAATACCCAGATGGCCCCGGTGTCGCGGTCCACCAGTGCGCACGGGTCACAGGCCGCCTCATCGCCAGGGTAGCGGCGGATGAGCTGCAGCGGCGTCCAGGTCCTGCCGCCATCGAAGCTGCGCTTCATGACGAGGTCAATGTTGTTGGGAGCATCGCCTGGCCGGTCCACGCGCGCATCGCACACCGCGACTAACGTCCCCCTATTTGTCACGATCAGCGCCGGGATGCGGTACTCGCAGACGCCGTCTTCGCCGCTGACAAACACGTCCACATGTTCGGGTGCTACAGGCATTTCTTATCCACCCGCTCTCTCAATATCAATACGTGATTGCGGCCGCAGATGCGAGTAGGCATAAAGCGGACGATGTCACGCTGGTCGGCGGCCCCGCTGACGGTGAGTTTCCCTCCGAAGTCCAGGCACACCTCCGCAGCGGCTAAGGTTTCTGCATGGCTGGAGAAATGGCGCGCCCTAGTCGGCTTTGTCGGGCTCGGTTGCCGTCTCCACAGGGGCACCGATTGCAGCCGGAGTAGCGTACGGACTCGTGGGCGGCCGGGCGATAGGCAAGACCATCTCGCCCGGCAGCAGCGGGTCGCCATCCAGCAGGCGCGCGAGGACCGGGTACATGGTGCGGGCGAGGAAGTCATGGCCCGTAGGATTCGGATGGCACCCGTCGGTGGTCATGGCCGGCAGGTCCGCGCCCAGAAAAGCCGCCTCCGCCCATGCCGCGAAATTGTCCACCAGCGGCACGTTGTCTTCAGCCGCCGCCCGCCGACATGCAGTCACGTACTCGGTGAGCTTATAATTCGGGCTCAGCTCGGCGTAGGGGCTGCGGCGGGCATGCTGATGAGTATGGCACAGCGGAATCGCGGTCATCAGCACCGGCTTGATACCCGCCGCCCGCAGTCGCTGCACCATCGTGTGCAGGTTCGCCTCATACTCAGCCAGTGGCAGCCGCACGTCGCTCTTGCCCGCGTCAATGTGCGAATCGTTGGTTCCGTACATGATGCAGACATAGTTCGGCTGCAGCGCGATGACATCCGCGTCGAGTCGCGGCAGGGCCATATCGGTGCGCTCGCCGCCGATGCCGACATTGATCACCTCGACGGGCGTCACGTGTTCGCTCAGCCACTGCTGTAGCAGCATCGCGAAAGTCTGCTCGGCCGTCACCCCGCCGCGCACGCCCTTAGTAATCGAGTCGCCGAGACACACGATCTTCAGCGGCGTGGCGGAACTCGATGCCGTGACAATAAGCAGCACTGCGACTGCAACCAGCAGGTTCTGCATCAGGAATCTCCTTTGCCATGCAGCAGCTCTCGCGAGGCCTCGGTCAGCAAAAAGCCGATGTCCTCGCTCATGTACGCAACGGTGATGTCGAAGATGTCGCGGATGCGCACGTTGATGACCTCCGCCGCGCCGATGCATGTGACTTTGAGCACCCCATGCCCCGCTAGTATCTGCTTCATCTTCGCGAAGTCATTGTGGTAATCGGGGTAGCGGAGGAACTCGACGGACTGTGAGGGGATCTCCGACCCGTCAGCGAGGATCACTGTCGAGCCGCTGAAATCCCGGTAGTAGCGGTACGGCACCTGCATGTACTCTTCGACGGCGTGGAGCTCGGTGCATGCCCTGAACGTGGCGCCCAGGAACAGGCACCAGGCGTCGAGTTGGTAGAGCCGGTGGAAAGTCGAGCCCGCACCGAAGCTGCTGATGCCCTCGCCCATGACGCGGTCGGTGTGGGGTCCGATGGCGGCCACGGAATGGCAGATGTGGGTGCTGCGTTTCGCCTCGGGCCGCCTGCGGAAGGTCTCGGGGATGATGCCGACCTCGGCCTTCACCGAGGTGTTGAGCAGGTCCAGCACGACTTTCTCGGCATCATGAAACGGCCCCCAGGTGAAGGTGGGGACGACGACCGTCCCCTCCGGCCCCACGGTCTCCAGCAGCGCGTCAATGACCGTATCCGCGCCGCCTGCGACATGCCCGAAAGCACTCAGCGAGGAATGTACGAGGACGATGTCGCCGAGGCTGAGACCGACGTCGGTCAGCCCACGGCGGATGGCGGCCCCGGTAACGTGAGCCCTATCTTGCATGTCGCTTGATTCCATTCCTGAATGGCCGAGAGAAGGAAGTACGTCTTCGTTCGTCACTCCACCGGGCTGTCGTCACCATCAACCGTGATGAACTGGTAGGCGTCCGGGGCTGGCAGGTGCAGCCGTATGGTTTCTCGGAGCCTGATCGTGACTCCTGCCGCAGTGGCTTCTCCCGCAAGTTCTCTCGGTTCTACATCAACGTTCGGCCCGCTCACCACTTCCAGCGCGCCCCCCCGGTCTGTAGACATGACAAACAGGCGAAACTGTTCG
>Ga0180432_10002496_pt1 | contig 27493 bp, 18 predicted proteins | sample SS_ome_10_FD_132414 | JGI IMG/M metagenome (GOLD analysis project Ga0180432, IMG submission 132414) | Hypersaline lake sediment archaeal communities from the Salton Sea, California, USA - SS_1_MS_2 metaG | ecosystem: Environmental > Aquatic > Non-marine Saline and Alkaline > Hypersaline >... | reverse complement strand
GAGGATGTTCGGCCTATTCCTCGTCGGTGCCGCCCAGGCCGCGCCCGGCGTAACCACCGCCGCTGCCCCGATTCCCGCCATCTTCAGGAAGTCGCGCCGTGTGCCCATGTTATTGTTCTCCGGATGAGAGTCAGCCGCCGAATCGTACAGAGGTGCCGATTATTCCCGCCCATGGCTTTCGAGGCAAGGGACTGCGTCATGATTGTCTGGCCGCCCGTGGCGCGGTAGACTGTGAACGGGCCTTTTGAAAGGCTGCGTACGATGAACCGTATCTCTCCGGCATGTCTCATTCTCGCTGCGTGCTGGGCGTCGCCGGCCGGCGCGGGCAAGGCGGCCGAGCGTCCGCGGTACCCTTTCCAGGCGGCACTCAGGCTCGAGGGCATGGTTCGGGCGGCGCGCTGCATTGGCGTCGGACGCTTCGTCCACGCTGAGAAGAAAGGCCGCGTCCAGATCGGCACGTTCCGGTGCGACGAGGCCATCAAGGGAACGTGGGCCAAGGGCAGGACCTACAGCCTGAACTCCGCGACCATTCGCTGGCGGCGGTTCAGCGACGCCGACGATATCCTCGTGTTCTTCCCCCTCAAGCCCGGCAAGCACCAGGGCCGCACGCTCGGGGCGAAGAAGGAGACCCTCGGCAAGATCAAGGCCGCCTGCGCCCAGGATGCCGCAAACCCCGTCGGCGGTATCAATGCGCTCGGCCTGCACTTGCGTGCTTCGGGCCCGGCCCCCCGAGCCCGCAGGCTGTCCTTCGACGTCGTCAACTATTCGACCGTGCCGTGGACCGTGAACGTGGGGCGGAAGGTGCCCCGGCTGGGCGGATCGGACAACCGCTCCGTGTGGGTTCGCGTGGTCAAGGTGGCGTCGTCCGGCGCGGCATCCCCCGATACGAGGCGCCGTGCTGCGGCGTACGCCTCCGACCGTCCGTGGCTGGGCATGGCGGTCATAGACACCGCCCGGGGTCGCAAGCGGCCCGACAGGCCCGTACCCGGCGCCACGGTCAGGCTCACGCCCGGCGCGAAGTACACCGGCGTGATAGAGTTTCGCCGGACCGGAACATCGAACCAGTACATGGCCTACATCAACGGGCATCGCGACCTGGGACGGCCGTTTATCCTCGAGCCGGCGTTGTACCAGATCGTCGCGGGCCTCGACGACGACTATCACTATTACACGGGCAACGGCGCCCGGATCGGCTGGCGAGACTACTGGTTCGGAACGCTGGTATCGAATGCGGTGAGGCTCGATCTGCGCCGCGATCGCACCGCCCGGGGGGACCGGAAACGCAAGACAAAGCCGTGATTCAGCGGACCCCCAGCGGACCCTATCGTGCCCGCTCGCCCTGGATGTGTTCGGCGACCGCCTGTGAAAGGCGGCTGATCTGGAACGGTTTGTTCAGCAGGCCCAGTGCTCCGTCATCCAGCATCTGGCGTGCGGCCTGGGAGTAGCTGAAGCCGGACGACACCAGGACCCTGACGTGCGGGTCGACCTCCTTCATTCGGCGGAACGCATCCTGGCCGCTCATCTTCGGCATGATCAGGTCGAGGATGACCAGGTCGATTTCCCGGTGTTGCTCGCGGTAGTTGTCCACGGCGTCGGCCCCGTTGGCGCAGGTCCGGACGGTATAGCCCAGGCTCCTCAGGGAGGTCGCGACGAAGTTGCGGACGCTCTCCTCGTCATCGACGACGAGGATGTGTCCCGTTCCCTTGACCAGTTCGTCCCTGGGGGCGGCCGGGACCGCCGGAACGGCGTCTTCGCCCGCCAGGGGAAGCAGGATCATGAGCGTCGCTCCCCGGCCCGGCGCGCTGGAGACGCTGATGCTGCCGTCGTGGCTCTTGACGCACCCGTAGACCCCGGCCAGGCCGAGCCCCGTGCCCTTGCCCACGTCCTTGGTGGTGAAGAACGGCTCGAAGATCCTCTCCTGCGTCTTGCGATCCATGCCGGTGCCCGTATCGCTGACACGGATCTCCAGGAACCGGCCCGGCGTCAATTCGTACGGGTGTTCGTTACAGTCGGCCTCGGTGAGCGTCACGTTCCGCGTGGTGTAGGTCAACACGCCCCCATCGGCCATGGCGTCTCGGGCGTTGACGCCCAGGTTCAGCAGCGCGTTCTCGAGCTGGGTCGGGTCGCCCATGATGGTGCTCGGCGAGGCGTGCAGTTCCAGGCGGATGTCAATCCGTCTGTCGATCGTGTGGGTCAGCATGTTGACCGTCTGGGCTATGCTGTCGTGAATGTCGACGGGGACGGCCTGCCATGTGCTCTTGCGGGCGAAGGCAAGCAGTTGCCCGGTCAGGTCCGCAGCCCGGTTGGCGCCCTTGATGACCTCGTCGATGAACTGCACCTGCTCCCCCGCCGAGGACAGGGTCATTTTCAGCAGTTCCGAGTTGCCTTTGATGACCGTCAGGATGTTGTTGAAGTCGTGGGCGATCCCGCCTGCGAGCTGCCCGACGGCCTCCATTTTCTGGGCTTGTCGCAGTTGCTCCTCCAGGTGATTGCGTTCCTTCTCGGCCTGTTTGCGCTCGGTGATGTCATAGGAGACCACTTGCACCAGATTGGACGGGCCGTCTGGATTCAGTATGGGGTGCAGGGTCGACGAGAACCACTGTTCGCCACCGGGCAGGGGGACCTCGTCCTCAACGAACAGCGGCTCTCCCGTCTCCAGAGCCCGGCGTATTCGCTCAAGAGTCATCTCGTGGGTTGAGGGGATGAAATCCCCCAAGGGCCTTCCAATGACCTCCTGCGAGAGCTTGCCAAGGTTCTTTGCTCCGGCGTTGTTTATCATGACAATGACAGCATTCCGGTCGTAGATGGTGATCGGGTTCAACGACCCCTCGAATAGTGTTCTGTGTTTCTCCTCGCTCTCTCGCAGCGCCTCCTCGGCCCGTTTGCGGTCGGTGATGTCTTCATTCGACCCGACGTGCCCCGTGACCTGCCCCGTCTCAGAACGTATTGGCGCCGTATTCGTCAGGACCCATCTGACGTCTCCCGATGTCGAGACGAAGCGGAACTCTCCCGACCAGCCCTTCTCTTCGGTCAGACATTCCTTCCACAGCTCGAATACCCATTCCCTGTCCTCCGGATGAAGGGCGTTGCCCCAGCCGGTCCCGAGGCCCTCGGCCAACGTCAGACCGGTGATGTCCTGCCAGCGCCTGTTCGTGTAGAGGACACGACCCTCGTTGTCGGTGTGCCATATTCCGACGGGCGCCGAGTCGCTCAAGGACCGGAATCTCTCCTCGCTGGCCCGCAGCGCCTGCTCGGCTCGCTTGCGATCGGTAATGTTGGTATGGGTTCCGATGATCCGCAGTGGGGCACCATTCGCATCCCGACTCACGATCTTGATCCGTGCGCGAATCCACATCCACTGGCCGTCTTCACACCGAAACCGGAACTCCTGATCGTATTCCGGGGCCTGGCCGCTCAGGTACGCCTTGATGGCTTGCTCGGCCGACGGCAGGTCCTCCTCGTGCACCCGCAGAGCCCACTGATCGTACGTGCCGGGAAACTCGTCCGGCTCATATCCGGCCATGGTGTAATAGCGCGGATCGAAGCGGACGTTTCCCGTTGGGAAGTCCCAGTCGAACACGCCATCGTTGTTGAGCGACATGGCCAGTTCGAGCCGCTCCGCATTGGCCCGCAAGGCCTCCTGGGCCTGCTTGCGCTCGGTGATGTCGCGATCGACACCGCGATAGCCCTCCAGAGTGCCGTCCGGACCGTACACGGGCATGCCGCTGGTCTCCATGAGCACCTCGCGGCCGTCCGCGTGCAGGCACACGCTCTCCAGGTGCTCGAATGGTTCGGCGCGGGTGAGGAGATCCTGGTAGATTTCGGCAACGCGTTCGGCCTCTGCGGGAGGCATGACCTCGAACGGGGTGGTCCCGATGAGATCGTCCGGTTCGCGTCCCAGCAGGTCTCTTACCCTGGGGCTGACGTACGTGTACCGAGCGTGACGGTCTATCTCCCACACCCAGTCGCTGGTGCTCTCGACCAGGTCGCGGAAACGATCCCTGCCGGCTGTCAACTCGACCAGTTGCCGGCGCAGATCGGCCACCTCACGCTCCAACTGCTCCCTTGTCAACTCAACGCTGTCCATAGCTTCGCTCCCGCATGATGCCTGGAGGGCACGCGCGTATGATTCTAGCGCCCTTGAATCACCGGATTCCACATCTTTCCGGGGCCGTCAACTCTCGCCGAGGCACGCGTTGCTTGTACCTGTCGTCTCCGAGCGAAACGTATCCTATATTTCCTCTGTATTCCCTTCGGGCGGCAGCTTGCGGTGTCCGACCGGGCAACAGGAAGAACGGGAGCGCAAACGAGGACAGCCACCATGACAGAGACACTCCAATCGAACCGGACGGCCGAGACGACCGGCCAGGATGCCCAGGGCGAGTCGCCAACCTTCAGGCCTTACGTGGCCGCACCCGAACCGGCACCCCACTCGCGCCGCATGCTGGTCGTCGTGGGCTTGTCGGTGGCCGTGTTTGTCGCCGGCATGGTCTTCTGGAGCGGCGGACCCGACGAAGCCGACGCCAAGCCCGCCAAGGCCGACGTCACCACGATGACCGCCGCGCAACTGGCCGAAAACTCCAGCCACACCGCAGCGAAGGAACTCGTCCGCCGAATGTATTACGGCACGGACACTGAACGTGCCGCGGCAACCCGGGTGATCAACGGCCCGCAGAGCCCGCGACTGCGGCGCAACCTGGCGATGGCCATGGCCCTCCAGGCGCAGAAACGCGCCAACGCCATGCACGCCCGCAACATGCGCGAGATGCGACTGGCCGAAGAAGGCTACTGACCCGGCGCGCCCAGGAACCCCTCGTGGTAGAAGACCGGCTTGTAGCCCTTCCGGGTGACGAAGCTTATCGCCGTATCCAGCCGTTCCGCGTGGTCCGGGATGTAATGCCGGTAGAACGGCCAGAAGTACTGCTCGTGCGTGAACAGGTCCATGATCTCGGCCGTGTTCGGGTCTCTCGTGAGAGGCTCGAGCCGGCCGATCGTCTTGTCCACGGGAACGCTGTTGCAGACGATGTCAACGCGGGAGAAGACGATGCCGGAGTCGAAGTCCTTCCACGCGTCATGTCGTGAGAGGTACTCGCTGATGGTGTCCGGCAGTCTGTAGTTGATATCCCATCGGCCCCTGGCGTTCTTGCGGAAGTACCCGCTCAGCACGCGGACGCCGCGCTTGTACAGCGGCTTGAAGGCGGACGGGCGGGTCATGCCCCAGTGAATCACGGTAGGCGGGGTGTAGACCTCCTTGCCGGCGAAACGCACGATCTGCTCGGCGACCTGGTCGAGATCCGCGATGAGCCGTTTGGGCTCGGCGTCCTGGTAGGGCCGGGCCGGGTCGTTCGCACGGGCGTGGAACGCCAGGCGCAGCCAGGCGGCGTTGTCGGCCCACTGGCCCTTGTAGCGGTCGGGGAACTGCGTGAGGTTGAAGTCCTTTCCCGTGGTGTAGTAGATGTTCAGCACGAACTTCGCGCCGTGCTTCTTGTGGAGCGTGCGCAGGGCGTCGAGATAGAAGCAGTCGAACAGCGACTTGTACCGCTTCTGCGCGATGTCGCGGAGGAAGAAGCTGTTGTCGTCGATCGAGAACCGGTACCGCGGGAAGGAGTGGCGGTCCCACACGACGCGGATGCGGCCTTCATCCTTCCCGTCGGCGCCCTCGGCCGCGACCGCGATGGCCGTCTCGCGGTCTCGCAGCGCGACGACGGCCTCGAAGGCTTTCCCTTCCCGTCGCGCAGGCACACCGTTGACCGTGACGCGCCGCCCGGCCGGGGCTGTCCCGCGAACGCGAATCCTTAGGGCGCCCGCCGTCTGCTTGCCGTGCCGCCGGTTCAGCACCGCACCATCGAACGGCTCGTCGATCGTGACCCGCCCGGTCGGCTTGGCCGCCGGCAGGCCCTTCCGTTCCAGCCAGGCGACCGCCGTGCCGGCCGCGACGCCCTGGATGAACTGCCGTCTTCTCATCGCGCGTGCTCCTTGGACCGTTTACACCGTCAGGACCCGGCCGGTCCTGGCGGACTCGTAGGCCTTGGCGGTCAGTGAGAGTATTCGCAAGGCGTTCTCCGCGGTGTTGATCTGAGGGGGCCGGCCCTGGAGGATGCAGTCCGCGAAGTACTCGCACTCGGCTGCATAGGGATCGACCGCATCGAAGGGGATTTCCGCAAACTCGCGGACCACGTCCTTATCCTGGTCGGCGTCGTACCCGGCCGAGCCAAGACCGAAGATGCCTTCGAGCTTCCCGGAGCGGCTCTGCCCGATCGTGCCCTCGGCCAGGATCGCGCCCTGCGAGCCATAGATCTCCAGCCGCGTTCGGCTGGCTTCGTCGGGGATGCAGAAGAAGGTGTCGACGGTGGCGTGGGCGCCGCCGTGAAACTCCAGCAGCGTGGTCGCCGCGTCCTCGGAGGCATAGTCCTGGACGAGGCCGCCAGTGACGGCCGCGATCCGCCGAACCGGTCCGGAGAAGTACTCCAGCAGGTCATACAGGTGGGTGGCCATGTCGATCAGCGATCCGCCCCCGCCGGATTGGGGGTCCTGCCGCCACGCGCCGGGAATCGGAGGATACCAGCACGACAACTGCGCCCGCATGTACACGAGCTTGCCGAGCCGCCCCGCCTCGATCAGTTTCCTGATCGCTGCGTGGGCGCCGTGGAACGTCATCATGTAGCCTTCTTGCAGGAACAGGCCCGCCTCGCGGACGGCCCCGACGGCGGCGCGGGCCGTCTCCAGGTTCAGCGTCAGCGGCTTCTCGCAAAGGACGTGTTTTCCGGCCTCGGCGGCCAGTTCGATCTGCTCGGCGTGGAAGCCGACGGGAGAGGCGATGTAGACCGCCTCGACGCCGGGATCGGCCAGCAGGTCACGCGCGTCGGTGTACGCCGCGGGGGAGCCGAACTCCGCCGCGATGTCGTCGACCCCGCTCGGGTCCATCACGGCTGCCAACCGGCAGTTGGGGCAGGCCAACATGCCGGGGATTGTCTTGCGCCGCGCGATCCCGCCTGCCCCTATCACGCCGAAACCTACCGTCTGAGCCATGGCCTGTCACCTCGGGTTCCAGACGCCTCTGTGCGTCACGAGTACGCCTTGATCACCTTCACAAGGGCGGCCGCAACCTGGCGCATGTCGTCCTCGGAGCACGTCGGGAAGGCGAAGCACGTGAACGTGTGCTCCTCGTGCCACCTCGCGTTGGGCACGTCGACCTTGGCGTAGTCCACACTGGCCGGGTCGGCGTATGCGCTCGACGTGAAGGGGAAGCCCGAGCGGCCGAAGGCGTTGTGTCCGGCAAAGGCGCGCTCCGTGTGACACTGCGGCCAGAAGACCTTCCAGCACGGTGCGCCCTCCGCGCCGGCGGCCGCCACGAACTGCTTCACGTCGCAGGACATGTTCTCGACGTCCAGCGAGAACGCGCAGACGTACCAGCCGTTGCGGCGATCCTCGGTGTCGATCGGCATGTACAGGACCTGGTCGAGCCCGCCGAGGGCGTCGGTGAGGATGTGCGCGTTGCGCCGGCGGCGGGGCATGTTCCACGTGTCCATTCGCTCGAGTTCCGCCAGACCGATCGCCGACTGCATCTCCGTCATGCGATAGTTGAAGCCGACGCGGTTGTGGATGTAAGGCAGCTTCTGCTCGAGGGCGAGCAGGTCCATTCGCTCGCGCACGTCGTATCCGTGGTCGCGGAAACTCCGCGCCGCCCAGGTCAGGTCCTCGTCATCCGTGGTCACCATCCCCCCTTCGCCCCCGGTAGTGAACGTCTTGTTCTGGCAGAAGCTGCAGGCGTTGATGTGCCCGATCGTGCCGGTCTTTCGGCCCTTGTACTCGCCCCCGAACGCCTCGGCGTTGTCCTCGACGACAAACAGGTTGTGCTTCCCGGCAAAGGCCATGACGGCGTCCATGTCGCATACGTTCCCGTACAGGTGCACCGGGATGACGGCCCGGGTGCGCGGCGTAACGAGCCCCTCGGCCGAAGCGACGCTGATGCAGTGATCGTCGATGTTCACGTCGGCGAATCGCGGCACGGCGCCGGCCTGCACCACCGCGAAACTCGTGGCAATGAACGTGTAGCTCGGCACGACGACCTCGTCTCCGGGGCCGATGCCAAGCGCCGACAGCGCCACGTGAAGCGCCGAGGTGCCTGAGGTGGTGCTGATGGCGAACCGGCTGCCCTGCCAGGCGGCAAACGCCTTCTCGAACGCCATGCCCTTGGGGCCGGTCCAGTAGTTGACCTTCCCGCTGCGGAGCACCTGCTCGACGGCTGCTATGGCACTGTCGTCGAACTGCGGCCAGCCGGGCAGATCGTTCGTCACCGCCCTGGGGCCCCCATCGATCGCCAGCTTCTGCGACGTGATGGCTTCGTCCGTCATCGCCCGTCTCCTGCCATGTTCACCCGGACGTGCCCGGCCTGACGTTTCGCGGCCGGGGATCATCCGAGTATACATCCCCTCCCCCGCGCGCCAAGCGGCTTGACGCAGTGTGACGGCGACGCCGAGCTTTTCGCGTATGACTCGCCGGCCACCATGTGGATAATGAGCAGCTTGTCTATTCGCGCGAAGCAGGAGAGCACACCGATGAACTGCGATGGGATGATTGGATGGGTCGTGGCGGCAGTCTTGATCGGCGCGGCACCGGTGGACACGGTGTTTGCTCAGCAGCAGATCGCGCCGCATCGCGAACTTCGACCCGTGCGGATGGACGAGGTGCGGTGGACCGAGGGCTTCTGGGCCGAGAAGTTCGACCTGGTGCGCCGCAAGATGCTGCCGGCCATTCGCAAGGCGCTGCTGGACCCGCGGAACTCCGAGCAGTTGGCGAACCTGCGCATCGCGGCCGGACTCGACAGGGGCCCCCGCCGCGGCACGGACTGGTCCGACGGGGACTGCTACAAGTGGCTGGAGGCCGTCTCGCTAGTCTACGCCGTGACGAAGGATCCCACCCTCGACAGGATGCTGGATGAGTGGATCGCGGTTATCGCCAAGGCCCAGCGGCCGGACGGCTTTCTCTCGACCAACGCCCAGCGCACCGGCAAGAGAAAGCCGCTCGACATGCCGTACACGCACCAGTTGTACAACATGGGCCATCTCCTGACCGCCGCCTGCGTCCATCACGACGCGACGGGCAAGGACAGCTTCCTCCGCATCGCCGTCAAGACGGGGGACTATCTGTACCGGCAGTTCAGCCCGCGCCCGGCGAGGCTGGTCCACTTCCCGTGGAACCCGTCGGCACACGTGGGGCTGGTGGACTTGTATCGCACCACGGGGCAGCGCCGCTATCTCGACCTGGCGAAAATCATGATCGACAATCGCGGCTCGTCCCCGGGCGGGGGCACGCACCGCAACGGCGGCACCGACCAGACGCAGGACCGCGTGCCGATCCGCAAGGAGACCCAGGCCGTCGGGCACGCCGTCTGCGCGACGTACCTCTACTGCGGGGCGGCCGACCTGTACGCCGAGACGGGCGAGAAGGCCTTGCTGAGGGCGTTGGAGCGGATCTGGCTGAACGTGACCTCGCGCAGGATGTACGTCACCGGGGCCGTCGGCATCGGCGGGGGCACCTCGCCCCGCGGGGACCCGGTGCACGAGGCCTTCCTGAATGATTACCACCTGCCCAGCCGGTCCGCGTACGCCGAGACCTGCTCGAACATCGGCAATGCGATGTGGAACTGGCGGATGCTGAACGCGACGGCCGACGCGAAGTACGGCGACGTGATGGAGCAGGTCCTGTACAACAGCATGCTCTCGCCGGTGAGCCTGGACGGGACGACGTTCTTCTACTGCAATCCGCTGCGCTGGGAGGGCCAGCCGTCCGGCCCGTCGCGGCACCACACGGCCGAGCGGTGGTCCATCCACAGTTGCTACTGCTGCCCGCCGCAGGTCGCGAGGAAGGTCGCCGGCCTGCAGCGCTGGGCCTACGGCGTTGGCCAGGCGGGCGTGTGGGTGCACATCTACGGGGGCAGCACGCTGAAGACGACGCTGCCTGACGGCTCGCCGGTTCGGCTGACGCAGGAGACCACCTACCCGTGGGGCGGGCGCGTGAAGATCACGATAGCCGAGTCGCCGAAGCGCCAGTGGGCGCTCATGCTGCGGGTACCCGCCTGGGCACGCGGCGCGAAGATCACCGTTAATCGCAAGGTGCTTGCAGCACGCGTGCAGCCCGGCACGTACGCGGCGGTGCGGCGTGAATGGTCGGCCGGGGACGTCGTCGAACTTGATCTGCCGATGAACGTCCGCGTGATCGAGGCCCACCCGAAGGTCAAAGACCTTCGCGACAAGGTCGCCGTGATGCGCGGCCCGGTGGTCTACTGCCTCGAACTACCGGCCAGCCAGGGCGGCCAGGACGTCTGGAAAGCAGGCGTCTTCATGCCGGAGAAGATCGAACTGACCCCGCAGCCCGGGCCGAAGCAGTTCGGCCGCCTGACCGTGCTGAAAGGCAAGGCCCTGACGTTTGCCGGGCGGGATCGCTATATCCGCGAGCATGCGGCCGCCACCGCGCCCAAGCCTGCCGACGACTGGGGCAACCAGCTCTACCGCGAGTTCCGGCCGCGGCCCGGCAAAGCCGCCCGGGACGGTACCGTCGACATCACGCTGATTCCCTACTTCGCCTGGGCCAACCGCGGCGTGTCCTTCATGGAAGTCTGGATCCCCCTGGCCCGGTAGGCTCTGTCTGAAGAGTGCGTGGCGGATCAGTTCTTGGCCGAGGCCAGGGGCTTGCCTTCGTATTCACCGGTCAGCGTCTTGAGGAAGGCCACGATCTTCGCCGTATCGTCGGCCGACAGTTCCAGGCCGTTCTGCACGTCGGCTATCGTCTTGACCGCCGTGGCGAGGTCCTTGGCCGTCGCGTCATGGAAGTACGGGAACGTCAGGGCGATATTCCGCAGGGTGGGGACCTTGAACTTGTAGCGGTCGGCCTCGCGCTTCGTCACGTTGAACAGCCCGTTGTCTTCCTTTATCAGCTTGCCGCGCTGGGCAAAGTAGTCCTTCTCGCGCCCCATCAGCTCAAATGACTGCCCGCCGAGCGCCTTGCCGCAGTGGCACGTCGCGCAGCCGTTGTCCTTGAACAGCGCGTAGCCCGCCTGCTCCTCGGCGGACAGGGCGCCCGTTTCGCCGCGGAGGAACTTGTCGAACCGGCAGTTCGGGGTGATCAGCGTTCGCTCGAACGCCGCGATAGCCGCGGTCACCGTCTTCTTGCTGAGCCCGGCGGGATAGGACGTCTCGAACGTCGCCTTGAACGCCGCGTCGGCCTTGAGCTTCTCGATGACGTTGTCCCACTTTTCGGCCATCTCGATGGGATTCTCGACGGGACCGGCGGCCTGGTCCTGGAGGTCCGTGGCGCGCCCGTCCCAGAACTGCTTGACGTTGTACATCGCGTTGAAGACGGTGGGCGAGTTGATCGGGCCCTTCTGGTCGCCGACGCCCGTGGCCACCGCCGCCTGGTCCGTGCCGCCCTTGTCCAGTCCGTGGCACGAGGCGCACGAAATGCTGTTGTCCTTCGACAGCCGCTTGTCGAAGAACAACGCCTTGCCCAGCGCCACCTTGGCCGCATCCTCAGCGTGCTTCCGGGGCAGCGGGTGCAGGATGCTTTGCTTCAGCTCGGCCGACAGGGCCGAATCAGCGTAGTGCGCCGCGCGGGTCCGGCGAACCCAGTGGAGGATGGCCTCTTCCTCGTCGGCCGACAGGGAGGCGTTCCAGTGCATCATGACGTACGGCAGAGGAGGCATGGAGTCTTGGTCGATGGCGTACTCGATCTTCGCCAGGGCCGGTTCCGAGAGGACCTTGGTGCTCGAAACGTAGGCGGCGGGCAGATCGAGGTACCGCAGGCCGCGATCCACGTCCCGCCGGATCGCCGAACCCGCGCCCGGAAGGACGGCGTAGAAGGGCACGCCGGCGTCGTCGGTATGGCAGTGGCTGCACTTGGCCTGGATGACATCATGGACCTCGGCGAACAGCGGATCCCCCTGCGAAGCCGCCGCCAGCTTCTCGCTGCTCGGCGAGGCGATCAGCAGGTTCGCCACCGGCAGCGCCAGGCCCAGCAGCACCAGGACCGCCAGTACGAGGATGCATGTTCGTCGCGAGGGTCGCTTCAGTCTCATCGTTGTCTCCTGTCCTGCGATATCGCCGTCGGGCCCATGCCCGCGGCAGACCCGTGTTCTCGCCGCCACGTAACTGCGGTCTCCCGCCGTCCTCGCGCCAAGGGCGCACAGGAAACCTCTGGGCACTCTAGGCGCACTGTTGCCCGCTTTTCAACCGAGGCTTGCCCCACGACTTCCCACACTGGGTATCCGGGCAAGCGGGAGATACTCTTCTTCACTCCCCTACCGCCGGGGCTGTCGGCTGCGGCTGGGGTGGCGGCCCCATTGGGCGGCACGGGCCGGGTCGTGCTTCGGATTCTTGACGGGCATGGCGGCGTTGACGCTCTTGCGCCAGGCGTGGAGCCTGGCCCGCAGGGCGGCGGCCCGTTTGGGCTGCGCTGCCGCCAGGTCCGTCTTCTCGCCGATGTCGTCCGCCAGGTTGTACAGCTCCAGCTTGCCGTCCTCGTAGAACTCGATCAGTTTCCAGTCGCCCTGCCGGACCGCCCCGGCCGGCGCCGAGTGGTGATAGTGCGGGTAATGCCAGAAGATCGCCTCGCGTTTCGGACGGCCGGTCTGCCTGAGCAGCGGCACCAGGCTCACCCCGTCGCAGGCCTGGTCGGCCGGCCGATCGGCGCCGGCGATCTCCAACAGCGTCGGATGGAAGTCGACGCTGGTGACCGGCTCGGAGCAGGTGCTGGCGGGCTTGACATGTCCGGGCCAACGGACGATCAGCGGCTCGCGGATCCCGCCCTCGTACAGCGTGCCCTTCTCGTCGCGCAGCGGGGCGTTGGTCGTGACGATTGGCCCGATGTTCTGGTAGTGCCGCCGAAGACCCCCGTTGTCCGAGAAGAAGACCACCACCGTACGGTCGGCCAGCTTCAGCGCATCGAGCGTCTTCATGATCCGCCCCACCGACCGGTCCACGTGCTCGACCATGGCGGCGTAGACGGGGTTGTTCACCCCGGCAGGCGGCTTGGGCTTGTTCTGGTACTTGGCGATGAGTTCCTTCCTGGCCTGAAGGGGGATGTGGACGGCGTAGTGCATGAGATACAGGCAGAACGGGCGGTCTTTGTTGGCCCGGATGAACTTCTCGCCGTGGTCGGTGATGGCCTCGGCGAGATAGTCGTCCTTTTTCAGGCCGACGTTCGGCGTGGTGCGGGGGCCGAAATGCCCCCCGCCGGAGACGAACATCGTATCGAAGCCCTGCTTGTCAGGGAAGTGCGGCCTGCCGCCAAGGTGCCACTTGCCGAACGCCGCGGTCGCGTAGCCGGCGCCCTTGAGCGCCTCGGCGAACGTGACGATCTTGAGCGGCAGGTACTGCGTGCGGTTGATGGGCACGGTGAGCTTCTCGAACGGCCGCCAGTGCCCGGTGATGAAGTCCGTAATGCCCAGCCGGGCGGGGTACTGCCCCGAGACGATCGACGCCCGCGTCGGCGAGCAGACCGGACACGCCGCGTACGCGTCGGTGAAACGCATCCCCTGCGACGCCAGCCGGTCTATGTTCGGCGTCTCGTTGAACCGGTTGCCGTAGCAGCCCACGTCCGCCCAGCCCAGGTCGTCGACCAGGACGAACACGACGTTGGGTTTGCCTGCGATGGCCTCGGGCGACGTGTCTGCCGCCGGGATGGCTGAAGCGACCGCCTGGTTGGATCTCTGTCCACACCCGGCTGCCAGCACGGCGCCGGCGGCGCCGAATCCCAGTTGCCTCAGAAGCTCGCGTCTGGATGACTTCATCATGATCGGTTCCTCGTGGGGTTACGTACCTGGTCGAGACACCATACTACAACAGATCGCTGCGATGCAAAGACGGACGGGATGAACGACAACGACGGCTTGACGGGATAGCGGGCCCGAAGGGCCTGCTATCCTGTCTGTGCCGTTGCTGTTGTTCATCCTGTCTATCACCCTTGAACGGGGCCGGTCTTGGTCGTATAAGACGTGATTCATCCCGCGGCCAAGCCGTGGGTGGTGTTCGCGGAAACACGATACGACGGACGGACCTGACATGAAAACGTACGCCGAGATAAATGCCCGCATCGAGGCCGGCAAGGCCGTCGTGCTCACCGCCGAGGAGATCATCGACTACGTCGAGGCCAACGGCCTCGATGCCGCCGCCGAGGACGTCGACGTGGTCACCACCGCAACGTTCGGGCCGATGTGCTCGTCCGGATGCGTGCTGAACTTCGGACACAGCACCCCGAAGATCCGCATGTCCGAGGCGTGGATCGAGGACGTGCTGGTCTACACGGGCCTTGCCGCCGTCGACGTGTACCTCGGCGCGACGCAACTGCGCCACAACGATCCGGCGAACATGGACTACCCCGGCGAGTTCCGCTACGGCGGAGGGCACGTCATGGAAGACCTCGTCGCCGGAAAGCAGTTGCAGTTGTTCGCCCTGTCTTACGGCACGGACGAGTATCCCCGGCGGGAAATACGCACGTACTTCACCATCGACGACCTCAACCAGGCCACGATGGTCAACCCTCGCAACTGCTACCAGAATTACAACGTGGGCGTCAACGATTCGGATCGGCGGATCCACACGTACATGGGCACGCTGGAGCCCGGACGGAAGAACGCGACGTACTGCTCGGCCGGTCAGCTCTCGCCCCTGCTGAACGACCCGCTGTACGAGACGATCGGGGTGGGCACAAGCGTCTGGCTGGCCGGGGCGCACGGGCACGTCTACGCCGAGGGCACCCAGCACGCCGGGGTCTGCGAGCGAAACGCACATGACGTGCCCACCGGCGGGGCCGGCACGCTGGCCCTGACCGGAGACATGAAGCAGATGCGGCCCGAGTTTGTTCGGGGAGTGAGCCTGATCGGCTACGGAACGTCGCTCGGCCTGGGCATCGGCATTCCGATACCCATCCTCAACGCGACCATCCTGAAGCGCACGTGCATTCGCGACTGCGACATCGACGCGCCGGTGGTCGACTACAGCGCGGCCTACCCGCAGGCCACCGGCGAGGTCATCTGCCATGTCAACTACGAGCAGCTCAAGAGCGGCTCGATCACCATCGACGGCAAGGAGATCGCCGTCGGATCGATGTCGTCGTACAGCAAGGCCCGGGAGATAGCCGTACTGCTTCGCGACGAGATCGCCCGCGGCGAGTTCCTGCTGGCCGAGCCGGTTGCCCGGCTGCCTCTCGACCGGACGATGAAGCCGCTGCTCGACAGGGAGAAGGCCGAATGACAGCCACCGTAACCGAGAAACTGCTGCTGTGGTTCCCCAAGTGCGAGTGCGAAAAGCCCATCGTCTATCATCTCGTGCGGGACTACGACCTCGTCGTGAACATCTTCCGCGCGAAGGTGACTCCCGAGGAGGAGGGCTACCTCGTGCTGGACGTCACCGGCACCGAAGAGAACATCGAAAACGCCCTCGAGTACGTCAAGACCTTCAACGTCACGGTCAACTTCACCGGCAAAGGCGTCACGTGGGACGAGCAGCGCTGCACCGCCTGCGGCAACTGCGTCCCCCACTGCCCCACCGCCGCGCTGCACGTGCCTGACCGGGCCACGATGACCGTCGCGTTCGACGAGGAGAAGTGCATCGAATGCCTCGCGTGCATTCGCGTCTGCCCGTACGCCGCCTGCGCCTCGGCGTTCTGAGCCTGCGGCGGATTCCACAGAACAAGACAACAACAGATAACGAGAACAACAACGGCCTATCCACAGATTTCGCAGATTTCAAACGACACATCGACAATGTTGTTGTCGTTGCTGTTGCTGAATCTGCGCAATCTGCAAAATCTGCGGATAGGTTGTTGTCGTTGTCGTTCCGTCCTGGATTCTCTTCTGATCTGTGGATCGTGTTCCGAGAAGGATGACTGTCATACGCAGCTATGAGCGGTTTGCGCACAAGGGGGCGAACTTCCGGATAGCGTGTGATCGGCTCGACGCTGTCACGCGGCAGATCGTCGCCCAGCGGAGCCTCCTCGATCGCTACATCGCACGGCACGCGGAGTTCGGCCGGTCGATGGCGCCCGTGGCCGCCCTGCCCGACGCGCCCGAGGTGGCGCGTCACATGGCCCGCGCCGCGGCCGCCGTGGGCGTCGGCCCGATGGCCGCCGTCGCCGGGGCCATGGCGCAGCTTGCCGTCGAGGCCGCGATCGACGCCGGTGCGGACGAGGCCGTCGTCGAGAACGGCGGCGACATGTTCCTCGCCTGCCGGGCCGAGGCCGTCGTCGGCCTGTACCCCGGCCCGGGCCCGCTGGCCGAGGCGCTGGCCCTGGCCGTCCAGCCGGACGATACGCCCCTGGCCATCTGCTCGTCCTCCGGCACGATGGGCCATTCGCTCAGCCTGGGCCGATGCGACCTGGCCACGGTGGTTTCCCGCGACGCCGCCCTGGCCGACGCGGCGGCAACGCTGGCGGCCAACCTCGTCAACACCGCAGATGACATCGACCCCGCGCTCGAACGCATCGCCGCGATCCCGGGCGTCGACGGCGCGCTGCTGGTCAAAGGCGACCGCATCGGCCTGATCGGCCGCCTGCCCCGGCTGGTTCGAAACCACGACGTGGAACTGACCGTCAAGGTCACCCGCGACCCGCAGTCCGAATGACTCGAGCTTTCAATGCCGGCTACACGAGACATCCCGTATGGGGTTCGGTAGAACAAAGATCATCCTGCCCGGACCAAGGATCCCTCCCATGACTGGAAAGGCAGTGAGAGAGACGATGACGCCGAAGCAGCGCTGGCTCGCGGCGATTGGGATGGAGCCGGTGGATCGGCTGCCGTTCTGGCCAAAGTTGAACGAGGCCTATCCCAGAATGCGGGCCGCGCCGTTCTGCGACATGACGGTTGACGCCGTTCACGATTGGATCGGCAGCGACAAGCACACGTGGATCGCCGGCTGCACGCGGGACGTCCGCAAGGCCACTTCGATCCGGACCGCCCAGGCCAACGGAACGCGGCGAAAGGTCTACCAGACGCCCCACGGGCGGATGGAACTCGTCTGCCGCTATGACGGGCCGTCCGACTCGTGGCACCCCGTGACGTTCCCTGTGCAGGACGTCGAGGACGTCAGGCTCATGACGGAGGTCTACGCTGACGTCACGGTCGAGCTGGACGCAGAGGGCCTCGCCAGGGCCCGCGCACGATCGGATGAGATCGGCCAGGACGCCGTGACGGCCAACGGCGTCGGCGAGTCGCCCCTGATGCAACTGGTCGAGTGGCTGGCGGGGATCGAGACGGCCCATTATCTCCTGGCCGACCACCGTCGGGACGTCGAGGGCCTCTTCGCGGCGATCGACGGCGTGCTGAAGCGCAGGACGGAACTGCTCTGCAAGTACAGCCCGGCCGACGTTCTCTACATGGTCGAAAACACCTCGACCACACTGATCTCGCCGACGCAGTATCGGCGGTACTGCATGCCGCAGGTCGGCGCGTATGCCGAGCTGGCCGCCACAGCGGGCCGCAACATGGTTCTCCACATGTGTGGGCACCTCAAGGCGCTGCTGGGCGACCTGTCGCAGATCCGGGCCAGGGCCTTTGAGGCGTTCACGTCACCCACGCTGGGCAACACAACGCTGCTGGACGGACGGAGAGGCTGCCCGGACAAGTGCCTGATCGGCGGGACGAACGCCATGCTGTGGACCCGATCCGCCGACGAGATCATCGCCCAAATCGAGCACGATCTCGACGAACTGCCCCATCACCGGGGAATCGTCGTGACGTCGGCGGGAGTCATGCCCCCGATGTGCGAACCCGAAACGATCCGACAAGTCTGCCGATGGGTTAAGGACTATCCCGCAAGGACGAACGGACGACACTGATACGAGGAACGACATGAAAGCAGCACGATGGACGTTCACGGCGGCTGTGGTTGTTGGCACAGTGTTCTGTGAGGCCCGGTCGGCCCAGCCGGCGGCGATCTTCGGCGATCACATGGTGCTTCAGCGCGGGATGGCGGTCCCGATCTGGGGCACGGGCTCCGACGGCGAGAAGGTTACCGTCAGCTTTGCCGGCCAGAGCAGGACGGCCACCGTCAAGCGGGGCAGGTGGCGTGTGGACCTCGATGCGCTGAAGGCCTCGAACACGGGACGGGAGTTGAAGATCGGTGGTAAGGCGATCAAAGATGTTCTCGTGGGGGAAGTCTGGCTGTGTTCGGGGCAGTCGAACATGGCCTGGACGATGCGCCGCGACAAGAGCCGCGCCGCCGTGGCAAACACGACGCTGCCCAACGTCCGCTTCAGCCCCAACCGCGGCGGCTGGCTTGCGCTGGGGCCGGCCACGATGGACAGGTGCTCGGCCGCGGCATACAACTTCGGCAAGTACCTCCACGGCAAGCTCGACGTGCCGGTGGGGCTGATCGTGCGTGCCATCGGCGGGCGGTCGATCCAGTATTTCATGCCGCCCGAGACGGCCGAGGCGTGCCGCAAGAAGTACTCCCTGAAGTACGGCCGCGGCGGCGACGGGCCGGCAACGGGCTATACCGGGCTCATCGAGGGCCTCATCCCGATGGCGATCAAGGGTGTCATCTGGTACCAGGGCGAGCGCAACGCCAAGACGGGTATGGCGTGGGTCTACCAGTACATGCTGGTCGACTTTGCCAGGGCCTGGCGGGCGAAGTGGGGCCGCGACGACCTGCCGATTATCGCCGTGCAGATACCGGTCCAGGACAGCAACGAATACTGGCCGATCCTGCGTGACTCCATGCGCCGCGCGCTGGCGACCGTCCCGAATTACGGCATGATTGTGTACTACGACAAGGGCCATCTGCTCCACCCGACGGACAAGACCGCCTGCGGCCAGCGGCTGGCGATGTGGGCACTTGGTACCGTCTACGGCCGGAAGGTGGTCTACAGCGGCCCGCTGCTCAAGACCGTAACGCTGCAGGGCGCCAAGGCGGTGCTCACGTTCGATCACGTCGGCGGCGGACTGCAGAACCCCGCAGGCGGGAAGGACCTGCAGCATTTCGAACTCTGCGGCGCAGACGGCAAGTGGGTCAAGGCCGCCGCAAAGGTGGTCGGCGACAAGGTCGAGGTGACCGCCGCGGCGCCCCGGGCGGTCGCCGTGAAGCACGTCCGCTACGCCTGGATGCTCCCCAAGCCCCGCCTGGTCGGGCTGCAGAACGCCGAGGGGCTGCCGGCCTCGACGTTCTCAACGAAGCCTTCGGGCAAGGAGTATTGAGCGGCCGGACCGGTTCTGTTATCTTCACTCATGACGGTTCAGCAGGAGCAGCCACGTGAGAATCGGACGGATCAGCGGCCCGGCGGCCCGGCGATGCGGCGCTGTTGTTCTGCTCGTGTCGTGCTGCGTGTGCATGGCGGCCAAGCCGAGCGAGAAGGCGCCGTTCAAGGTCGTCGCCCACGCGCAGGACCACCGCACGCTGCAACTGGACAAGAGCTTCATCGCCACGCCGCTGCGGATCGGGTCCAAGACGTTCGCCCGCGGGCTCGGCACGCACGCCAACAGCCTGACCGTCGTCCAGCTCGGCCCCGGCTGCAAGGCGTTCACGTGCCAGGTCGGCGCGGACCTGAACGGACCCACCCGCAAGGCCGGCGGCTCGGTGGTCTTCATCATCAAGGTCGACGGCACCCAGCGGTTCCGCTCGAAGGTCCTCACCCCGGGCGACGAGGCCCAGGCCGCCGCGGTGGACCTGGCCGGCGCGAAGAAGCTCGAACTGATCACCGACACGTCGACGAACGGCTACATAGGCGACCACGCCGACTGGGCCGAGGCGCGGATCGTGATGGCCGACGGTCGCGAGGTGTACCTGTCCGAGCAGATGCGCCGCCAGGGCCCGCCGGCCAGGCTGCCCGCCCCGCCGGCGACGGGCCCGGCCGAACCCGAAACCCGCACGCTGACGCCCGACGAGGCCGACGCGATCCTCCGGGTCGAATGGCTCTTTCAGGCCGCCGGGAAGCCCCTGCGACAGCATGCCCTCCAGGAGATCGCCTGGGCCCGCCAGATCGCCGCGAGGCTCGCCCGGGCCGCGTCGCCGCCCGACCTCTCGGCGGACCTGGCCGCCCTGGGCGACCTGGCGACGAAGATCAGGGCCCTGCCGGCCAGCGCGGGCCACAAGGCCTGCGAGAACCTCTACCTCGCCGTTCGCCGCGTCAAGCGCCGGATCATGCTCGCCGATCCGCTGGTGGACTTCTCACGCGTGGTCTTCATCGACGCGCCCGAGCGATACCCCCACGAATCGATGCATCGCGTGTATCCCCAGGCCCAGCTCAACTGCGTTCGCCTCCTGGTCCTGGACGGCCTGCATCCCGGCGGCAAGCTGCGAAAGCTCGCCGGGGAACTCGGCCCCGGCTGGCACTGGCGGCCGGACGTGTCGTTCGACGGCAAGCGGGTGCTGTTCTGCTTCCGCCCGAAGACCGATCGCACGTTCCACCTGTACGAGGTCAACCTGGACCCCTCGACGTCGCTCGGGGCAGGCGGCAGCGGCCTGCGGCAGCTTACCTCCGGCAGCTACGACGACCTCGACCCGATCTACATGCCCGACGGACACATCATCTTCGTCTCCAATCGCGGCAACAGCCACGCGCGGTGCACCGTGGGCCATCCCAGCACCGTCCTGGCACGCTGCGACGCCGACGGGAGGAACATCTACCTGATCAGCGGCGGCAACGAGCCGGAATACACGCCCTCGCTGATGCCCAACGGGCAGGTGCTCTACACGCGCTGGGAGTATACCGACAAGGAACTGATGCGCATCCAGAGCCTCTGGACGGTGAACCCCGACGGCACGGGGACCAGCGCGTTCTGGGGCAACCAGAGCTACTGGCCGGATATGCTGATCGAGGCCCGCGCCATCCCGGGCAGCGGGCGGGTGATGTTCTGCGGACAGGGCCACCACAACGTCTACTGGGGCAGCATCGGCATCGTCGACCCGAAGAAGGGCTCGAACTATCCCCAAGGCCTGACCAAGGTCACCCCGGACGTGCCGTGGTGCGAGGTGGGCGACGGCCCGGCCGAAAAGTGCGAAACGCCGCACTATCACCGTTCGGGCAACTACCGCGGGTACAAATCGCCCTATCCGCTCAGCGAGGAGGTCTTCCTGGTCTCGGCCCGCGCCGCCGGGCGGGGCAGCAAGTTCAAGCTCTTCCTCATGGACGTCTACGGTAACCGCGAGCTGATCTACGAGGGGGCGTTCCACGTGCAGTACGGCATACCGGTGAGGCCCAGAACCCGGCCGCCGGTGATCCCCGACCGCGTCGAATGGGCCGGGGCGCAGAAAGACGGGCGGCCGATCAAGCCCGGCACGTTCTACTGCGCCAACGTCTACCAGGGCGCGCCGGAGGTGCTGCGGAACAAGGCCAAGTTCATTCGGGTTATCCAACTGGACTGGAACACCGCTACGCTCGGCAAGAAGCTCCAGGACGCGGACCATCCGCGCAGCGGCCCGCACCTGCACGTCGGGCCGGTGGTGTCATTGGCCGTCAACGACGGGGTTAAGCGCGTGATCGGCACGGCGCCCGTCGAGGCCGACGGGTCGGTCTACTTCCAGGCCCCGCCCTGCCAGTCGCTGCACTTCCAACTGCTCGACGGACGCCACCGGGCGCTGCAGACCATGCGGTCGTTCACGAACCTCATGCCGGGCGAGCAGCGGGGCTGCACCGGCTGCCACGAAAACCAGAGCGTCGCGCCGGTCACCGAGAAGGGCCTGGCCATGGCCAAGGGCCCCGTCAAGCTGACGCCCTACCCGTTCGGCGTCGACCACAGCTTCGGCTACGAGCGCGACATCCAGCCCATCCTCGACAAGTGCTGCGGCACATGCCACCAGGGCAAGGGCAAGGGCCGCGCCAAACTCGACCTGACCCTCAGGCCCAGCCGAGACATGGGCATCTTCCCCGAGCCCTACGTCACGCTGACCCTCGGCAAGAAGCGCCGGCGGCTCGGCGGGTTCGTGGGCAACTGCTCGGGCGGCATCGCGGGCACGATCCTGGCCGAGGCCCGGCCCTGGCGGCCGAAGGACTACAAGACGTTTCCCCCGATGACGGCCCTGTCCTACAAGAGCAGGCTCGTCGAGATCGCCGCCGGCGAGACCCACGGCAAGGTCACCAAGACCAAGGCCGATCGCCTCAGCCTGCTCAAGCTGATCCTGTGGGTGGACCTGCTGTGCCCGTACCGCGGGGAGCGAGAGCTTCGCGCGATGGCCGACCCCGACCCGGCCCATCCGCTGTACCGGCGGTCGAACTACCCGCCGTCCAACGTGACGATCACGGACGTGTACGCCCAGAGCCCCTACCGCCCGCGGATGCGGACCGCCCCCATCGTCAACCGCGCCTATCGCCAGGACGAGTTCCCCACCACCGAAAGCCGACTGTTGAAGGATGCCAACGGGAAGTTCATCCCGCCGGTGACCTTCACCCCCGACGGCAGGCGCATCGTCCGCGTCGCGCCGGGAGTTTCACGGCCCTGACGCGCCGCAAGTACGAATCTCGAAACTCGGAATTCGTGCTTCGAGTTTCAATTGGCTCAGCCATTTGCTTCGTCGTACAGCTTCTTCACCTTGGGGTTGCGTTTCGAACCGAACCAGCCGTGCATCATGATGATGTCGCCGCGCTTGACGCCCTCCAGGAGCAGGTCGCGCTTCTCGTCGAACGGGCCGTCGGCGATGTTGATGATGCTCATGGCCCCCGGCAGCAGCTTGCGGACGTGGTGCGGCGTCGAGTAGCCTCGCAGGTCCAGTTCGAAATACGGGGCCGAGTACGACCAGTACGCCGCATGATATGTGCCGCCCCCGCCCACGAGTTCGGGGATCAGCAGGATGTCGGGATGCCTGGCGTGAATGGCCCTGAGCATGTGGGCGTCCAGCAGAAGCCACCTGAACTTCCCATCGGGCCCACACGGGCGGAACGTGCCGTTCGTGTCGATGTAGAACAGCGTGCAGCCCCAGCGTTTCTTGGCGTAGGCGATCTTGTCGCACATCCGCTCGACGATGGGGAAGAACCGCCACCAGGGCACCCCGGGCGGCCTGAGCGAGGCGTAGTGGTTGCCCCGCTGCGGGGACCCGTCGCTGCCCGTGCCGTGCGACCAGCGGTTCTTCTTCTGATCGAAGTAGACCTGCGTCGGGCGGATGCACACGCCGGTCCGCAGGCCCGCGTCGCGGTACGTCTTGAAGTACTCGTCGGCCACCGCATCCATCTCCGGGGCGAACTTGCCCACCAGCCGCGGGTCGCCGATGAAGGAGATCTCCTTCGGCCGGGTGGACTCGATGTCCCAGACGATCATGCCCTGGGCGTCGGTGGCCTTGAGGTTCTGAATCGCGCGGTCCGCGGCGCCCATGACGCGCCTGCGGAAGGCCGGCTTGTCGCTGATGTCGATTCGCGGGTCGTTGAACCACCCCCGAGGATTGGTCTTGGAGACGTGGCCCTTGTAGGTGCTCGACAGCATGATCATGCCGATCGCCCGGCGGTCCTTCCACACCAGCGTCGGCTTGTGGACCGCGCGGAACTTCGCGTACAGGTCGGCCAGGAACTTGTCCGTGTCGGCGTCGCCCGACGCGAAGCGCAGTGAAAACGTCAGTGTCTGGCTCTTGCCGGCTTCCACGCGCGGCAGCCCGTAGGGATGGATGACGTGCTTGCCCGGCTGGGGCGTGTAGACCTGCCCGCGCATGCGGATCGGGAACTCGGTGCCGGCCTTGTCGGCGGGCCTGTCCAGCCCGAAGTGCATCGGCGGGTCGATCGTCTCGCAGCAGGCCAGCAGCTTTCCCGCACCCCAGTCGGCCGTCACGACGCCGAGGTTGTCGTGCGTGGAGACGATCCGCCCGCGGCCTTTCTTGAGGTTCTTCGGCGCCTCCGGCAGGCGTATCCGCCCCAGCGCCAGGTCGAACATCGCCAGCGCCCGGTCGGACGTGTTGGTGATCGTCACCGTGACGGTCAGCCGCCCGGGTCCCGCCTTGTACGCAAACGCGACCGTCCCCCACCCATAGGCACGACGCACCGTCGCGGCCGAGGCGTCGACGCTCACGCAGGGCATCGAGAGATCCTGCTTCTCGAACGCATAGCCGCCCAGGCCCGGCTTGGACAGGTCGCGCCGCTCGAGCACGACTTGCGTCAGGCGAGCCGACCCGTCGGCCAGGAACTCCCGCCCGTCGACCGTGATCGAACTGAGGCCCCGGGCATCGAAACGTATCCGCACTTTCGGCGCCGCGTCGACAGGCGACGAGCCCCAAGCGACGACCAGTAGTATCAGCGCGATCCAGGACGTGTGTTTCGGAGGTATCTGGTGCATGGCCCGGAGTATACGCATCGTCCGAACGACACGTCAACGCCGGCGCGAGGCCAGGTCGTAACTCAGCATCGGCACCTGCGTGTACCCCATGGCCGCGTGCGCGACGTCGATGCGGTAGATGGGATCGGTCATCAGGCACGGCCGCCTGTCCGCCGCCGGAATGGTCGTCGTGTAGATTCGCATCTCGCCTTTGACCGAGACGATCAGCTCCTCTCGCCAGTCGCCGAGGACGTCGGCCACGGCGATGACGCGCCCCTCGATGCGTGGATTCAGGCGCCCGGCGCCGTACTTTTCGATCCGCCCGCGGTGCAGTGTCTCGCGCTGGGCATCGGCGTCCCAGTAGACCACCAGCGGCCCGAATCCCCACGACATGTCCTTGCCGATCACCCTGCCCTTGCAGGTGCGCAGCCGGGCCCAGGCGGGCTTCTTCTGCGCGTCGGTGTCGGCGCTGTAGCACTCCGCGCCCGGGTGCCGAGCGTCAATGTCGCTGCACATTCCCCGGCTGTGCACGTGCCGGGTGTAGCCCTGGTGGCCCCAGAGTATCTTGCCCGTCTTGGCGTCGACCATGCACATGCCGTTGCGCTCCTTCTGGCGCGTCTCGAGGCCGAAGTAGATCTCCAGCCCCGCGCGGGATGGATCGAGATCGCCGACGAAGGCGTGGTCCGGATGGCCCAGCCCGGTCGACCAGAGGACCCGGCCGGTGTCGTCGAGGACGGCCGAGCCGAGGACGACTTCGTCGCGCCCGTCGCCGTCGACGTCGGCGGCGTGCATCCAGTGGGCGCCCTGGCCCCAGTACCGGCGGTCCTTGCCGCGGTTGTTCCACCGCCAAAGCTCCCGCAGCTTGCGGGCGCCGAACGCGTACGCGACCACCTCGATCACGTTGTACGTGCCCCGCTCGACGATGATGCACGGGGTCCTGCCGTCGAGGTAGGCCACGCCGATCTGGTTGCGCGAGGCGTAGTTGTAGGCGTGCTTTCCGGTGAAGAGTTTCCGCGAGGGCCAGTCGGCCCGCGCAACGGGCTTGCCCGTCAGCCCGTCCAGGATCGTCAGGTGCTCCGGGCCGGATTGGACCTTGCCTTCCTTGTCGCGCGGGTCGCCGGGGCCGGTCTTGACGGCGACCTCGGCCTTGCCGTCGCCGTCGAAATCGTACACGACGTAAGGCGAGTACCAGATGCCGCGCTCGATAGCCCAGCCCAGATCGTATCGCCACAGGAGCCTCCCGTCGGATCGGTAGGCCTCGAGCTTGTACGTCTCGGGGCTCTTCTTCCAGTAGCGATACCACGGGTCGATGTTGGCGTTGGGCTGCTTGATGACGAAGTCGTACCGCCCGTCGCCGTCCAGGTCGGCGACGCCGACCTTCTGGAACGTGTGATCGCCGTCGAGCTTGAGCGAGAGGTACGGTCGCGGCGTGGCGGCTGCGCGCGCGGAGGCAGAGTCGCCCGCCGGCGGCGCCTTGGGCCCGCGGCGGTGCTCCTGTACGACGTATCGCGCCGCCCGGTCGGGTCCGGCGCCGGTAACGACGAAGTCCGTCGTGCCCGCGATGGGCCTGGCGTTCAACTTCTCGTGCGTGCCGTCCTTGCTCGCGCGGTACACGTCGAAGGCGATATCCGCCGGGTCCGTCGCAAGCAGCCGCCAGGACAGGTACACCTTGTCGGCGCCCATGGGCATGGCGACCACTCCGCGCCCGAGGCGCTCGGAGACGCGCGTTGTCGCGTACCCCTTGACCAGCGGCGCCTTTCGGAACGGTTCGGCGCCGAAGGCGACGCTTGTCAGGAGGACGAATACTGCACTGAGTCCTGTTCGCATGAGTGTGCTCCCTTTGCAGTCATCTTCCGATTATCTTCGGAGGACGCGCCGAGAAGCAAGCTGCATCGCAGCTTGTTTCCTGGCGCACGCATGCCTACTATGACTAGTGAAAAGGCGATTGACCGGCGACCAGAATGAAAGGAGAACTGTCATGAAGAAGCTGATTCTCTCCGTTTCGCTGTTGGGGGTGCTGTTCGGCGCCCAGGCGGACCTCGTCGCCATGTGCGGCGCGTGCGGGCCGACGGGAAAGAAGGCGGTCAAGGCCCCCGCGCCCGCGTTCGCCTTTACGCTCAAGGACCAAGACGCAAAACCCGTCAGCCTCAAGGAGCACGCGGGCAAGATCGTCGTGCTGGAATGGATCAACTGGGGCTGCCCGTTCGACCGCCGCCATCACCAGGCCGGCACCATGAAGAGGCTCGCCGAGAAGTACAAGCCCAAAGGCGTCGTCTGGCTCGGCATCGACAGCACCAAGAGCCACAACGTCAAGGCCATCAAGAAATGGCACACCCAGCAGAAGATGCCGTTTCCGGTGCTCGACGATCATACCGGAACGGTCGGGCGGATGTTCGGCGCACGGACCACGCCGCACATGATCGTGCTGAACAAGAAGCACGAGGTGGCCTACAACGGGGCGATCGACGACGACCCGGGCGGCAGGAAGCTCAAGGCCGGCACCGCCCTGAACTACGTCGACCAGGCCCTGGGCGAACTACTGGCCGGCAAGGCCGTCAGCGTACCCAAGACGAAGCCTTACGGCTGCAGCGTGAAGTACGCCCCGGCACCCAAGACGGCCAAGGCGCCGGACTTCACCCTGAAGGACCACAACGGCAAAGAGGTCAAGCTGTCGGCCCTGGCCGGGAAGACCATCGTGCTGGAGTGGATGAATCCCGGCTGCCCGGTCGTCAGGCGGCACTACGCGGCCAAGACCATGGTCACGCTGGCCAAGAAGTACCGCGACAAGGGCGTGGTCTGGCTGGCGGTCAACAGCACCCACAGCGCCAACCAGGCCAAGAACAAGGCCTTCGCCAAGCAGCACGACCTGCCCTATGCGATCCTCGACGACCGCGACGGCACGGTCGGACGCAAGTACGGCGCCAGGACCACCCCGCACATGTTCATCGTGGATGCCAAGGGGCAACTGGTCTACAACGGCGCGATCGACGATGACCCCGGCGGCAGAAGGCTCAAACAAGGCAAGGCCAAGAACCACGTGGACGTGATCCTGACCCAACTGGCGGCCGGCAAGGCCGTCGCCCCCACGCAGAGCAAGCCCTATGGCTGCAGCGTGAAGTACGCCCGGAAGTAGCGAGCACCTCCATTCGCCGGTGCCATGGTCCTGATATGGAACGACCCTTGTCAATGGGGTATTCCGTGTCAGTTGTTTGTCCCGTGGGCATCCTCTGCTTCGTCGGACCCACTCGGTCAACGGGGGAGGAGGCCGAGGAG